>VFSW01003869.1_pt1 | contig 22419 bp, 16 predicted proteins | sample 5358111 | NCBI WGS metagenome assembly VFSW01 (sample SAMN11554181, study PRJNA540505) | mine drainage metagenome | isolation source: sediment from site ElyBrook_90M | place: USA: Ely Copper Mine, Vershire, VT | collected 2017 | reverse complement strand
CTTGGAAACTACGAGCTCAAGGACGGCATGGCGGTGCGGGAAAACGCACCATGAGTTTTACGCAATGGGTGCAGGCGCATCGCCGCTCCATTCTGTTCTTCGTTCTGGCCCTGGCTCTGGCCGGGGTATTCGCGGCCTTCAGATTGCCCGTTACTCTCTTTCCGAACGTGGACTTTCCGCGCGTAGTAGTTTCGCTCGACGCCGGCGATCGACCGGCAGATCTGATGGAAGTCCAGGTCACCATGCCGGTGGAAGAGGCGGTGCGGCGTGTGCCGGGTGTCAGGGACGTACGATCCACTACGAGTCGCGGCGCCGCGGATATATCGATCAATTTTGACTGGGGCACCCATATGGGGCTTGCCACGACCCAGGTGAACGAGGCTATCACCCAGATACTTCCGCAGCTTCCGCGCGGAACACGGTTGACGACAGCGCGCATGGATCCGACGGTATTCCCCATCATCGCCTACAGCCTGACCTCGTCGACCTTGTCGCTGACGCGCCTCTATGATCTCGCACAGTACCAGCTGCGACCGCTGCTTTTCGGGGTGAACGGTGTTGCGCGCGTCCAGGTAGTGGGCGGTGCTCCCGAGGAGTACCGGGTGACAGTTCAGCCGGCACGCCTGGCGGCGTACGCGCTGACTCTGGGTGACGTGGCCAAGGCGCTGTCCGCCGCCAACGTGGTGACTGCCGTCGGCAGAATCGAGGATCATTACAAGCTGTATCTCTCGGTTGCCGATACACGCTTCAAGAGCATTGCAGAAATCCGGCGGACTATCCTGAAAAGCGGGGCCAACGGGCTGGTTCGCCTCGAGGACGTCGCGGTCGTGACCGACGCTGCCGTACCTCAGTGGATAAGGGTGACTGCCGATGGCCGGGACGCCGTGCTGCTCAACATTTACCAGCAGCCGGGAAGCAACAGCGTACGCATCGCACGGGAAATCAAGGCGAGGTTTGCCGGATATCGCCCGCAGTTGCCGCACGGAGTAAAGATCGCCAACTGGTACGACCAGAGCGAGCTGGTTGTGAATTCCGCGACCAGCGTGCGCGATGCAATCCTGATCGGTGTCGGGCTCGCGGCACTGGTACTGCTTTTGTTCCTGCGCAATATCAAGATCACGATGATTGCCATGGTCGTAGTGCCGACGGTGCTTGCGGCCACGGTTGTGCTTCTCTACGGCCTCGGCATGAGCTTCAACATCATGACTCTGGGCGGCATGGCGGCTGCGGTCGGACTTATCATCGACGATGCGATCGTGATGATAGAGCATATTGTCCGCAGGCTTCGCGGGGCGCCAGAGCGGCACCATGGGCGCGTCATGGCGGCAGCGCTAGAATTTGTGCGCCCGCTGGCCGGCTCGTCGGCGTCCACGGTCATCATTTTCGTGCCGCTCGCATTTCTTACGGGTGTGACCGGCGCTTTCTTCAAGGCGCTGTCGCTGACCATGGCGGCCGGCCTCGTCATTTCCTTCCTCGTAACCTGGCTGGCTGTGCCGATTCTGGCGGATCACTTCCTGAATGAAAAGGACGCCAACCAGAAGGAGGGCGGGGCGATGACCGAGTGGCTGCACCGGAAATATGAATCAGTCATGCGCCGGATTCTCGCTCGTCCTGCCCTGATCCTGCTCGGGGTCGTGCCTTTTCTGGTGCTGGGCTGGATCGCCTACCATCGGGTCGGCACCGGCTTCATGCCCTCCATGGACGAGGGTGGATTTATCCTGGACTACAAGACGCCACCCGGCACGTCTCTCACCGAGACCAATCGCCTGCTCCGGCAGGTCGAAGCTATCCTCCAATCCACGCCTGAGGTGGATACCTATTCACGCCGCACCGGTACCCAGCTTGGCGGCGGAGTGACAGAGGCAAATGAAGGCGATTTTTTCGTGCGCCTCAAATCCGGTCCACGCCGGCCCATCGAGCAGGTCATGGACGAAGTCCGCTCGCGGGTTGAGTCCAATGTCCCTGGAATAAAAATCGAACTCGCGCAGCTCATGGAGGATCTGATCGGAGATCTGACCGCTGTGCCGCAGCCGATCGAGATCAAGATTTTCTCCGATGATGCGCAGCTGCTATCGACCCTTGCTGTGCGGGTGGCTGCGGATATCGGCCGCATTCCCGGGGTCGTGGATGTGCGCGATGGTATCAATCCTGCGGGAGACGCGCTTGAGATCCACGTGGATAGGGTGAAGGCGGCGCTCGAGGGCGTGGATCCGGAGGCTGTGACCCGGCAGTTGTCGGAGTTTCTCGCCGGCACGGTCACGACCGAGATCCAGAAAGGCCCCAAGATGGTGGGTGTGCGCGTCTGGATTCCCCATGATCTGCGAAGCACGGACCGCGATCCCGATGCGCTGCTCATCAGGGCCCCGGACGGTCATCTTTTTCCTCTTAAGCGCATTGCCAGCATCCGGGCTGTGAGCGGTCAACCGCAAATCAACCGCGAGAATCTGAAGCGTATGGTGGCGGTCACAGCCCGCATCAGCGGCCGCGATATGGGTTCAGTCCTCCGTGACGTGAAGAAAGCGATGGCGCGTCCGGGAATATTGCCTCAGGGGGTCTATTACGAACTCGGCGGTCTGTACAAGCAGCAGATTATTGCCTTTCAGGGGCTCGCGGAAGTTTTCGTCGCCGCCATCATGCTCGTGTTTCTGCTTCTGCTGTTTCTCTATGAACGTTTCCGCATTGCCATTTCCATCATGATGATTCCGCTTCTCGCGGTATCTGCAGTATTTATCGGACTTTGGTTAACGGGCATCGAGCTCAATATTTCCGCCATGATGGGCATGACCATGATCGTCGGCATCGTGACCGAGGTCGCGATTTTCTATTTTTCGGAGTATGAGGCGATTGCCCCCGGGCTTGCGCGCGATGTGGCGCTGATCGAAGCCGGGAAAAACCGCATGCGACCTATCGCCATGACGACGGTGGCTGCGATTCTGACTCTGCTGCCGCTCGCTTTCGCGATCGGACAGGGATCGGCAATGCAGCAACCACTTGCGGTCGCGATCATTTCCGGCCTGATCGTGCAACTGCCTCTCACGCTGTTGGTGATGCCGGTGCTCTACACCATGCTGAGTGGCCGCACCCGCGCCGAAGGGGCTAAGGACGCGATCTAGGTCTTGCACCTGAGCCCGGGCGCTTTTCACCGCGAAGGGATACGCCTTGATGCCGTACAGGTGATCGTGCTCGCGGGTATTGATTTAGACCTTGAGCTTCTGTGTCGCCTGCGGATCCGCTTAGGGCATAAATTTGAATACCAAGCGCGTCGAAGGCGTTGCCCGCTCGCGATTGCATTTGCTGGGCCATGACAGGGCTTTGCGGATCGCATCAAGCGTCGTGCCGATGGATTCAGCCTTTGTCGGCACAAGATCAGTGTCTTCCGAATAGCGCAGAGGCTACTTATAAAGAAGTTGGTTGATCGCGATGCCACCGCGGAAAGCGATTTTGTATTTCAGCATCGGCGCGTTGAACAGGTCGTGCAACGCGTGGCTGATTATGAGATCCGGCTCGATCTGTCGCGCGTTGGGCCATGGGGCTTTCCGGCTCCTGGCCTGTATGTAGGAACCTGGAATCAAAAGTCGATTTCCACGGGTTCATTGATTATGAGTTTCCAGCGGGCGTCTTTTTCTTGGGGCTCGGAGGGGACTCAATCATGGAGAAGCCAATCATCAACGAATTGGTCAAGGGACGCCATGCCCGGATCAATTGCAAAAACCGACGAGAATATGAGCTTTTTGCGTATGATCCGGGATGCTTGAGGAGGCTTTATTCCGGGCTATACAAATCGATACCTCCGACATGCTCGATCTGTGGTTTGAGCAGGCTGTCGATTTCCATAAAAAGGCGTTGCCCGTTCGATCAGCGGTCCCTTTGCAGGTCCATAACGAAAAATTGAGCCGCCTTGCCGTTGAAAGTCCGGGAAGTTTCTCCGCGTCTGAGAAAGCCAAGTCGTTCGTATAAGCGGATCGCCCGCAGATTGTTCTTGCGCACGATAAGGTGGATTCGGGACAGACCCAGTTCGGCAAAACCAACAGTCAGCGTTTCGGAGGCAATTGTTGCTCCAATTCCCGAGCCTATCCGGTCGGCCCGCAGTGCGATCCGGAATTCGGCTTGCGCTTCCCCGGTCCTGGCGAGTATCGTAAAAGCGATCGGCTCACCCGATTCCTGCGCGACAAAACAGTGCGCACCGGAATTGTTGCGGAACTCGTTGAGCCAGCCGTTTCGCCGCAACGCATAATCTATGTCCTCGAATTCGCCCGGATAGGCAGGCCAGAGTTCAATGCGGGCTGCGTCACCTGCGCCGAGGCGGCGAAGCAGCGCGCGCGGATGCGGCGAGGCTGCTGATGTTCCTGATGGCGCCTGATCCCGCGCGCGCCTATTGGATGAATAGATCGTGTCGCGTGGCAATGGGCTGGCAGACGCTAACGCGGCGATCCATTCATCAGTGCTTGCGACTGCCGCAAAACGCGATTGCATGACCACCGCGAATACCCGATGGATTTCCGCAGCACTTGCCCGGCCCGCCAGGTTTTCGTAGGACACCGCTCCCGCCGCGTCGGCAAGAAACTCTACCGCGAACCCCTCGTGAACTGCCTGTTTGATGGTGGAGTCATCGCAGTTGTGTGTCATGTAGCCCACTACCGTCAGCGTATCAATTTGACGATGTTGCAGCCATTGGCCAAGGTCCGTACCGGCAAAAGCGCTGGGTAAGGATTTTTCGACGTAATGGTCCCAGGATCGTGCGCGGACAACATCATGCAGATTCCAGCCCGGGGTATTCTTCGCGAACACAGGCGAATCCGATGGCGAGCTGTGCTGGACCACAACCACCGGGAGCGCCGCGCCGCGGGCGGCGTCCATTGCGCGCGCGATGTTGGCAAGCGAGCTATGAACCTCCGGGTATTCGATCGGCAGGGCGCCGTCTACGTAGTCGTTTTGCACGTCGATGACGACAAGCGCGCGTCTGGGCTGGGGCATGGTGTCTCCTTAAGGTTATCGGCCGCCGGTCGATGCAAGTCCATTGTCGTCGACGCCGAAGGCGGCCGATAGTGGCCCGCGTGCCAATATACGATAGAATCAGGCCATCGCGGATGCAGCGTGCCACAATACCATGCCAAACCGGACCATCGCAGTCGTCGCCTTCCATGGCATCAGCCCATTTCATCTATCGATACCCTGCATGGTCTTCGGAGAAGACCGGACTGCTGGCGGTGTTCCGCGCTTTGATGTGCGCGTGTGTGCCGCCGAGCCAGGTCCGCTTTCGACCTCGGCGGGCATTACCGTGAATACAGTTTATGGGCTCGAACAACTTAAACGCGCCGATACCATCATCGTGCCAAGCTGGCGGGATCCCGAGGAAACGCCGCCGGCGCTGCTGCTCGAGGCGCTGCGCAAAGCACGCCAGCGCGGTGCGTGCCTGGTCGGGCTTTGTCTCGGTTCATTTGTGTTGGCGGCGGCCGGAGTGCTGGACGACCGACCGGCCACGACCCATTGGCTGGCAGCTGAGACCTTCGCACGCCGCTACCCGGGGGTGTACCTGAACCGGGAAGTGCTGTATGTGGATGATGGGGAAGTGCTGACCTCGGCGGGTGCCGCGGCGGGTATCGACTGCTGTCTCCATTTGCTTCGCAAATGGTGTGGTGCAAAGGTGGCCGGATACGTGGCGCGCCGCATGGTTGTCCCGTTGCACCGTCAGGGCGGCCAGGCGCAGTACATCGAACACCCCCTGCCGGTACGCGCGCAGAGAGAGCGGTTATCGGGAGTTCTCGAGTGGGCGCAACGAAATGTTCACAAGCCGCTCGCCCTGGATATGCTTGCAGGTCGGGCCCGTATGAGCCGCCGCACCTTCACGCGCCAGTTCAGGAAAGTCACTGGCACTACCACCGGCAGGTGGTTGCTGAACCAGCGACTCGCATTGGCGCAGCAGCTGCTTGAGACGACTGATCGGCGTATCGACGTGATCGCCGAACGCACGGGATTCGGCTCGGCGGTATCGTTACGCCAGCACTTCAGGACGGCATTCGGGATTGCACCGTCGACTTATCGTCGCGAATTCCGGGGTCGTTGACGGGGATTGTGGCTAAAGCCCCGAATACCCCTGTTGAGCGGTTATTGTCTGTCTCCTATCATGGCGCAATTGCCGGGAACCAGCGGCGTCCGCGATGCGGGCGGAGGTAGTGGTTTAAGGCCAGAGCTTTGGCCATGGTCTTGCGATGGAATTGGAGACTCTGAAAGAGCCGATATATGCGTCTGTTACTGGTGGAAGATGATCCGATGATCGGCGAGAGTGTGCGCCGTGGACTCAAACGCGAAGGATTCACGGTTGACTGGGTGCGCGACGCAGAATCGGCCGCGCCGGCATTGCGTACCGAGCCATATGGGCTTGTGCTGCTCGATCTCGGATTGCCGCACAAATCCGGATTGTCGCTGCTCAGCGAATTGCGCTCGCGGGGAGACGGTATACCGGTGCTTGTCATTACCGCCAGGGATGCCGTAGCCGACCGCGTGCTCGGGCTTGACAGCGGGGCGGATGACTATCTGGTCAAACCATTCGATCTCGATGAGCTTGCCGCCCGTATCCGCGCGCTGGCGCGCCGGCGGACCGGCCGCACGCAGCCGGAAATATCCTGTGGTGATCTCAGAGTCAATCCCGCAACCCACGAAGCTGTGTTTTGCGGCAAAGACCTGCCGCTTTCGGCGCGCGAGTTCGCGCTGCTTGTTGCGCTCGTTGAAAAGCCGGGCGCGGTGATGTCACGCAATCAGCTGGAAGAACGGCTATACGGTTGGGGCGAGGAGGTGGAAAGCAACGCGGTGGAGGTACATGTCCACAATCTGCGCAAAAAGCTCGGAGCCGGATTTATCCGTACGGTGCGCGGCGTGGGCTACATGGTGCCGCGCCGGCCGTGAACTCGATCCGTCGTCGCCTGCTGGTCTGGATGTTGTCTGCGCTGGCGCTTGTCGGAGTCGCGGCGAGTGTCGTGACCTATTTTGAGGCGCGCGAAGACGTGAGTGATCTCTTTGACTACCAGCTGCAACAGCTGGCGTTGTCGCTCGAGCACCGGCCCGGGGCCGCGCCGCGGGTTGATCCTGGCGATGCCGAAGATCGCAGGGAGGAATCGGACTTCGTCACCCAGATCTGGGATCGGGACGGAAGGCTGGTTTTTGCCTCGCAAACGCAATTGACCCTTCCGCGCGCCGCCGGGCACGGCTATGCGATGCATGTGTGGAATAACAGCCAGTGGCGCGACTATCAGACAAGCTGGCAGGGGCTCACTATCCAGGTGGCGCAGCCCATGAGTGCCCGTGACGAGATGGCTGCGGCCATGGCTCTGCGCATCCTCGTGCCGGTTCTGGTCTTGATTCCGTTTCTCGGCATCATCATCTGGATCAGTGTTGGGCGTGGCCTTGTGCCGCTGGACGAGATAGGCGCGGCACTCGCGGCACGCAGCCCATTGGCGATGTCACCGCTTTCTGCAATTCATCTGCCGGTCGAGCTTGCACCCATGGTTTCCGCCATCAATGGACTGCTTGAGCGTCTTTCGCTGGCAATGGAGACCCAGCGCCAGTTCATTGCCGACGCCGCCCATGAATTGCGGACTCCGTTGACCGCGGTGCAGCTGCAGATGCAGCTGGTCGAGCGCGCCGAGTCGCGCGAAGAACGGGATGCGGCGCTCGCCGAACTAAAGTGTGGTATCGAACGCACGATCCATCTGGTAAGGCAGTTGCTTGCGCTCGCCCGCGCCCAGCCGGATGCTGCCATCCGGAATTTCAGTAAGGTGTCCATCGATGGCCTGGCGCGGACCGTGGTCGCGGAGTATGCCGTGCTTGCCGTTGATAAAGGGGTTGATCTCGGCATCGGTCGCCTCGAACCTGTAGCGACCATGGGTGACGCCGAGAGCCTGCGCACTATGATGGGAAATCTGGTGGACAATGCCATACGCTACACCCCGGGTGGCGGGCGCATCGATCTCAGTGTGTACCCGCAGCGGCGCGAAGCGGTGCTGGAAGTTGAAGACAGCGGTCCCGGCATCCCGCATGAGGAGCACTCGCGGGTGTTCGACCGATTTTACCGCCGGCCTGGAAGTCAGGTACAGGGCAGCGGCCTCGGTCTTGCCATCGTAAAGAACGTCGTTGACCGTCATCGTGGCCGGATCATTCTGGGCGCCGGAAGGAACGGCCGGGGCCTGATGGTCACAGTCACGCTCGCCGATCGCGAGTAAGGTCACGATTGCACCCATGGCCGGCGCGCCGCGCCGGCCATGGGTGCACTTCGGTGCTAGTTAGAGTTGAATGCCGCTGCCGGCAGAGTCGGTATTGACACGAAATCCTTTGGCAGACGCCCTGTCAGGCTGTCGAGGAAGGTGACGATGTCGCCGACCTGGGAGTCGTTCAGTTTCTTGCCGAGCTGGACCCTGGCCATGATCCGGACCGCATCCGGCAGGCTCGCAACCGAACCGTCATGGAAGTAAGGAGGCGTCATCGCTACGTTGCGCAGGCTTGGCACCTTGAATACGTACATGTCCTTCGGATCCTGGGTCACATCAAAACGGCCCTTGTCGATCTGCTTGCTGCCTGTGGCCTTCCAGTAGTCTTCGACGACGCCGAACTTCTGGTAAGTCTGGCCGCCGACATCGACGCCGTTGTGGCAGGAGATACAGCCGGTTTTGATGAATTCACCAAGTCCGGCACGCGCCCGCGGCGACAATGCTTTGACGTTGCCCTTGAGGTAGGCGTCGAAGGGTGACGGTGTCACCAGTGTTCGCTCGTAGGCGCCAATCGCCTTGCCCCAGTTCTCCGCAGTGACCGGATCTTTCTCCCCGGGGAACGCCGCCCGGAACAGGGCCGGGTAAGGCTTGATCGCCTTGATGCGTGTCATGGCTGCCGCGTAATCCGGATTCCCGAAGCTCGGTGGTCCGATCAGGGCCTGGGTTGCCTGGTCTTCCACGTTCTTGCGATCGCCACGCCAGTGCGCACGGAACTCGAGCGCTGCGTTGAGTACGGTAGGCGCATTGCGCGGGTTTGGCCGGTCCTTTACGCCTATGGGCTTGGACAGTCCGTCAGTTCCATAGAGGCTCGGCTGGTGACATTTGGAGCAGCTCACTGTGCCGTCAAGCGACATGCGCGGATCGAAAAACAGCATGCGGCCAAGTGTTACGCGCGCCGCGCTTATCGGGAATTCTTTGGTTGCCATGTTGTCCGGCAATGGCTTGAAAATTTGGCGGGCCTGCTTTAGCTGCGCCTGTTCACTGCCTGCAGCCATGACCGGGGCGGCGCATATTCCGAAAACCAGTGCGAGGCCGCTTGCCACAACTGACGGGATTGCCAGGGAATATCTGTTCATTACGGTGGCCATTTCGAATTCCTTAAATTAATTGCTGGTAGTGTCGACGGGGATCTGGAGACATGCTTTCGTTGCAGTGATTGCGATCGCATATTCGACCACGGCAAATGAAGTGAAGTTCCGCGTGCATTTTGCCGGTCTGTGCGCCTCGCCGGGGTCACGGCCGATTGCGAATCAGGACCTGTCGTTGCCCGCAGGATAATTAAAGGACGCGCGTGCACAGTTACGGTGCAGCGTGAAGAAGTCCCGCGTGTCTGGACCGTAAAGATTTTTAGCGTGCCGGAACGAGGCTGCTGCCCACCGCCCTGAGGGCAGGTTCGCGCTCTTCCTGCTGTTGCAGTGCCCAGAGATGGGCATAGGAGCCATGGCGGGCGATGAGTTCAGCGTGGGTCCCGCGTTCAACGATTCGGCCGTGGTCCATGACAAGGATCTGATCCGCATCCATGACAGTCGAGAGGCGGTGGGCGATGACCAGGGTCGTGTGGTTTAGCGCGATTTCCTGCAGTTCCGCCTGAATTGCCCGCTCGGTTTTCGAATCGAGCGCGGAGGTGGCCTCGTCGAATACCAGGATGCGCGGATTCTTGAGCAGGGTGCGCGCAATGGCGACGCGCTGTTTTTCACCGCCCGACAATTTCAGACCGCGTTCACCCACGAGCGTGTCGTATTTGTCCGGCAGCGACTCGATAAACTGGCCGATATGCGCGGCGCGTGCCACTTCCATGATTTCATCGCGCGTTGCGTCCGGCCGGCCGTAGGCAATATTGTAATAGATCGTATCATTGAACAGCACCGTGTCCTGCGGCACGATGCCGATGGCCGCGCGCAGGCTGAGCTGGGTCACATCGCGGATGTCCTGGCCGTCGATAAGAATCCGGCCCTGGCTTGCATCATAGAAACGAAACAGCAGGCGCGAAAGGGTGGATTTTCCCGCGCCACTTGCGCCCACTACCGCCACCTTGTGGCCGGCCGGTACCTGGAAGTCGACATCGAACAGGATCTGGCGACGCGGATCATAGCTGAAACTGACATGTTCCAGCCGGATCGCTCCGTGTCTGACCTCGAGATCGCGTGCGCCTGGCTTGTCGTGCACTTCCGGATTCTGTTCGAGAAGATTGAACATCCTTTCCATGTCGGCAAGCGAGTGGCGGATCTCGCGGTACACGAAGCCCAGAAAATGCAACGGCATGTAAAGCTGAATCAGGAAGGAATTGACCAGAACGAGGTCCCCCATGGTCATGGTGCCCTTGACTACACCATTGGCGGCCATGAGCATGAGTATGGTGACGCCGGTTGCGATGATGCCGCTCTGGCCGACGTTCAGCACTGACAGAGAGGTCTGGTTGCGAACCGCAGCTGTTTCCCACGTTGCCAGGGTGGAGTCGTAACGGCGTGCCTCGTAGCCCTCGTTGCCAAAGTATTTCACGGTTTCATAATTAAGCAGGCTGTCGACGGCACGGGTATTGGCTTTGGAATCCATCTCGTTCATGGTGCGGCGGAAGATCATGCGCCATTCGGTGATTGCGAGAGTGAAAATGATATAAGCCACCAGGGTGACCAGGGTAACGATACAGAACCACGGGTTGTACTTGACCAGCAGAATGACCATGACCATGCCCATTTCGAACAGGGTAGGCAGGATATTGAACAGGGTGAAATTGAGCAGGAAGCGGATACCGGCGGTTCCGCGTTCGATATCCCGCGATACCCCGCCGGTCTGACGTTCCAGGTGAAAGCGCAGGGCGAGATCGTGCAGATGACGGAAGACCTTGAGCGCTACGCGCCGGATCGAACGCTGCAGTACCTTCGCGAAAACGACGTCGCGCAGTTCACTGAAAAGGGAATTGCTGAGTCGCAAAGCGCCGTAGGCAATAAGCAGCATGACCGGCAATACAAGCATTGCCTTCGGCTTGTTCAGTGCATCCACGACGTTCTTGAACAGCAGCGGAACGCCGACGTTCGCGACCTTGGCAACGATCAAAAAGGTCATCGCGAGCACGACGCGGCCACGGAACTCCCACAGATAGGGGAGGAGCGTCCGAATCGTCTTCCAGTCGTTACGGTTGCTTGGCGGTTTGCCGGTGTGGGCGATGCGCATGATGATGATTCTGTGGATTGGAACCGGATTTTACCTCGACACCGGCTCCTGCGGCCAATCGGCCAGCCCGGGACCCGCCAGCCGCATACAGACTTCCCGAGTTTTGGCCGCCGGCACTGCCCATGCACCAACAGGGTTCACGCTGAACGCTGATGCCATAACTGCGGTGCAAAGAGCCGGCCTGCCGACATCCACCAGACTGCAGGTATGGATGTATATTTTTGTTTTTAATGGGTATTGTTGATTTTCTTCAACGTGGCACCGGGCTTGCAAAGGAGCAGGACAGGGGGCGGTACGGTGCCGCATCCACCGGCCCTTGCGCGCCGGGCGACACGCAAAAAATCGGCTATTCAAGACAAGGAACCGGATCTTCGCGGGAATGACGAAGGCCGCTTTTGGCGAAGTGTGTGTGTGATCCTGTCGTGTCGTGGTCATGCCGCCGGGTGGCAATCATTACCGGTTGGGCATTGCGCAAGATACTTTCAACCGGGCGCGGCCGGCGACGCGATGGCTTTCATGCCTGGAATTCAGGCGGATGGCCCCAAGGCCGCCCGCCGACAGGGTGCCCTATTTTTCAAGCGAGAGACACATTATGACGCCGACCCAGATAGATCTGGTCAGGAGCAGCTTTGCCAGGGTCGTGCCAATGGCCGCTATCACCGCTGCGATTTTCTATGACAAATTGTTTGCGCTCGATCCGGCACTGAGTCCGCTGTTCGAAGGAGACATGTATGAACAGGGACGCAGGTTGATGCAGATGATTGCCGCCGCAGTCAATGAACTTGACCGGATTGATCAGCTGCTGCCGGTGGTGCGCGATCTCGGTCGGCGCCATGCCGCATACGGTGTGCAGCCGCAACACTACGATACCGTCGCTATCGCATTGCTTTCTACTCTTGAAAATAGTCTTGGCACAGGTTTCACACCCGAGGTTGGCGAGGCATGGTCTGAAACCTATGCCGTCATCGCCATGGCAATGAAGGGCGCTGCATATCCGGTTTCAGTCGCCTAGACATGATGTCTGGATGACCAAAAACCGGAGATGAGCATCCGAATAATGAATATGGCAATTGGCATTGAACCAGCAAAAGCAGTTTTTCAGGCGCAGAAGTTTTCGTACCGCACCGCAATTTCTTCTTACTGGCTCAATAATCCGGAATATTTTCCTGTGCGCAGCTAATCCAGTGCTTTGTCGGTCTGCTTCCACGCATCACCTTTGATACGAGCTCAGCTTCATAAACAGGTCCCCGCGAGCACCGCCTTCCAGCCGCCAGGCCCGCACAATCTCACCAGGGCGGTTAAGCCAGCGAATCCGCAGAAACACGAACGACTGCAGGGTCCCGAAGCTACGGGCGCGCGTCACGTGGCAAGACTGCGAAATTGTTATGAATTATGGTACAAGGTAGTATTTCGCCACGAAAAGGATGGCGATTCCTTCAAAAAAGCTGAAGGGAGCGCGCCTCACGGAAACGCTTTAACCTCGATCACTGCGGAGCAAAGAATATGAGCAAGGGTATGGACAGCAGGAAGCAGACGCGGAAAGAACCGGCCAAGACCATGAAGGAAAAGCGCGCCGCGAAGAAGGCCAAGAAGGAGTCCCGGGCGAGGTCGTAGCTTGGGCGATGGCTGCCGGGCAGACACTCCTTAATCGCCAACTGGCACCTTAACCGGGTGTCATTGGCGGGATAGGTGATACCGAAGCCGACCACGCCCAGTACCGAGGCGATCCCGTAATTCGACAAGCGATAGCCACTCGCGCGAGCACTGAATTAGTCCTGCGTCTTCATGGGTTCAACTCATCGATGACCCATATGAACAACGATAGACGAGGCCTGCGGGACGGCTTGTCTGCCACGCTATCCACCGCAGTCTGCACGCGACCGACTGCCGCATGGCAGTTGAGTCGAGGAGACAATCCCCACCGGTACCGGCTTTGCCGGCAAATTGCGTGAGATAGAGCCTGGTTCTTCGGCGGCGGCAGCGGGAAGAACCTCGCCCCTGAGGATAAGGGCATTCTTGCGGTTGGTGACGCATACGCCTGGACGTGACGTGCGCCGACACAAGGGGCTTCCTTATTTCATGGTGAAGAAACGTGGGAAAGAGTTTGCCCATGCCTTGATCCAAGACGGGGTGTCCTGTCTGACTCGTCGTGGGCAGTTACTCATGGACGGCAATAGGGCCTATATCGAGGTCATGGAAGGCACATTTGGCAGCACCATCAAATGTGCCATGCTCGCAAAACACCACAGCAATGATGACCATGCAGTATTAGTAGTGAAGGCAAACCTGTTGTCACCGGGATTTGCATCGCCTCGGGATCTTTAAGGGTCCATTCGAATTGTGGGGTCGGGAAAAGCGTGGTCCAAATTGTTTTTTTTTAGTTTATCTTGGATTGGAGATGCAGCTTAAACCACCCCATCGTAATCAATGTTAGCAAAATCATTCCATTAAATGCACGGGATTGCTGGCTTAAATAGAATAGCGAACGATGGATAATCACATTATTAGAAGATGCCGATATTCATGAGCGATATTTTTGGGCATATTTTCAGGTCTTGGCAGACAGATGCTTGCAACCATCCAAAGTTTATGAGATACGTTCAGGATTGTTCGAAAGACCGTGTTAGGAAGTACCCGGTCAACACTGAACGCCTCACCGCAAAATAATTCGGATGCGGCGCCGTACCTGCAATGCGAACCCGAATTTGAGTCGGCGCTGCAGTCCTTTGATCCGGGAATTCCCCATCACCCATGGCGTGCTCCAGTGCAACATCGGAAACGTGGGTGGCGGAAGTCGGGATTTTTGACGGGGTCGGCTTGTTGGCACAGTGGGCATCCGCGTGTATTTATAAAGGTCAGCGCAGGACACTGTCACTGTTCATGACCGCAATGCCATGAACAGAAAATAGGAGAGACACAGCATCACACAGTCAGCGAGTGCCATGGCGGAAGGAGACCGGACGCAAACATCTGAAAGCATGCGGCAGGGGGAAATGTGATCAGCGAAGAGGCTCTGTACAACAGTAAGCTTGCAGTATTGCCGGATCCGGCGCGCGTATACATTGTTGCAAGGCAGGATTTCTCTGTCGACGGAATTTCACGCCTGATCGAAGCAAGCAAGGATATCAGGATCGTTGCGTGCGAAGAGGCCGGCGAGAGCTGCTGGAAGAAGTTTCAGGAGGAGAAGCCTGAAATCCTGTTGTTGCATCACAGTATTATTCCGGCTCCGGTACAGCAGATAGTTTCGAAAGTTCGTGACGCATCTCCCAAAACCCGGATCATTGTCTTCGGTCAGAAGATGTCGCGGGAGTTTCTGGTTGAAGCTGTGATAGGAGGCTTCAGAGGTTACGTGAATGAGAATATGGACAGCACGCATCTGCTGCGTGCAATTGTCGCCGTCAGAGACGGCCGCCTGTGGGTGGAGCGCGAGATCCTGGAGCAGATCGCGATTCACGCCATGGAAGTGCAGGGTGTCATCGAAAAAACTGTAACGGCGAAAATCGAAACGGTCCGCACGCTTCTGACACCGCGCGAAGCGACTGTGCTGCGGTTTGTTCTGGATGGCCTGGTCACCAAGGAAATCGCGGTGAAGATGAGCGTGTCGGAACAGAGCATCAAGATGCATCTGAATCACATGTTCGCAAAATTCGGTGTCACCAACCGTGCCCAGCTGATCCTGCAGGTTTATGCACGCGTCTGTCCGGTTACAAACGTGGTGCGCCTTTTCCGGATGGGCCTGGACCGGTTTCGCGTCAATAGAAACCAGACCCCCGTGATCACCGACCCGCTGGATCCGGTATGACGGCCAGCAATTGACCGGCCGGCCTGGGTCCCCCGGGCCGGATCTGGTCTGGAACGGGTACCGGGGCGCAGCGGATGCGTATCCGGCTTGAGCCGCGAACCACCCTATCCGATTTGCGCTTGCCGCTGATCAGCGCAATCTCCCCGTTGCGTTTTCAAGGCTGGGTCGGGCGATTTCATCGCCCGGATAGCCCGCTTTCCCCTATCTTCGGCAGCCCTATACGAAAGTTTAGTAACGACTCTAGACCTCCGTCGGCTGGCATCCCCTCTATCCGCCTGACCACAATGTGCTGCGACAAGAAAAGAGTCCACAAGATAAAGAGTCCAGCAGCGTACGTGCGGCCAAGCAAAGTCCTGCATGTGACGTGGAGTGGGGAACTGGGCCTTTCAGAATGGAGTGGAGGAGTCGGGGTGACGTGACGCCGATCAATGAATCGGCAGCATGAGAAAATGACCGGCTCCATAACAAACAACGCGGAGGAAAACCTCATGAAGCATCCGCTCTATGATTACGTCTGTTCGAATCGAATTCAGCCTGTGTTCGCATGTGGTCTTGCGCTCCTTGCAGCGCTGGCCATCGGCGTGTTCCCCGGAATCTCATCGGCCGACGACATGTCGACTGGCTACTCTGATCAGGCCGGAGCGGGCGATCAGAGAGACCAGGTCAGGCTGCTCTGGACCAACGATACCCACGGTTACTTCATGCCTGTCTATCATGCCGAGGCTAACGAAGCGGATGCTTATGCGCAGCGTGCTGTCACCGAAGGCGAGGTTGGCGGCTATGCGTACATAGAAGCCTTGGTCAAGAGGCTGAAGCCGCGCCGGCTCAACGCCCTGTTCATGGACTCCGGAGACACCTTTGACGGTTCCCCGGTTGCGCAGATCACGCATGGCGAGGGCGTGGTACCGGTGCTGAACGCCATGGGTTACGATGCATGGACGCCAGGAAACCGCGACTTCGCCTACGGCGAGGCACAATTCCTGAAAGTCTCCTCAATGCTCAATATTCCCAAGGTATCGAGCACCCTGCGCTACGCGAATACCGGGCAGCTTGTGTTCCCGCCGTATCTGATCAAGCAACTGCCGACGATGAAAGTGGCGATCATCGGGCTGACGCACTCGCTGATCACAAACGGGTTCGCGCTGGGCCAGCAGATGGCCCCGTCCGGATCCGCCGCTGCCTTTGATGTCGCCAACGAAATATCGGCGCTTGTCGCGCAGATTCGCGCAACCGAGCATCCCAACCTCGTTGTCGCCCTGTCGCACTTCGGCTATCCGCAGGATGTGAAATTTGCCTCCCAGCAGACCGGCGTCGATGTGATTCTGAGCGCGCATACGCACCACAACGTCTTCAAGCCCACCATCGTCAAGGACACGGCGGGGCACGACGTCATCATCGTGCAGGCGGGATCGCACGGGAAATTCCTCGGTGATCTGGATGTGTACGTGAAGAATCAGCAGGTGTACAAATACCGCTACCGGATCATCCGCGTGATCGACAAGAAGATCCAGCCGGATCCGACGATTCTCGCGCTGTCCAATCAGGCCTATGCCCCGTATCAGCAGTACTTTGACCGGGTGATCGGCAAGACCACCACTACGCTCGTCCGCCGTGGTCAGGTGCAGGCCTCGATGGAGAACCTGCTGACCGACGCCTGGGCCTCCGTGTACGGTGTCGACGTGTCTGCTTTCCCCGGCATACGCTATGGCTCGACTGTCATCCCCGGCAACATCACCGTCGGCGATGTGTGGAATATGGTGTCGCCGAATATCGGCAACAACGGCATGTACGTGGGAGCGGTGGATGGCAATTTTGTGATGCAGCAGCTCAGTTCGCGCCTACAGAGCCTCAACTCTGAATACGGCACGGACCCGTACAACTGGTCGGGTGGCGACGTGATCCGCTTCAACCACAACGTCAAGTACACCTATGACGTGAACGCGCCCGACAACCACCACCTGGTGAGCCTCCAGATTGGCAATGACGTTCTGGTGCAAAACGGCCAGCCGGTGCCGGCCAACCTGCAGAACACGTATACCTATGCGTCATCGTTCCCGGCAGGCGCTCCATACTCGACGCCTCCGGTTCCAGGCACTACCGCGGTCGACGAGATCATCGCCTATATCCAGCAGCAGCCGCAGCAGACGGTATCGCCGACACGCGATGACCGTGCGGTTCGGGTGGATCCGTGCCTGCACAACTGTCAGGGCGGACCGAACGCGGCGGCGATCAGTAACGTGGGTGTGGCAGCGAGTTGCTACTCGTGGTCTACCCCCGGCTGCAAGGAAAACGGCGTCGTGACCGGCTTCATCAACGGAGGGGAGCCGACCGGCAACACCGAGGATTAACCACCCGCAAGGAGGTACGGCGGCATCGACAAAACCCGTCTCTGCCGCTTTGAGGCACTCCGCCCGAAATACCGGGCGGGGCGCCTGTCCATGGATGCGGGTATAACGACACGATGTGCAGCATCGCCCGCGGTCGGCGCTGCTGCCAGCTCGCTCAGGTGGCCGCATCGAGCGCCTATGAGGTGCACGCCAGGCTGATTGGGATGTGGCAGTGAGAATTATTGGCATAAATCCTGTTTATGCAAGGTACGTCTATGGTTAACGGTGGTGTCTCGAAGCGGGGCACGGTGCATGTGTTTGTGGCGATCGCTCTCGCATTATGCCTGTGGGCAATTCCCAGGCCGGGATTCAGTCATGTATCCACGCGCAGCGTCAGCAACGCATTCGTCATGGCGCATGGACGTCATCTGCAGTACTACGTTGGCATTCCGCCGTTCATCGCGAATCTCCTCGGCAATGGCAAAAATCTGCAATGGTATGCCGCCTATTTCAGGGAGAACCTTAAGGTACAAAGCGCAGGCGCGGACTGTCCTGCGACCAGTATCTACCCCATCGTAACGGAACCCTCCGGGAACCAGATTCTGCATCTGGTATTTACCTGCCCGCGCCAGATCAAGGATCTCAGCATTGAGGACGACGGCCTGTTCCTGGATATTGACCCGACGCATACGCAGTTCATCAAGTTGGTGCATGCCGATGATCCCCATCACGTCCTGGCGGATGGCATCCTTTCAAGCATGCACCCGAACTGGCATGTCGCGAACGTGGCCGTGGGAAACAGTACGTGGCGTGAATGGCTGGGCGATGCGTCGCAGTTCTTCCGGCTGGGAGTCATGCACATCCTGACGGGCTACGATCACATACTGTTTATCCTGTCAGTGATCGTTGTGGCGGAAACCTTTCTGCAGACGCTCAAGCTGGTGACGGCGTTTACTCTGGCTCATAGCATCACGCTCGCGCTGGCCTATTTCAATATCGTGTCTCTCCCGGACCGGGTCGTGGAGCCGTTCATCGCTCTGACTATCATCTATGTCGCCGTTGAAAATCTTTGGGTCAAGGATTTCGCCAGGGCTGTAAAAAACCGCTGGATGCTGGCCTTCGGTTTCGGGTTGGTCCATGGACTGGGCTTCGTATACACGCTCAAGGAAATCACCGTGTCCCGAAATGAACTGCTTGCCGCGCTTGTGTCGTTCAATCTGGGCATAGAAGGCGGACAGCTTATCATTGTCAGCATCGCGCTTCTCGGATTGTCGCTGCTCAGAGCGAGCCCCTGGAAAATGCCGGTACTCCGAACCGCGTCGATGGGCATTGGCGGAGCCGGGCTGGTGTGGTTCATTGCGCGGGTGTACGCGCTTGTCTAAAAGTGGATTCACGGGTCCTCTGCCACCGGGGATCCGCGACCGGGCATGCACAAGTCTGTTTCTGGTTATTACCAGCTTTGCGATGTCAGCGCCGGTTGCAGCGATGACCTTATCGCAGATGCGCGAGCTGCCCGGTGGATCGCTGATCGAAGTCCGTGCCGAGCGAGTCCTCGAGGCCTATGGAGCACCTGCTGCGATACTGGATGTCGGGAAGGATTTGCGCAGCGCGCAGAGCGTGCGCTGGCATGCCCTGCAGATGCAGCTCGATCGCGGGACATGGAGGATCGTCTATCAGGGAAATACAGCTGTTCGGGCGGCGAAAACGCAGGGATGGAACAATCCTCACCCGCGCATGCCGAATGTGCTTGCGCAGTTGTCGAGGCTGGAGTTCGTTGCGAGCGGGGGGGCAGGGATCGTTACGATTGATGCGGTCGCGCACAAGACGACGTACAGCGTGCCGGGCGACCAGTTGCGGGCGCACAAGACGATTGCGGTAAAGGCGCGATTCGCCAACCCGGTATCGTCGCGCGAGATTGTGGACAGGTACGGGCATGGATGCGAGTTTGTTGCTGGCGAATCCGGCCGCCCGGTCATGCGCTACTGGGTGTTTACGGCGGAAAATGCCCAGCCTATTTCGCTCTACGCCGTCGATTTCGAGCTCGCGCGCCATTCTCGGGAGGTGACGGGGTACGCAATCCACGGTGTCGAGGCGATGTTCGTGCGGCGCAGGTTCAATGCCTACTACGAACACTATCAGGATCTTTTCAGCGATTGAGAAGACTGCAGCGGGCCGCGCTCGCTACGAAAGTGCGCGGCCATTGGTTGTGCAGCCCGACCCGCACGCGGCATGGCAAGGGAACGCCACATGTGGCTTGGTCCGCGGGCGGCCAGACGATTGCCGATATGGCGACAGGAGAGAGTGCATGAAACAGTGCATTTGGCTGGTTGTGGTGTTTTGCGGAATCTTTGGTTCGAAAGTCTGGGCGCATGGCACGCCGGAGGACATGCTGTTCCGCGCTGCGCAGACAGGAGACCTGGCGATGGCGAAAGCACTCATCCAGCGTGGCGTGAAAGTCAACGCACGCGATCAATTCGGGGATACGCCTTTGCATTGGGCTGCGGGCCATGGCAATACGGCAGTTGTCCGGCTGCTTATTACCCACGGGGCCGACGTGAATGCGCGCGACCTGCATGGCGAAACGCCACTGTTCGGCGCGGACAACAAGGCCGTCTCGGATCTGCTGCTCGAGCATGGCGCGCTCCTAAATGATCGCGATGTGCTTGGACAGACTCCGCTGGACAAGGCAGCATGGCGGGGACGCATTCCCGTGATCAAGTCGCTGATTGCTCATGGAGCGGACGTCAATGCCAGAGACATAAACGGCTATACGGCGCTCGACAACGCCGCCTGGTCCGGAAGCGACAGCGGCGCCGTCGAATTGGTGTTGCGCGCCCATGGGGCGGTTGCTTCGCGGGTGCCAGGCATGATTGTCGCACCGCCTTCCACTGCGAATGCCGTTGTGAGAAAGACGGATCTTGGGAGCCACTGAAATCAGGCGTGCAGATAACCTCAACGTTGCGGTGTCCGCGCCGCCATGCATTCGTATCCGGCCGTTGGATGTTCCGGAGTTGGCTGATGATGCTGTCTTCGAAGACTGCGTCGCAGCGATGGAATATCCTGCGCTTCGAGTGAGTACGGTCCTCTTTGAGTGCCGGCCAGCGGTTGCCCGAAGCAAGTGCATTGCTGCATTGCTTCAATGGGTGGGCTGCCTTCAGTCGGGGCGCAGCTGTTCCGTCTGGCTGATCGGCGTGCTGTGCTTCGTATTTGCCATTCCTACCTGGGCGCAAGCGGCGCTCTTTACGGCCGTAGCGTCGGGAGACACAGCAGCCGTGGCGACACTCATCGCGCAGGGTGCCGACGTAAATGCCCGCGACCGTTACGGGGAAACTCCGCTGTACTTTGCCGACAGCGCTGCCATCGCTATGCTGCTAATTGAACACGGCGCGAATGTCAATAACCTGGACCGCCATGGTTCCGGGCCGTTGGCGACGGCGGCCATGTTCGGTGACTACACCGTAGCAAAACTTCTTATTGCCCATGGTGCCAGTGTCAACGCCTGGGACGATTCCAGCAGGACTGCGCTTTATCTTGCCGGCAGCAGGTCGGTAGCCGCGCTGCTCATTGCCCATGGCGCGAACGTGAACGCCGTTAACGACGACGGCACCCCGCTCGTCAATATGGCGAAGTCGGACCGATCCGGAAGCAGGGCTATCGCCGCACTGCTCATTGCCCATGGCGCGAATGTTAACGCCCAGGACCGGTTCGGCCGGACGTCGCTCTATGTCGCGGCGGCAGAGGGCCACTTGGACGTTGCGCAACTGCTGATTGTCCACGGTGCGGACGTCAATACCCAAAATTTTCGGGGAGATACACCATTGATGGCCGCGGCCATGGCCGGGCATGGGGCGATCGCAGCGCTGCTCATCGACCATGGTGCGGATATTGACGTACGCGATCGCGATGGGCGCACGGCCCTGGATTTCGCAACTTCTCCGGACAATGCTGCTGTCGCAAAGTTGCTGCGTGTCCACGCCGTGGGGCGGTAGATTTGCCGGCCGCAGTAGTGCGAACGTGCCGGGCGGAAGATTACCGTCGCGCCGGCCGGTTCGTGCAGATGGTTGTGGCAGGAAATTCAGCGCTGCACGAAGGCAGCGTGGCAACGGGGATGGGGATATGGGTTTAGCCTGGCTGAGATCGGTTGTGTTGATTATCGGGGCCGCGAGCATGGGTGCATGCACCAGGGCTGCCCCCACAGCGGCCGCGACTGGCGTATGGACCTGGGTAAACGGGGCGAGTGCGGTCGGTCAGCTTGGCACGTATGGCAAGCGCGGCGTGGCATCTCCCATTGACGTTCCCGGGGCGCGCCAGGCGCAGGCATCGTGGGCCGACGGCGCCGGAAATTTTTTGGTGTTCGGGGGCATCGGCTACGACTCGATTGGCACGTTCAATTACCTCAACGATCTCTGGAGGTACAGTCCAGGCGATGGCGAGTGGGTCTGGGTCCATGGCGCCACGCAGGTGAACGAGGATGGACTCTACGGAACCCGTAACATTGGGGCAGCGCGAAATACGCCCGGCGCGCGGCAGTCCGCGGTGACCTGGCGTGATGCGGCTGGCAATCAGTGGGTATTCGGCGGTTTTGGCGCCGACGCGAGCGGGACGCTCGGCTATCTCAATGACCTGTGGAAATACAGTCCGACAACAGGCCGCTGGACCTGGGTGAGCGGCACGGACAAGGAGAATGCGGCTGGTCGCTATGGGATACGCAACAGCGCAGCACCGGACAATGTTCCCGGAGGGCGTTACCTCTCCGTCGCATGGACGGACGCCGCCGGCAACCTGTGGTTGTTCGGTGGTAGTGGCTATGACTCGACCGGGAAGCTCGGGAACCTCAATGATCTGTGGAAGTTCAGTC
>VFSW01003868.1_pt1 | contig 22421 bp, 21 predicted proteins | sample 5358111 | NCBI WGS metagenome assembly VFSW01 (sample SAMN11554181, study PRJNA540505) | mine drainage metagenome | isolation source: sediment from site ElyBrook_90M | place: USA: Ely Copper Mine, Vershire, VT | collected 2017 | reverse complement strand
ATGGAAAACCTGTCGAGACCTGGGAAGGATTGGCGCGCACCATCCGGAAGAGCGACGGCAAGCCGTTGCAATTCGTCCTGCGCCGTCCAGCCGGGTCAGCCAATATCGTAAAGCTCACGCTCCAGCCCGCGCAGGTGGACGAGGAAACACCGATATTCGGTGGTAAGTCCAAGGCGTGGATAATCGGCGTGCTGCCCCGCGGCGACGAAACCAAAAGACACGAATCGCCGATGGTTGCATTGGAACGCGGCTTGACCGGAAGCTGGACCATTTCGCGGGACATCGTGGTGGGTATCGCCAAGATCATCGATGGCTCCACTCCCGCACGCAAAGCGCTCTGCGGGCCGATTATGATCGCGCAGATGGCCGGCAAGGAAGCACATCAAGGCTTCGCCGACGTGGCGATGTTCACCGTAATGCTTAGCCTCGAACTCGGTATCATCAATCTGCTGCCGGTGCCCTTGCTCGATGGCGGCCATCTGGCGTTCTTCATCATCGAAGGTATCCGTGGGAAGCCGCTGAAGCTGCGCCATCGCGAAGTCGCGATGGAGGTGGGGCTGTTCCTGCTGTTCATCCTGATGGCGTTCGTCATCCTTAATTACCTATCGCGTATTATCGGCTGAGCCCCTGCTCGCCGGGGGCGCTGCGGCCGGGCCGGTTCTGGGCCTCGAAACCGGCAGCGGATCCGCCAGTATCGGATTGGTGAGCGGCGGCCGGATAATCGCGTCGATGGCGCGTGAGGTCAAATCGCATGGCGCCGACCTGCCGACGATGGTGGACGAATTGCTCCACGATGCGGCGGTCGAAATTCGGGATTTGTCAGCAATTGCGATTGGAATCGGCCCAGGCTCATTTACCGGCCTTCGCGTGGGTCTTAGCTACGCCAAAGGACTTGCCGTTGGCGCAAACACCAAAATAGTAGGAATTCCTTCGCTAGACGCGATAGCGCTCTGCGGATCGACGTCACCGCTGGCACAAATCGGCGTCAAGATTTGCCCGGTCCTCGACGCGCGCAAGGGAGAAGTTTACACTTCTCTTTACGTGGTTGTTGCGGATGCGCTAGAGAAGGTAGTGGGTGACTTGGTAGTTCCGCTCGATGAATTCGTCTCTCGCATCGCCGACGAAGTGCTCTTCGTCGGAGACTCAAAAGCCGCAGACGCTATGGCATACGCCGGAAGAAACGGTGGACAGGCGATCGTCGTGGGGGCGGCCGGGTTCAGCCTCAGGGGAAGCTTCGTGGCCGCATTGGGCGCGGCGCGGGTTGCGCAGGATGAAGTGGATGAGGTCGCCACTCTGGAGCCGCTATACGTTCGCGCGCCGGAGGCTTCGGTCAAATCAACCGCCGTAAACCCGGGAGAAAGGACTAATGGAACATCGAGAGGAAGAGTTGATCCAGCAGCTTGCGGCTCATGACGTAGATCTGAAGACACTGTATGAAGAGCACTTGGAACTCAAACATCAACTGGAAGCCTTTCGCAACAAACTGTACCTTACTCCCGAAGAGGAATTGGAAAAGAAACGAATCCAGAAACTTAAGCTGGCCTCAAAGGATCGCATGATGGAACTGGTTAATCGCCATCAGCACGACGGGGCGCATTAGTCGCGGAGCGACGAGGCCGGCAGTGGTTTTCCATACGCAATGCCAAGTCATACGATATCGGTGCTGGTCGAAAACGAATTCGGCGTGCTCTCGCGCGTTGCCGGCCTCTTCTCGAGCCGCGGCTTCAACATAGAATCGCTTACCGTCAACGAGGATCCGCTCGATCCGACGGTCTCGCGGATGATCGTCGTCGCTAGTGGCGACGACCAGATCCTCGAGCAGATCAACAAGCAGCTCAACAAGCTGGTTTCGGTCATCAAGGTCACCGACTTCAAAGAGGTCGAGACGGTTGATCGCGAGTTGGTGATGGTCAAGCTCGCCGTGGACGAACGCACGCGGATGGAGCTTGATTCCATTGTCCATGCATTTCGCGCCCATGTGGTGGATATCGGGCCGCGCTCGGTGACGGTCGAAGTGACCGGCGATGACAGCAAGATCAAAGCGTTCATCGCGCTGGTGCGGCCGCTGGGGATCAAGGAAATAGTGCGCTCCGGCAAGACCGCGCTCGCCCGTTCAGTGCAGCACGAGACCAATAACCATCGCCACGCCAAAGAATAATATTCCGGGAGAACAATCACGATGAAAGTGTTTTACGATCGCGACGCCGATCTGAGTGCGCTGCGCCCCAAAAAGATCGCGATCCTCGGCTTCGGCAGCCAGGGTCACGCCCACGCGCTGAATCTGCGCGACAGCGGCATGGACGTTCGTGGCGGACTGCGCAAGGACAGCCCGACCTTTGAGAAGGCCGCCAAGCAGGGCCTGCGCGTGCTCGAAACCGCGGACGCCTGCAAGGAAGCCGATATCATAATGGTGCTGGTGCCCGACGAGATGGGCAGCGATATCTACAAGGCCGAAATCGCTCCGCATCTGACGAAGGGCAAATATCTCGCGTTCGGCCACGGCTTCAATATCCATTTCAAATTCATCGAGCCGCCCAAAGACGTTAACGTCTTCATGATCGCGCCCAAGGGTCCAGGCCACCTCGTGCGATCCGAGTACGTCAAGGGTCGCGGCGTGCCGTGCCTGCTCGCGATTCAGCAGGACCCGTCCGGTGATACCGAGAAGATCGGCCTCGCTTACGGCTGCGCGATCGGCGGTGGACACGCGGCGATCATCGAGACCACCTTTCGCGAAGAGACCGAGACCGATCTCTTCGGCGAGCAATCGGTATTGTGCGGAGGTCTCACCGAACTGATTCGCGCCGGCTACGAGACCCTGGTTGAAGCCGGCTATGCGCCGGAAATGGCGTACTTCGAATGCCTGCACGAGGTGAAGCTGATTGTCGATCTGATTTACGAGGGCGGCATTGCGAACATGCGCTACTCGATCAGCAACACCGCAGAATTCGGCGACATGACGCGCGGCAAACGGGTGGTCAGCGAAGGTACTCGTGCCGCGATGAAGCAGATACTCGCCGATATCCAGTCGGGCAAATTCGCCAACGAATGGATCGCGGAGTATCGCGCGGGGCTGCCGAACTTCAAACGGCTGCGCAAAGAGGCCGAGGTCCATCCGGTCGAGGAAGTCGGGCGCAAGCTGCGATCCTTCATGCCGTGGCTGGGCAGCGACCGTCTGGTCGATCGCAGCAGGAACTAGTTGCCGTTGGCGGAAGCCGGCAACATTCAGGCAGCACCACCGCCGCCGGGGTTGGTCGAGCGGCTTGCGGCTGCGATCAGGATTGCACCCGAAGGCATGCCGTACGCCGCAAGCGTCGCGCTGATCGGAATGATTCTGTTCGCGTTCGGCTGGTCGCGGATCGGCGCGAGCGTACTGATCCTGGCCACGGCGATCGGCGCATTTTTCCGCGATCCGGATCGGAATTTTGTCACGCCGCCGGACGCGATTCTGTCCGCTGCGGATGGCAAGGTCACCGAGGTCAGCGAAGGTGCGCTGCCGGGCGACCAATCGGGCGAGCAGTTTCATCGAGTGTCGGTCTTCATGTCGCCGCTCGACGTTCACATCAATCGCGTCCCGGTCACCGGTGAAGTGGCGGCCGTCACGCATACCTCGGGCGGATTTCGCGCGGCGTTTCGCGACGACGCCAACGAGCATAACGAGCGCAATCTGATCACTTTCACCGACGCGGCGGGCCGCCGTTACGCGATTATGCAAATCGCCGGCTACCTGGCGCGGCGCATCGTTTGTCGCGTTCGTCCGCACGACGCCGTCGTTCGCGGCCAGCGGCTCGGCTTGATCATGTTCGGCAGCCGCGTCGATCATTTCCTGCCGGTCGGTTATCGCGTCACGGTTCGAACCGGCGATCGGGTGACCGGCGGGATCAGCGTAATCGGAGATTTATTGCAATGAGACCAGGCGAATCACGCCGCGATTTCGAGAGCCGCGCGCGCATGCGGTTGATCTCGGGGCGGCTCAAAGTACAACGGAAAAAATTCGATCCGCTGCGGCGCGGGGTCTTTGTCGTTCCCGCCACGATTACCTCGCTCGGCCTGCTCGCCGGATTCTACTCGCTGATTTCGTCGATCAACTCTCACTTCGAGTTGGCCGCCGTGATGATCACGGTGGCGTTCATCTGCGACGGTCTCGACGGCCGCGTCGCCCGCCTTTCGCGATCCTCGAGCCAGTTCGGCGTGGAACTCGACAGCCTCTCGGACGTCGTCGCCTTCGGCGTCGCGCCCGCCACCCTCATGTACACCTGGGCGCTGAAACCGCTGGGCACCGTCGCGATTGTGATTTGCGGCCTATATGTGGTTTGCGCCGCGTTGCGGTTGGCGCGCTTCAACGTCCAGACCGGCAAAACCGACAAGAGCCGCTTCACCGGATTGCCGGTACCGGGCGCGGCCGCGCTGATTGCGGGATGCGCGCTCGCCTATAGCTACTTCGAACTGAGTTCGCCGCGCACGCTATGCTCGGTGACCGCGCCGATGACGCTCGCCCTGGCCGTACTGATGATCTCCAGCGTGCCCTATCCAAGCTTCAAGTCGATCCATCCACGCAAGCGTGCGCAAGTCGAGATCATGGCGGCGGTGCTGGTGGTGGCCGCGATGTTCCTCGCGATGCCGCAGTTCACGCTGTTCATTTTAGCGCTCGCCTACGTGGTTTCGGGCCCGATTCTGCTGGTCCGCGGCGAACGAATTGCCAAGCTCCCGTTCCTTCATCCGCTCGAAGCGGACGCCCCGGAGGCCTCAGCCGAGGCGGCCGCGGAATCCAACCACGATGAGCCTCGCGACGCGGCGCCGCTTCATTAACAAGGTCGCAGCGACCCGGACGTGCGGTGGACTTGACGAAACTTCGGCTTCGCGCCTAGTATGTCGAGATATGCGTAAAGGTTTGCATCTCGGAATTCTACTTATTCCGGCCCTTAGCTGGGCCCACGCCGACGGCGTTGAGGTGCAAGCCTGACACAAGGCTTGAAACTTTAAGATCAACGCCCCGGTTGGGCCGAGCAAGCCAACCCGGGGCGTTTTCTTTTGTCGCGCACGGGTTTCGCCGGCCCGGCCCTCACGAGGCGTCAACCGAGGGAGAATGTAATGGCCACGACCAATTCCGATCAGATTGCCGACGATTACGTCCGTATCTTCGACACCACCCTGCGCGACGGCGAGCAAGCCCCCGGCTGCACCATGAACGTCGAGGAGAAGGTCGCGATCGCGCGCCAGCTCGAGCGCCTCAACGTCGATATCATCGAGGCGGGCTTCGCGGCATCGTCGCCGGGCGATTTCGAGTCGGTGCGGCGGGTCGCCGAAGCGATGAGCAATCCGATCGTGCTGAGCCTCTCCCGCACGCGTGAGGAGGACGTCGATCAGGCGCTGCGCGCCGTCGAAAAGGCCAAGCGCCCGGGCGTGCATATCTTCATCGCGACGTCCGAAATCCACATGAAGTACAAGCTCAACATGACGCGCGAAGACGTGCTGGACGCGGCGACCTGGGCGGTGACGCGCGCCAAACAGCATCTGGACCACGTCGAGTTTTCATGCGAGGACGCGTCGCGCAGTGATTGGGAATTTATGGCGAAGATCTGCACCGAGGTCATTCGCGCGGGCGCCCGCATCATCAATCTGCCGGACACCACCGGTCACGCGATCCCGGAGGAATTCGGACGGATGTTCGCGTTTATGCGGGAGCAGGTCCCCGGCGCCGACAAGGTCATCTGGAGCGCTCATTGCCACAACGACCTCGGCCTCGCCGTCGCGAACTCGCTCGCGGCTGTTCGCAATGGAGCGCGCCAGGTCGAATGCACCATCAATGGAATCGGCGAGCGCGCGGGCAACACCTCGATGGAAGAGGTCGTGATGGCGCTGAAAACGCGCAAGGATCTGATGGCGGTGCGCACCGGGATCGACACGCGCCAGATCTATCCCGCCTCGCGCCTGCTCTCGCAGATCATCGGACAACCGGTTCCGCCCAACAAGCCGATCGTCGGCGACAACGCGTTCGCGCATGAAGCCGGAATCCATCAGGACGGCGTGCTCAAGAACAAGCTGACTTACGAAATCATGAAGCCCGAGGACATCGGGATACCGTCGAACAAGCTGGTGCTCGGCAAGCATTCGGGACGGCACGCATTCGTGAATCGGCTGGAGGAGCTGGGCGTCGATCCGCTGACCATCGACGTGCAGAAAGCCTTCGCCGCGTTCAAGGAGCTCTGCGACAAGAAGAAGATCGTCTATGACGACGACATCCTCGCGCTGGCGAACGAGGAGAGCCGTCGCACCGCGGATCAGTTCGAACTGGTCGATCTGATCGTTACCTCGTCGAGCCGCACGACGCCCCGCGCCGAAGTCACGATGCGGGTGGCCGGCGAGGAGCGCTGCTCCGATTCGACGGGCGACGGCATGGTCGATGCGTGCTACAAGGCGATCTACAAAATTGCGGGCATCACGCCAACCCTCGAACGTTATTCGGTCAAGGCGATTACCGGTGGCACCGACGCGCTCGGCGAGGTCTCCTGCCTGGTGCGCGAGGACGGCATGACGGTGGCGGGCCAGGGCGCGCACAGCGACATCGTGATGGCGAGCGCGCTCGCTTTGGTGAACGCACTCAATCGCCTCAAGGCGCGCAGCGAACGTATCGCGCAACGTCCCACCGAGGGGCCTTAGGCGGGGAGATTCGCGCAACCGTTGGGCGCCTTTGAGGGACTTGCCGGAGCGATGCGCTTGGGCTAAGTGCTAGGGCGTTGAAGTTGGAGACTCGAAGCTCTTTGGTTTGCGCGCCGGTGCGATGGCAATATGATCCGGAGCCGCGGGCTCATCACCTTTTATGATCTCTGCCAACGCCCGCGCCACGCAATCTCAATGGCCAAATTTCACTCGCACGGAGAAGCGCATTAGGTCGGCGTGATTCGCGACCAACTTCGGTCAGATCGCAATGGCGTACAAAGTATTAGTGCTCAAGGGTGATGGCATCGGTCCCGAAGTCGTCGGCGAAGCCTTGCAAGTCCTCAAAGTTGTCGCGCGTCGCGATGCCGTCGATCTCGAATTCAAGGAAGGGGTGATTGGCGGCCACGCGATCGATGCTTTCGGCACTCCGCTCCCTCCCGATACGTTGTCCGCCGCGAAAGATTGCGATGCGATCCTGCTCGGTGCGGTCGGCGGTCCCAAATGGGACAATCCCAAAGCCGACGTCCGTCCCGAGCAAGCGCTGTTGGGCTTGCGCAAGGAGCTCGGTCTCTTTGCCAACCTGCGCCCGGTCAAGACCGTCAAGGAGCTGATACCGTCCTCGCCGTTGCGCCCGGAGATAATCGCGGGCGTCGATATGGTGGTGATTCGCGAACTCACGGGCGGCATTTACTACGGCAAACCGAGCGAACGGCGCGAAGGGAAGGATGGGCGCGAGGCGGTCGATACCTGCGCGTATAGTGAACGTGAAATCGCGCGGGTCCTGCGCTACGGCTTTGAGCTCGCACGCGATCGGCGCAAGAAACTAACCTCGGTCGATAAGGCCAACGTGCTTTCCACTTCGCGGCTCTGGCGTGAGATCGCCACCGAACTCAGCGCGGAATTTCCGGACGTCAAGTGCGAGCATCAACTGGTCGATTCGATGGCGATGCACCTGATTCGCCGACCGCGCGACTTCGACGTCGTCGTCACCGAGAATATGTTCGGCGATATTCTGACCGACGAGGCCTCCGTGCTCGCCGGTTCGATGGGCCTGCTGCCGTCGGCTTCGCTGGGCGAGGAACTCAACGGCGCGGGTTATCGCGTCGGGCTGTACGAACCGATTCACGGCAGTGCGCCCGATATCGCCGGTCGCGATGAAGCCAATCCGCTCGCCGCGATCCTCTCGGCCGCGATGCTGCTGGAACATTCACTCGGAATGCGCGGAGAAGCGGAGTTGATCACGCAGGCGGTCGAGAGCGTGATCCGCGACGGCTTTCGCACCCGTGACCTCGGCCCCGGCGCCAAGATGGTCGGATGCAAGGCGATGGGCCGGCTGGTGCGCGAACGAATCGAAAGCCTTGATGGTGAGAACTGAACGCCGATGGCGAGCGGCCGTGAACCACGAGTAGCGGTGGTTGGCGCCACCGGCACGGTGGGCAGCCAGATCGCCGATCTGATCGGCGAGCGCGAATTTCCCTGCTCTGAACTTGTCCTCTTTGCCGCCGAGGCGGGATCGTCGGACTCGGTCGAATCCGCGGGCCGCAGCCTGAGCGTCTCGAAACTCAATTCGCCCGCCGATCTGACGACCTTCGATATTGCATTTCTTGCGGTCCCGGAAATCCGCGCGCTCGAAATAATCGAGGAACGCCCTGGGCCGGTGCTGATCGACTTGAGCGCGGCGGGTCGTCCACCGTCCAAGGTGCCGATGATCGCGCCCGGCATCGTCCCGCGCGACCGGGTGCAGGATTTCAAGGCGCACAAACTGATCGCTGTTCCGCATCCGGCGGCGCAAGTGATCGCGACGGTGATCAACGCGATCGGCGTCACCGGCGGATTTGTCGGCGCCACCGTCCTGGCAGGTGCGAGCGCGGGCGGGCGCGAGCGGGTCTCCGATCTCTTCAACCAGACGGCGGAACTGCTGAATGCGCGGCTCGACATCGGGGAAGAAGAAACGCAGCTCGCCTTCAATCTTTACATCCCGGAAAACGGCGGCGCGCTAGGCGATGCGATCGCGGCACAGGCAACGGAATTGGCCGGTGGCGGTCCCGCCATCGCCGTGCAATTCATCCAGACACCTGCCTTTCATGGCGAGGCGGTCGCGATCAGCGCGATGTCACCGACGGGCGATGCCCGCGAATGGATTCCGAAGATGCGCGCCGCGCCGGGAATCCTGTTTATCGAGGGCGACGATCCGGCCGGCTTCGTCGATGCAGTCGGACAGGAAGCCATCATCATTCGCCTGCGGCCGAGCGGCAACGGCGCCGTGATGTGGTGCGTCTTCGACAGCGCGCGCGTCGCCGCCACGACTGCGTTGTGGATCGCGGAAAGCCTCTGGTTCCCCTTCTCCTGATTCGTTGTTTGTTGCGCGTCACTCAGCGCGTCGAGGTATTCGTCAACGTATTGCGGAATCCGGCCATCGGCGTTTGTGATTGGTAGCGACGGTCGCCCGCAAAGTTCCCTCCCGCGATGAAAATCCGCATCAAGCTTGAGTACGACGGCTCGAACTACTCCGGTTGGCAAATGCAAATCGGACAGGATTCGATTCAGGCGCGGCTCGAGGCCGCTCTCGATCGGATCTTCTCGCGCCAAGTGCGTGTGCATGGTGCGGGCCGCACCGACGCAGGCGTACACGCGCTCGGCCAGGTCGCCTCGTTCGACCTGCCACGTGACTTCCAACCGGACGAACTCAAGCGGGCGATGAATGCGCTGCTGCCGCCCGATATCGCGATAATCGAAGCATCCGCAGTGAGCAACGATTTCGATCCACGCCGCGATGCGCGCCTGCGCGCGTATGAATATCGCGTGCTCAACCGCGATCGACGTTCGGCTTTCGATTATCGCCATGCGTGGTTGGTGCCGTGGCCATTGAGCCTCGGCGCGATGAGCGAAGCGGCGCGACGATTCATCGGCGAGCATGATTTCGCGTCATTCCGATCGCTTGGATCCGAAGAGACGACGACGATACGGCGCGTGTATATGAGCGAATGGAGACGCGACGGTGAGCGCTTTTGCTATCGCGTCGAGGCGAGCAGCTTCATGCGCCACATGGTGCGGACGATGGTTGCGACGATGGTGGAAGTGGGACGTGGCAGGCTCGCGCCAGCGCAAGTGACGGCGCTGATCGAGGCGCGCGATCGATCGTTGGCGCCGGCCTCGGCACCGCCAGCGGGTTTGTTTTTGGTCGAGGTCCGCTACTAAGAGTGGTTGCATACTTGAATCTGGTGGGTGCAAAACCCCCCGCCAGACCGGCGCGAGCCGCCGTTGAGGTTCAAAAACCCACATCTGGCAGCGAAAAACGGATGATTTGTGCAGAGATCTGCCTAATTTTGGGGAAAAATGGGCACTTTTATGCTTTCGATACTTGAAAATGGGGGCGCCGTAGTTCACGCTTGGGCGTGAGGCCACTTTGGGGCCGCAAGGAGGAGGATGATGACGCAGTCGCAGGTAGCAACCCATCTCGCCGACAAGGTCGGCATCAACAAGAAGCAGGCGAAGTCGGCGATCGAGGAACTCACCGCGCTGGTGGTGCGTGAGTTGAAGAAGGAAGGATCGCTGCGGCTGGCCGGGCTCGGCATCTTCCGCAAGCGCAAGACCAAGGCGCGGATGGGGCGCAATCCGATGACCGGCGCCGCGATCAAGATTCCCGCGCGCACGCGGCTGCGTTTCACGCCGGCCAAGGCGCTTAAGGATTCGGTGCTCGGCACGCGCTAGTTTTCTCTTCAAAACCGAAAAAAGCTTTTCACTACCGTGAGGCGCGCGAACCGGCCTAGCGGTAGTGTCTTATTACGTCGCCGCAAATTGATGGGCGGGACGTTTCAGGGGCGTTTTTTGCCGGTGAGTTCGGCGGCGGCGGCGCGCCCTGCCGTCCGCATGCGACGAACCCGATCGAGGTATTCGCGGATGCGCGCCTCGTAGCCGCGATCCGAGGGCGAATAGTAGATGCGGCCGTCGAGTTGATCCGGCAGATAACCCTGGCCGACGACCGCGTCGGCGAAATCGTGCGGGTATAGATACTCCTTGCCGTAGCCGAGATTGCTCATCAGTTTGGTCGGCGCGTTGCGCAGATGGAGCGGCACGGGCAACGCCCCGAGCTTGCGGGCGTCGTCGCGCGCCGCGTTCATCGCGCGATAGGAGGCGTTCGATTTCGGCGCGCCGGCGAGATAGGTCACACCTTGCGCGAGTGGAATGACGCCCTCCGGCAGGCCGACGAATTCGACCGCTTCTTTTACCGCGATCGCGATTTGCAGCGCGCGTGGGTCGGCATTGCCGATATCCTCCGCGGCAAAAATTACCATGCGGCGCGCGATGAACAGCGCGTCCTCGCCGGCCTCGACCATCCGCGTCATCCAGTAGAGCGCCGCGTCCGGATCGCTGCCGCGCATGCTTTTGATGAACGCGGAGATGACATTGTAATGCTCATCGCCAGCACGGTCGTAGAGCAGCGCCTTGTGCTGCGCCGCCTCGCCGACATCGGCGACCGTGATCATGCGGCGGGCCGCCGTCTGGGCCAATTCCGCGGCAACCTCGAGCGTGCCGAGTGCGCGGCGAGCGTCGCCTGCACCAAAGTTGACGACCTCGGCCAGCGCGTCGTCGGCGATCGCCATTTCCATCACGCCGAGTCCGCGATCGCGATCGGCCAGCGCGCGCTTTACCAAAATTGTGAGGTCAGCTTCCTCGAGCGGTTTGAGAACGAGGACCCGCGCGCGCGACAACAACGGCGAGATCACTTCGAATGAAGGATTCTCAGTGGTCGCGCCGATCAGGGTGATTAATCCGCTTTCAACGTGCGGCAGGATCGCATCCTGCTGCGCACGGTTCCATCTATGAATTTCGTCGATGAAGACGACGGTTCGTTTGCCCTCGAGATCGAGCGCGCGACGCGCCTGATCGACGGCCTCGCGCAGTTCGGCAACCCCGGCGGCGACCGCCGCGATCGATTTGAAGATGGCCCCCGATTGTTGCGCGAGCAGCAATGCGATGGTGGTTTTGCCGGCGCCGGGAGGCCCCCACAGGACCATCGAATGTAGCGTGCCCGCCGCGACCATCTGGTTGAGCAATTTGCCCGGACCGAGCAGATGCTCCTGGCCGACGACCTCGTCGAGCGAGCGCGGACGCATCCGATCGGCGAGTGGTTGGGCCACCGGATGCCGCGGGCGAAAGAGTCCGTTATCGTCGTCCGCCTTGCGCCGTGCCATTGCGAGGACGTTAGCACTTTTTCACTGATTGACGAGCAGCCCAACAGTCTTGACCTGACTTTTCGGACTGCTCGCGATGCTCGGGTAGGCAGCTAAGTCCTGCGATGGCAGATGAAAGCGTCCGACAGAAAGTCGGGCGTGAAAACCAGCCAATGAAGGGCGCGAACGGGGGGTCGCGGAAAATAGCCGTTTGCACTAACGATTGCCGATGTTCTAGCCTCTGCACGGGCCGAACAGGAGTCGGCACCACCCTATGATCGTCGGAATAGATATCGGCGGTTCCACCACTGACGCGGTCATCCTGGACAACGGCGATGTCCACGTCGTCACGATCGAAGCAAACGATCCGATCGCGGCGGCGGCAGGCGCGCTCGGCAAGTTGGTCGAAAGCTACGACATTTCGCTGGAAAAGATCGATCACGTGGCTGCAACCGGCGCCGGATCGCGCGCCCTGGGGGCAACCATGCTCGGCCGTCCGGTGACGAAGGTCAACGAGTTCTCGGCGATAGGAATCGGCGGAACTTCACTGGCCAAAAAAGATCGCGCGCTGGTGGTTTCGCTCGGCACAGGCACCGCGATCGTCTCGGTCAATGGCGCCAAGATCGATCACGTCAGCGGCACCGGTCTCGGCGGTGGCACGTTGCGCGGGCTCTCGAAACATATGCTCGGGATCTCGACCTTCGAGACGCTCGAAAAGCTGGCGGAACGCGGCGATTTGTCGCGCGTCGATCTAACGGTGCGCGATATTGCAGGCGGCGCGATCGGCGGACTCCCGCCCGGCACCACGGCGTCGAATTTCGGCAAAATCAGCGCCGATGCGACCGCCGAGGACAAGGCGCTCGCGATCATGAATATGATCGTGGAGGTGATTTCGGTGCTCAGTATCGCGGCGGCGCGGGGCTGCGGCCAGGAGGATATCGTGCTGACCGGCAAGCTGACGCGCATCTTTCGTTTCATGCAGAAGATGAAACGGCTCAACTTTGTTTTCGGCAGCGGTTTCCTGATTCCCGAGCACGCCGACTACGCGACGGCGATCGGCGCCGCGCGCGCGACAATGGATAAGCGGGACAAGTAGCGCGAAGCCCTGCTCGGCAGAGTTTCCCCCCATCGAACAATTGCCCTAGAATCGCGACGCGATCGTGGCGGCGCCGCGATCGTCTGGTAGTAGTGCGGGCGCCGCAATAACGCTCAGAGACGGAGTCGCAATAATGCGTTCGGAATTGCTCAAGGGCGTGCGCATGCTCGACCTCACCGACGAGAAGGGCGCGCTCTGCGGAAAAATGTTCGCGGACATGGGCGCGGAAGTGATCAAGGTGGAGCCGCCGCAAGGCTGTTCGACGCGCAAGATCCCGCCGTTTCTCGACGACGAGCCGGAGCTCGATCACAGCCTGCATTTTCTCGCCTACCAGGCCGGCAAGCGATCGATCACACTCAACCTTGAAAATGCCGACGGCCGTGAATTGCTGAAGGAACTGGTGCAGCGCGCCGATTTCCTGATCGAAGCGTTCCCGCTCGGCCATCTAGAATCAATCGGCCTCGGTTACGAGACGCTCGCAAAACTCAACCCACGCTTGATCCACGCGCCGCTCACGCCGGTCGGCGACAAGGGCCCGGGCAAAGACTACAAGGCGGCGGATATCGTTTCGTGGGCGTCGGGCGGCGCGATGTTCCTGATGGGTGAGCCGGGTAAGCCGCCCGTGCAGATGAGCGTGCCGCAAGCGTGGTTGCACGCGGGCGCGGAGGCCGCGGTCGCTTCGATGATCGCGTATTACGCGCGCCAGGCTGACGGCGTGGGACAGCATATCGTGGTGAACGCGCAGGCTTGCGGAGTGTGGACGCTGATGAATGAGCAAGCGATGCCACTATTGCACGGCGATTACCTGCGGCGCAGCGGCGTGTTCACCGGCGCGATCGGTGGACGGCGCAAAACCGTCTATCAATGCAAGGACGGACACATCTCCTTTCTGATCGCGGGTGGCGCGTATTTCAACTCGACCAAGGCAGTGATCGCGTGGTTGAAGGAAGAAGACGCGGCGCCCGAATGGCTGACGCGCGAGGGCGGTCTCAAGTCGCTCACGCCGTCGGGCTTCATGTCGGCAACGGCGGCCGATTTGAAGGAACTCGACGACACCGAAGAGATCATTCAGCGCTTCTTCATGACCAAGACCAAAAAAGAGCTGTGGCAGAATATCCTGAAGCGGCGACTGTTTGGCGCGCCGGTGGCCAATGCCGCCGATATCGCCGACGCCCCGCAACTGAAATCGCGCGAGTATTTCGTCACCGTCGAGCACGCGGGACTCGGGCGCAAATTCACACTGCCGGGCGCCTTTGCGAAAATGAGCGAGACCCCGGGCGGACCGCAGGGCGCCGCGCCGCAACTCGGCGAGCATAATCATGAGATCTATGGCGGCCTGCTCGGACTAAGCAATCAGGAGATCGTCGCGCTGCGTGCGGCGGGCGCGATCTGATTTGGCGGGAGAAATGATCCGATGAGCGCTCTGCCGTTTGCGGGAATCCACATCCTCGACTTCACCTGGTATGCGGTCGGCCCGGTCACGACAAAGTACCTCGCCGATTACGGCGCCGATGTCGTGCGGATCGAATCGGCGGCGCGGCTCGACGGCTTGCGCCTCGCGCCACCGTGGAAAGACGCGCAGCCCGGGGTCAACAACAGCCAGTTCTTCGCCAGCTTCAACACCTCCAAGCGCGGCCTCGCGCTCGACATGAGCAAGCCGCGCGCACGCGAACTTTTTCTGCGGATGCTGCCGTGGGCGGACGTCGTGACCGAGAGCTTTACGCCCAAAACCTTGCGCAACTGGAACCTCGACTACGAGCGGATGTGCGCGATCAAACCGGACCTGATCATGCTGTCGACTTGCATGCAGGGGCAGACCGGACCGCATCGCGACTACCCCGGTTTCGGCAATCTGATGGCGGCGCTGTCGGGCTTCTACCACGTCTCCGGCTATTCGGAAGCGGAGCCATGTCCGCCGTACGGTGCGTACACGGATTTCATCGCGCCGCGCTTTTCGGCGTGCGCGCTAATCGCGGCGCTCGACTACCGACGGCGGACCGGCAAGGGCCAATATATCGACATGGCGCAGTACGAAGCTTCGCTGCACAACCTGGAGCCGATGCTAGTCGATTACTTCGCAACGGGCCGCGTGCTCGGGCCGGTGGGGAATCGATCCGAGCGCTATGCGCCGCATGGCGCGTATCGATGTGCCGACGATGACGGCCACGAACGCTGGATCGCGATCGCGGTGGCAGACGATACGGAATGGCAGGCGTTGCTCGCGGTAATAGGAAATCGCGCCGTCGATGCGCGTTTCGCGACCATGCGCGGACGCTTTCGCGATCTCGCAGCGCTCGACGAGTTCATCGGAGCGCATGTGCACGAGCGCAATGCCGACGCGCTGACCGCCGCGCTGCAGGCCGCCGGGGTCTCGGCGTATCCGGTGCAGAACTGCATGGACATCCATCGCGACGAAAACCTCGAGGCGTTCGGTTTCTGGCAGTGGCTCGATCACAAGGAAATGGGCCCGTCGCCCTACGAGGGTCTCGAACATCGGATGAGCCGCACGGCCGGGGGGCTGCAGCGGCCGGCGCCGGTGCTCGGACAGCATAGCGACGAGGTGCTGAAGGAAATCCTCGGGCTGACGACGAGCGAAATCGAAGAGCTGAAGCGCGACAAAGTGGTATATTGACGGCTCGCGATTTCCGAGCGGACGACCGCGCCGGCCGCGCGTTGGCGCTCGCGCTCATTCAGGATTCACTTGCGATATGAACTGCAGATAGCCGCACGTTATTTGCGTGCGCGCCGGCGCGACGCCTTCATTTCGATTACGACGATTTTCACCGCGATTGGCGTGATGATCGGAGTGGCGGCGCTGAGCGTCGTGCTCGCGGTGATGGGCGGCTTCGAGCAGAGCCTGCGTCAGCGAATCCTGACGCTCACACCGCAAGTGCAAATCCTGAGCTTCAACGGCTCGATCGCGAATTACGCAGCGCTGCTGGCGCGCGCCGACGCGACGCGGGGCGTGGCCAGCTCGGATCCGTTTATCGTCGGGCAGGCGATGATGAGTTCACCGCGCGGCATCAGCGGCGTGATCGTGCGCGGAATCGATCCGCAAAACGCGGCGATCGTGGCGCAGTTGAAGGGCTACATCCAGCATGGATCGCTCGACCAGCTTGCGGCGCCGGGCGAACCGCCGGCCGCACCGCCAGCCCAGCAGCCGTCGCGGCGAAGAGCGCACGCCGCGATGTTGGGAATACCGTCGGTGGCGCCAACGCCGTCGGATGGCGCGATCGCGATCGGCTCGACCCTGGCGGAAAAGCTCAAGGTCGCGATCGGGCAGCGCGTCGCGGCGGTGGTCCCGGTGACGGCCGGCCCCGATAACGATATTTCCACCAAGACCGGCCATTTCACAGTTGGCGCGATCTTCGAATCAGGCGGCGCGTTTCTCGATCGTGACCTGGTTTTTATGGGGCTGGTAAACGCGCAACGGTTTTTTGGCCGCGAAGGTAAAGTCGATGGCCTCGAAATTCAGCTAATCAATCTCGACAACACCGACGCGGTGACCGCGCAACTGCGAGCGGAATTCGGTCCGGCGTACCATGTGAGCAACTGGATGGAGTTCAACGAAGCGGCGGCGGCCGGTTTCGAAATGCTCAAGCGGGTGTATGCGCTGGTGCTGCTTATGCTGATCGGCGTGGCGGCGTTCAACCTCGTCGCGACGCTGATCATGGTGGTAATGGAGAAGCGCAAGGACATCGCGGTGCTGATGTCGATGGGCGCGACGCCAGGCGAAGTGCGGCTGATCTTCGTGCTCAAGGGAATGATCGTCGGCGCATTCGGCACCACGGCGGGACTGCTGCTCGGCGCGATCGGATGCTTTGTGCTATCGCATTATCACTTCATCCACATTCAGAAGGAAATTTACGGGATGTCCACGCTGCCGGTAGAGATGCAGCCGCTCAACTTCGCGCTGGTGGCGGTGGCGTCGATGCTGCTGTGTCTCGTAGCGACGTTTTACCCGGCGCGGCAAGCCTCGCGCGAATTGCCGGTCGAAGTCTTTCGCAGTTAATCGACGTGCGTCAGTCAACGGGCATCGCGACTAGCTGGGGTTCTACCGATCGGCTGGGGAGAACGCTACGGGCCGTTACGATCGGGCGTCGGCGACGGCTTCGCAGTCAACTTTGGCTTGCGCACGACAAGCGTCTCATGCCCGCGCACCTTGATGGTGCGGGCCGACTCGGTCTTAAAGGCCGAATTGAGGCCGCCGTCGTCGTGCCGGGGCCGTCCGCCGGTAGTCCGCTTACGCCGCCAATTGTTGAGCTCCTTTGAGAGCTTGGAAGCCAGCAAATCGCTGTTTCGCTCATCTTCCTGTTCGGTCGTTCCCTCGGTGACGGTTTCGTCCGTCAGGTCCTGCGCACTCATCTGATTCCTATGGTTCCTCTCGTTGTTGGGTTTTGGATTCTCGTTCACGTTTACTGTAGCGATCGAATTATCGCGATCAGGCCGTGACGCTTTTCGCTTGGAGTTGTAGCGCAGTTGCGCTTATACGGCAGCCATTTTGTGCTGTTGAAATATCGATTCGCTATGCACTTCGTACCAGTTCTGTACTCGTGCGGAGCCGTTCGGTTGAAATGTTTTTTGCTGGGGAGGTATTCGGCTAGCGGTCAATCCATGCCGGCCCGTCTGCATTTGGGCCCAATGTCGATCATCGAGTTGAGTGTATTATTACCTTACGCAAAGATACTCTGCATGCGCAACGCCAGGCCCATATCTCCAGCAATACGGAGTTTGCCGGTCATAAAGGCCATCTGACCGTTTAGTTTGCCGGCCAGCATATCAAGGTAGTCCTGAGCGGTCATCTAGATGGTGATGTTGGGAGACGGATGCGCTCCCTCCTTCACTTCGCATTGATCGTTGGCAATCTGCACTTGCCATTTACCACCGCCGTCCCCGGAAAGGTCGAATTGATAAATCGCGTTAAGTCCCTTGGCAGCTTCTTTGTTGAAGCGGCTCGGCATCATCTCGAACGCTTGCTTACAGGTAGTCGGGGCGGCGTCAGCCATGTGAAATGGGATCCTCCTAGCGGGGGCGAAAACGGGAACACTCTCTGTCCGCCATATAAGCGCTGGGGCTAAATAATGTCAAGACCGCTTTCGCCTTATTACCATATCTCAAATGCAAGCTTAATCAAAAGCCGAAGAATCCGGGATCGACGCGAATCAAATTTGTCCGCACCTTTACCGGCGCCGCCATCACCGCCAGGGTCGCCGCACGATCGCGATCCTGATTGGTCTTCACAGTGCCATCAAGGTAAACGCCGTCGCCAATTACCTTGGCCGTCACTCCCGTGAGGCCCTCTGCCTGAAGGCGCTGGTTTATCAGGGTTTCGTTTTGCGCCCAGACCGAGGTGTCGGTACGCAAGTTATCGATTACGCCGGTGACGCCGCTGACGTTGCGAACGGTGCGCTCAGCGATCGCCCTGGCGTTGTCGTCAAACACCTTGCCGGTCAGCGTCACCATCCCGCCGGTCGCATAGGCCTGGACCCGCCGCAGTCGTTTGTCGGCGGAGAGCGCTTGCACGACGCGATCGGTCACCGACGGCGGGGGAATCCGGGCCGGCCGCGACGCCGCGGGTCGCGGGATGTGACGATGCCGCGGCGGACTTAGCGCCGGGACCTCAGGCGGAGGCAGTGCGGCCACGGCGGGCGGCGTCGGCGCAGCTTCAGGAGTTGCCACGGCGACCGGCGGCGTGGGTGCAACCGACGGCGCAGAGGCATACTCAGGCGTCTCGTTGGGCCCGAGGCCCGCGAACTTGGTGCTCAGGTCCGCTTCGAGACTGCCGACATCACCGCTGCCGGCGGCAAAGATCATTGGGTAATCAACGTCAACCGCCGCGCCGCTCGACGCCGCAAACTTCCAGTCACCCATAGTCTTGACTACTTCGGCGTCGAGACTCGGGTTGGGCGAAGTGGAAACCACCACCGATCCGCCGCCAACACTGCCGTCTGGTAGAACGTGCAGCCGCACCACCATGCCGTCGCGCAGCGTGTTGTCCCGCTCCAGCGCCTGCTTGTAGGTATCGAGCACCGCGTCGCGATTGGTGTCGAAGACTGCGCGCGCACTATCGGCGTCGCGATGCGGTGCGGTCGCAGGGTCAAGCCCTTTGACGTTAATCTGCATGTTGCGCGCGAGGGCGACGATAGGAGCAGTGACCGCGGGCGAGGTTACTGCGACCGGCGGAGTCGGACGACCACTGCTGAGATGCAGCGCAAACCATGCGCCAGCGGCAATCGCGATAATCGCCGCGAGCGAATATCCGAGGATGCGGGCGAAGCGCTGCCCAAACGACTGCTCCTCCTCCGGCGCTTCATCATAGGGCGGTTCTTCGCCCATCTCGTTGGTGCTGATCCGATTGCGCGAGGGAACGAAATTTTCGGGCGACGTGGCCGCGCGCGATGGCGTCGCGGGTGACTGCGAGGAGGAAGAACGCCACGGCTCGGCGGAAGGTGATGGACTGGCGCCGGCGGACGCCGTCGCTTCGGGCTGCAACTGAGTGCCGCAAAAGTTGCAAATCGTTTCGCCCGGTTCGGCCTTGCCATGGCACTCCGGACACACGATGGATTGGGACGCCGGCGGCCCTTGAAGGTCGTCGGACGTCGCTCTCGTTTCGCGATTACGGCCGCCGCCGGTATCGACCAGGGCGGTGCCGTCGGCTTCACAAAATCTTTCAGCGTCGGGATAGGTGCTCCCGCATCGCGGACAGCTCTTCATGGATCTGACCCGCCTCCAAACGTCGCCCTGCGATCCGGATCACGGATTTTCGATTGAAATCATAGGCGGGGCGATAGGGAGAAACCAACCCCCTCGCAGCAATCGGATTCCGTGCGATTTCATCGCCGGCAAAGAGCGAGTACTCGCACGCCGCTTCCCGATCCGGTCAATTGCGGACGCAACTCGGCCCTACAGATGCGCTCTCGCCCCGTCCACTGGCCGTTTCAGGCCAATCTGACTGAATCGGGAACCGGCGAAGGCCGATCGTCACGCCACCGACTCGCCCTCGAGGCGAAAGCCAATGCGCACTTCGACCTGAAACTCCAATTTGCCGTTGTTGACCGCACCGCGAATATTCTGCACTTCAAACCAGTCGATATTGCGCAGGGTCTGGCTCGCCTTGCTCATCGCATTGCGGACGGCCTGATGGATGCTGTCGTCCGAAACGCCAACGACTTCGATGATTTTGTAGGTCTTGTCCGGCATGAAATCCTCCACGCAGCGAAGGGCTGTTTTGCAAAGCCGATCTATCTAACGCCCGCGTTCATTTGGCAAGCGCAGTGAGCGCATCAGCGCCGCTTGGAAACTCTACGGCGAATGCGCTCGGATCCTCAACAGCGCGCATATCGAGTTGGAATGCACCGTCCGTGATGCGCCCGATCACCGGCGGCCGCGCATTGCGAAACAGCTTCGCGAGGGCATCGGGCGAATGCTCACGATGCGTGATCCGCAACGCGCGCGACTCGATTTCTTCGGTCGGTAATGCGCCCGACCCGATTTCGGACGCCGACACGACGACCTCGATAGTGAAATCGTCGCCGAAGCGATCGGCCAGAATTTCGCGCGCGCGGCTCGCGACGTTCGCCAGTTCCGCAGGTGTGCGCCGCAGTAGTCTTAGCGTAGGTAAATCCGTCTCAAGGTCGGCGCTACGCAGGTAGAGCCGGAGCGTCGCTTCGAGCGCGGCGAGCGTCAGCTTGTCACAGCGCAAGGCCCGCTTGAGCGGATTGGCCTTCAGCCGCTCGATCAGATCGCGACGCCCGACGATCAAGCCCGCTTGCGGACCGCCGAGCAGCTTGTCGCCCGAAAACGTCACCAGCCCCGCGCCAGCCGCGATCCTCGCACTCACCAGCGGTTCGCTCGGCAAGCCGTAGAGACTTATCTGGACCAGCGCGCCGGCCCCGAGCTCTTCCATGACGGGAACCTGATGCGCGTTGCCGATCGCCACCATCTCCGCCAGGCTCACCTCGGCGGTGAAACCGACGATGCGGTAGTTCGACGGATGCACCTTGAGCAACATCGCAGTGGCGGGACCGATCGCGGCAACGTAGTCGCGCGGATGAGTGCGGTTGGTGGTGCCGACTTCGCATAAACGTGCGCCGCTGCGGCTCATCACGTCGGGAATCCGGAACGACCCGCCGATCTCGATCAACTCGCCGCGCGAGACGATCACTTCGCGACCGTCGGCGATCGAGTTAAGCGCCAGCAGGACCGCGGCGGCGTTGTTGTTGACGACGGTCGCCGCCTCGGCGCCGGTCAGCGCGCACAGCGCCTCCTCGATCAGCGCGTCGCGATCGCCGCGCCCGCCGCTCGCCAAATCGTATTCGAGATTCACCGGCGATCGCGCGGCTCGCACGACCGCCTCGATCGCCGTTTCGGCCACCAGCGCGCGGCCGAGATTGGTGTGCAGCACCACGCCGGTCGCGTTGACCACGACCTTTAGCGAGGGCTCGTCAGCGGCGGCCGCCGCGCGCGCCATTTGTACGATTTCATCGACCAGCGCTGCCCGCGTCGGCGGCGCACCGTTTCCCGCCGCTGCGATCTTTGCTCGGAGCGCCGCCTGCGCCTGCCGCACGAGAATCCGCAGATACCCGCGCGCGAAGCCGCTCAGCGCCGGATCGCGTGCGGCCGCCTGGAGACACTCATCCACCGGCGGCACCATCCGCATAACCTGCGATCGCCGATCAGGGTTCTCGTGAAATGGGGTTTTCTTGCGCGCCGCCATCGCCCGCGATTATAGCCCGTGTGCGCGCCGATCGGGCACCGCTCAAACCGTATCGGCCGCGGACTCTTGCGCGGTCCGAATCAGATTCAACCGCGTCAGCAACAGCAGCGCGCAGCCGAGCGAGAGCGCCCCGCAGATGATCACGGTGGCCTGCGGACCGAGATGCTCCCCGATAAAGCCCACCATCAGTGCGCCTACCGGCGCCAGTCCGATGAAGGACAAGGTGTAAAAACTCATCACGCGGCCGCGCAGTTCGTCCGAGACGAAGATTTGCAACATCGTGTTGGTCGTCGCCATGTAATTTATGAGGCCGGCGCCGATGAACAACTGCGTGATCAGCGAGAACGTCATCGACGAGGAAAAGCCGAACGCGATAATCGCGATGGCCGTGAGGAAGAGTCCGGCCGTGAGCGTCTGGCGCAAGCCGCGCGACGTTCCCGACCGCCATGCCAGCATGATCGCACCAACTACCGCACCGATACCCTGCGCACCCATCAGGATGCCGTAACCGCGCGATCCGGTATGCAGAATGTTTTCCGCGAAGACCGGCATCAGCACCGCATATTGCATCCCGAGGCCGCTGTTTATCGCGACCACCAGCAACAGGTAAAAGGTCGGCCGATGCTCCCACACGTACGTCATGCCCTCGCGCACCCGCCGCAACATATCCATACCCTCGGTCTCGACCACCTTGCGCGGCAAGTTCATCGCGATCAGGCTCCAGATCACGGCGAGGTAGCTGACCCCGGTGAGAAAAAAACAGGCCGCGGTGCCGCCC
>VFSW01003867.1_pt1 | contig 22421 bp, 20 predicted proteins | sample 5358111 | NCBI WGS metagenome assembly VFSW01 (sample SAMN11554181, study PRJNA540505) | mine drainage metagenome | isolation source: sediment from site ElyBrook_90M | place: USA: Ely Copper Mine, Vershire, VT | collected 2017 | reverse complement strand
ATTTGGGTGGCGCTTTCGATCATATTCGGGTGGCGGCTTGCGTCGGAATACTCACCTATCCGTCCGAGGGTCATTATTCTATGATCCCCGACGCCTTCAGGGCCTGGATCTCGGCTTCGGCATATCCGAGCTCCTTGAGGATCTCCTCCGAATGTTCGCCGATCTTGGGCCCGGGCATGGTGATCTCCGCCTTCGTCTCGGAGAGCCGGATGGGGTTGTCCAGAACCTTGATCGGGCCGTACTGCGGGTGGTCCCAATCGATGAAGAAGCCGTTCTCCTGAGCCTGGCGGTCCCGGGTGACCTCCAGCGGGGTCGTGACCGGGGACCAGACGATCTTGCTCTTGCCCAGGATCTCGATCCACTCGGCAAACGTCCTGCTCCGGAAGATCCCGTCGAGGATGCCCACGAGCTCCCCAGAGTGTTGGTACCGCTCATCGTAGGTGGCAAACCGGGGATCGTTTTCCAGTTCCGGGTGGTCGATGGCCTTGCAGAAGGCCGGCCAGTAGTGCTGGGCGTTGGTCATTCCCAGCATGATCCAGCGATGATCGCTCGTTTCATAGACATTCCGGATCGGATTCCCCATGGTATTGCGTTGGGGCCGGACCGCGTCCTCGCCCGTAATCAGGCAGCCGGAGATGTCGAATCCCAGCACCCAGAGGGCGGTGTTGTAAAGCGAGATCGAGATCTCCTGGGCTACCCCTGTCTTCTCCCGGATGTAGAGGGCCGACATGATTCCAGCAAGCAGGCTCAGCGCCGTGATACTGTCGCCATAGCCCGGCCGGGAAATGTTGGGGGCCACGCCCGAGTCGTGCATCAAATCCATGACGCCGCTCCTGGCCCAAAATGCGACGGAGTCGTACCCACCGGTATTTTTCTCGGGGCCGCGCTGGCCGTAACCGGTCAGATTCGCGTAGATGATCCGCGAGTTGATCCCGGAGAGAATAGGATAGCTGAGATGGAACTTTTCCAGCTCATAAGGCCGCAGGTTGTTTACGAACACGTCGGCGGTAACCGCAAGCCTGTGAAGGACGGCCTGGCCTTCCGGGGTCCCCATGTTCAGGGCAAGGCTCTTCTTGTTCCGGTCGGTGTGCTCCCAGTAGTAGTTGACGGCGTGGGGCTTGGCGAATCCCGACATCCCCTGCCCCAAGGCGATGCGCCAGTTATCCCCCTTGCCGGGCGGCTCCACGTGAATCACATCGGCACCCCAGCTCCCCAGCAGCATGCCGACGATGGGCACAGCCACGGCGCCCCCCACTTCGATCACCCTAAGTCCATGCAGTTCTCTAGCCATGATTCTTACCCCTTATCGATCGTTTTCTTGACCTTTTCAAATCACGATCCCCGCGCACAAGTCGTCCCGCGAGGCAGCCGCATACGCTTTCACCATTGGATGAGCCGGGCATTTTCGAACTTCTGTTCGATCCAAATCAGTTCATTCATCTTGGCCAGCCTCCCACCCCTCTTGACGCCCGTTTTGACCGTCAGGGCATTCCAGGCCACCGCCAGATGGGCGATCGAGTCGTCCGGCGTCTCGCCCAAGCGGTGCGAGAGGACGATCTTCATCACACTGTTGGGGGCGAGAAAGGCGGTCTCCTTCGTTCCCGTGATCGTGCCTACCTGGTTGGGCTTAATGATCATCGCCCAGCTTGCCCCTTTTTCGATGCCCGCCTTCGTCCGCACGGGATTGCTTACGCATAAACGTCCATCGGCGCAGACCAGGCACCGATGGACGAAACGACGGTTCAGCTCAGCAAACGATTCGTAATCGTTGCTGTTGAAGCCGTCCTCGACGAAGGTCAGGTTGAACCTTTCGATGAGGCCGCCCAAGAAATCCAACTGCTCCGCGGGGATTCTCGAAGCGCCTTCCTGGTCATACGGTCCGCTACGAGATCCAGGCCGTCCTGATCTCGAAGCCCTTGGCATCTGAGATCCTCTCCATGGCCTCCCAGATCACTTCGAGCGCTTCGACATCATTAATATTTTCGGCCCAGACGTTTTCGTCATCGGGTCCTCCGGCAAATCCCGGCTCCTTCTTCGTGAGCAGTTTCCCGACCTGGTCGTTCGCCTTCAGGTTGATTCCGACCGCCTATTTGACCGTTTTGGCCCCGACGGGAACGATCAGATGCTCCTGCATGTCCGGCGCCGGTCCGAGTCCGTGCGCTCCGCCTCCGATGATGTTGCCAGGGGAGCGGGAAGTGTCCATCCCCCATCTATCCAGAGGCGGCGCCTTCACCCGAATCGGCGATTCGAAATCGCGACCGCCCCTCCTCGTAAACGTCACCACCATATATGTCGTTGATCACCGTCACGGGAAAATCCTGGACATCGAGTCTCCAAAGTGCCTCAGCACCCAAGTCTTCATACGCGATGACCTCTGCTTTTTTGATGCAGCCGGAAATGAGGGCTCCTGCTCCGCCGATAGCGCTCAAATAAACGGCCCCGTATTTTTTCATGGCTTCTTTGACTTCCCCGGAGCGTGCTCCCTTTCCAATCATCCCCTTGAACCCCTCGGCCATAAGTCTGGGTGAATAGGGGTCCATCCGGTAACTGGATGTCGGGCCTGCGGATCCCATGATCTTCCCCGGTCTGGCTGGCGTTGGCCCCATGAAATAGATGACTTGACCTTTCGCGTCCATGGGCAGAGGCTTTCCCGTCTCCAGGGCCTCGATCATCCGTTTGTGGGCCGCGTCCCGCCCGACATACATCACCCCGGTCAGCAGCAGCTCGTCTCCCGCATGCAGGGTTTTCACGAGATCATCGGACAGGGGGAGCTGAACTCTGTTTGCCTGCTTCGGTACTGTTTTCACAATCTCCTCCACATTCTTTTAAAGCGTGGCTTCCCTGTGACGAACGCTGTGACACTGAAGATTCACAGCCACAGGGAGACTGGCGATATGGGTGGGAAAGACCTCGACATGAACCGCCAGGGCGGTGATCGTCCCGCCATATCCCATCGCGCCTATTCCCAGCTCGTTGACCCGCTTCAGTATTTCGTTTTCAAGCGTGGCAATCTCAGGATCACCATGCGGATCACCCACCCTGCGTAATAGCGCCTGTTTAGCTATCAGCATGCATTTCTCAGCGGTTCCCCCGATCCCGACCCCAAGGATGACGGGTGGGCAGGGATTTGCACCCGCCTCATCAACACACTTAACGATAAAATCGATGGCCCCACGTCGTCCCGCGCCAGGGGGCAGCATGGCAAGCCGGCTCATGTTCTCACTGCCGAACCCCTTGGAGAGCGCCGTGATCTTCAGTTTATCTCCCGGTACTATGACCGTATGGATCACGGCCGGGGTATTGTCTTTCGTGTTAACTCTGGCGGAAAAGGGTTGCTTGACGACTGACTTGCGCAGGTACCCGTCAGCATAGGCACGACGCACACCTTCCTGCACCGCCTCATTCAGATCATCCCCGATCACATGCACATCCTGCCCCAACTCCAGAAAGACGACAGCCATTCCCGTGTCTTGGCATAGGGGAACCTCGTCCCGGACCGCGGCTTGCGCATTTTCGAGCAATTTGATGAGTACATTGTAAGCAGCAGAGGATTCTTCGCTTTTCGCTGCTTTGCTAAGCGCTAAAACCACATCATCGGAAAGACCGTAACAGGCATCCTGAAGCAGGCGTGAAATGGCTTCCGTGACATGTTTTGTATCTATTTCTCTTATCATATCGATTCTTTTATCCTCCCGGCGGATCAGTGATTGGTCCACGACTGCAAAACAATTGAATGACAAATTCACTTCGTCCTTCTCTCGGGGTTGTTTTCTTCTTGCAGAGAAACTTCTACCCGAGGCCGTGCGCCTTTTTCAATTCCCCAATCCTATTTTGGACAGATATTTGATAAATTGATCAAATCTGTTACATTCTTCACATTTAAATCTCTCAGGGTCATATTCACCGAAGCTTGCTTCGTTCCTTGCATTTTTGATACCCCTCAGCTTGCTGTGGGTTAGTTCAATTTTGCGTTATTTAAGGGATTTGTATATTATAAGCGCATGACCTTTATACCATGTAGATAGCTTTAGGAGGACATATGTAAAAACAAGTTCCGCATCCTAAACATTGCTCTCTTTCCACTTCGGCCTTTCCGTCAATAATTCTGATAGCTCTGCGCTCCAAACCGCAATGTGCTGGTTTTACACATAAACCACAACCGTTGCACACGTCTTTATCTACATTAGCAACTGCTGGTATGATCTCAACTTCGGTAGAAACAGAACGCATATTTTTCAAAGCCAAGCCCTTAAAATCTTCTATTCGATTAAACCCCACATTATCCATAAATTCTTCAATTTTCTTCTCAATTTCACTCAGGACCTCAAATCCATGAATCATAAGGTTGGTACAAAGTCCTGTTGCTGTGGCTCCGAACATTATCATTTCAACTGTATGCTTCCAATTCATTATCCCCCCAGTCCCCAGCACAGGAATTTTCACCGCTCTTGCTACTTTTATTACATTAGCTTGAGCTATCGGTCTGAGGTATTCCCCGCTTAACCACAAGACACTATTCTTTGTACCTTTCATCAACAATTTTCCTTCATTATAAATATCTATCATTGGGGACCCGCTAACGGCATCTATTGCGTGAATGGCATCGGCACCTCCCTTCTCCATGGCTAAAGCTGCTTGAACAACATCAACGCCATCTGGCGATAATTTAGTCATGACTGGAACATCTGCTATTTTCTTTACAGCTTTGACACCTTCATAAATCAAATGTGGAATATTTCCACCTTCAGGTGTCTTCATTGTTGCAGGAAAAAAATTTATCTCTATAAAATCAGCTCCTGCTTCCTGCATTTTCTGAGCAATTCTTGTGTAAAGATCTAAATTCTCGGGCCTTGAATATATAATATTTGCCCCTATGGGTATTTTTACAGTTTTTTTGGCGTTCTTAATTAAATTTTCTGCTTCTTCAGTGTTCAATCTTTTGGAACCGCCAAAACCGAACACGCTATTATTATCAACATAAAATCGTGGTTTCGATTTCAAAGCAATCGGGTCTACAGAGATAGCCTTAATAATGACAGCTGAAGCCCCAGATTTTTCAGCCTCCTGGAGTTGCCTAACAGTACGTGAGGCATCAGATGCTGTGACTACTAACGGATTTCTTAATTCCAAGCCAGCGAAATTAATAGAAAGATTCTTAGAAGACATTTCTGCAGACCTCCATGAGTAAGTTTTTTAAATAATAAACCATTGCTTATTGATGGTCGACGCCTAAAAGAAGATCTTTTGAATGTCAAGCTCTTCTTCTACACCAGTTTGAGGTTTCGTAATTGTAAAACTTCATTATTATTAACAAGTTAACAGACTACCAGGACTGACCAGCATTTGACCTGCCTGACGATATCGATCACCGTTCCATCGCGGTATTCGACGACCGCCGCAATGCGATCTTCGAATACCAGCTATTCTGGTGCGCCTGTGATTTCCCAAGCCTGACGCGTTTTCGAGGCGTTCCAGCAGATCGGACCGGAGCGGATTGACCGCAATTCCCCCCTCCGTCACCAGCACGTCGATCGTCTCCCCGGGTGTCGTCCTCGTCGTGACGCGGTCCACCACGGTCGGGAACTTCTTGCTCGCCAGCCGGCTCACGACGATGGTAAGCTTCGCACCGGCCGCCGTGTCGCTGTGGCCACCGGAGCCGCCCATGAGCAGGCCGTTCGAGCCGGTGGTGACGTTGAAATCGGTGTCGATTTCCGTGGCTCCGAGGATCATAACGTCCAGGTGATTCACCACGGTCCCCTTGGTGTGGGGGTTGCCGTACATGCCGCTCGTCATACGCTGGTGACGCTTGTTGCTCCGGAAGGATTCGATCGCCTCCAGGTCGAAGCGTTGGATGTCGAGCAGGGTCCGGAACAGTCCCTCGTCCAGCATCTTGACCATGTAAGCGGTGATCCCTCCCGAGGCAAAGCTCCCCTGGACGCCGTATTTTTTCATCAATTCCGAGACATAGGCCGCAACGGCCAGGGAAGTTCCGCCCGCGCCGGTCTGGAAGGAGAAGCCGTTCTTCAGCAGGCCCGAGGCCTCGATCATGCCGGCCGCCATGGCGGCGATCTTCAGGCCCACGGGGTCTTCCGTGATCCGGGTCGTTCCCGACACAATGCCCCGGACGTCGCCGATGCTCTCCACCTGGACGACGTAATCCACGAGCTGCTGGCTGATCTCGATCGGGCAGGCCGGATGATCGACCAGATAGTCCGCGACGGCCACGGTCCGGTTGGCAAACCGGGAGTCGATGCGGGAATAGCCCATCACCCCAAAGGCCGACTTTCCCTCCACGCCGTTCATGTTGCCATCTTCATCGCAGGCCGATGCGGCGATGAAGGCCACATCGACAACAATCTCCCCGGCGCTAATGGTCCTCACCCTTCCCCCATGGGTATGCATGATGACCGGACGCCTCAGGATGCCCTGGGAGACCGCCTTGGCTACCGGACCGGACAGATAGTTCGTGTCGAGCCCGGTCACGACCCCCTGTTCCATATGGCCGATCAGAGGGGCGTGCACGGGGAAGACCGCCGTAGCCGCGACGGTCAGATCCCGGAGCCCGAAGCGGGCCACCTCGTCCAGAACCATGTTGAGGACGTGATCGCCATTTCGCAGGCAGTGGTGGAAGGAGATCGTCATGCCGTCCGATAGCCCGCACGCCCGGATCGCCTCCCCGATCGAGCCGAGGACCTTGTTCTTCCCCGGCCCGGCGGGAATGATCTTCGAGGCGACCCGGGTGACCTCCTTCTCCTGCACGTTGACGCCCGCGAAGGGCTTTACCGGACCGTACCCTTCGATGTGTTCACGTCCGACCGCATTGATCAGTTTCATAAGTCGTATGGCGTTTTAAAGGGTCACCGATCAGAACCGATACCGCGATCCGATACGGGTTCTACCTCTGACGCGGATAGGGCCAGGCGAAAGCTCCGCCTTCCATGACCTTGACGTTCTTCCATCCCTCGCCCTCCAGGACCAGGGCAGCCTCATATCCCCGCATCGCCCGAAGGCAGAAACAAATGATCTCCTGTTCCTTGTCCACTGGGAGTTCGTTGAATCGCCGGCATAGCTCCTCGATGGGAATGGCTGTTTCACCAAGCCCGAGCCCGCCCGTCTGCTCGAATTCTTCGGGATTCCTGAGATCCAGGAAAAAGGGTTTTTCCCCTTTCGTGACTTTTGCCCAGACCTCCTTGCAGGAAATCCCCTTCATTCTCCCCTTCATCTTGTTTTGCAGAATGTGGGCGGCGGTGATGCCGTGATCGATGGCGAGCGAATAGGGCGGCGCGTAGGGGAGATCGGCGTTGACGAAATCCTCGACGGTCAATCGGCCGATGATCGCCGTCGCCCACTGGGCAATCTGGCGGTTCACGTTCCCGGGACCGATGCACTGGGCGCCGAGGATCATCCCGGTCTTCTTGTCAGCTACGAGTTTCGTCAGCAGAGGCCTTCCCACCATGAAGCCGGGCTTGTCGGGGCTCGCATTGATGGCGGTCACGATTTCTCCGTATCCGAGCTTTTCAGCCATCGCCTCGGAAAGTCCCGTCGCGCCTGCGCTGTAATCGAAAACCTTGCAGATGCCGGTCTGAATCGTTCCCGGAAAGGTCACACAGTTGGTTGACGCGGCGTTCTCCCCGGCGATGCGCCCCTGAAGATTGGCCAAATCACCGAACGGCGCATGGACCATTGTGCCGGTAATCCGGTTGCGGGTTTCCACGCAGTCACCGACAGCATAAATGTCGGGATCGGATGTCTGCATATACTCATCGACCTTGATTCCGCCCAGTTCTCCGATTTCCAGCCCGGCAGCCCGCGCGAGCGCTGCATTCGGACGAACACCGATCGCCACCACGGCTAGCATGCAGGGAATCTCCGTTCCGTCCTTCAGTTTGACTCCAGTCAGGCATCCATCCTCGCCAAGAAATTCAGCAATGCCGTTGCCCGTGATGACATTCACCCCTTTGCTCTTGATGTGGCTCTCCACGATCTTGGAAAGCTCCCAGTCAAGGAAGGTGAGGATCTGGGGGAGAAGCTCGATCACGGTGACTTCGATGCCGGCGTGCTGAAGGGCTTCGCAGGTCTCAATCCCTATCAGTCCTCCTCCGATTACCACCGCCTGGGTCGTTCTTCCTTCATCGACAACGCGCCTGAGAAAATCAGAATCTTTCATTGAGTGGAGTGTGGTAATGCCCTCGAACTCGACCCCAGGAATCGGGGGGATGCGCGGTAATGAACCCGTGGCAAGGATCAGCTTGTCATAAACGATTTCATCCGTATCGCCGGTCAAGATATCGCGAAATGAGACGATGCGCCTTCCGCGGTCGATAGCGGTCACCTCGGTATTGACCCGCGCTTCGACCCCTTTTGCGTTCAAGAAATATTCAGGATCTCTGGGCACGCCTGTAGGGGTGGATATGAGCGCGTCACGATCGTCGAAGTATCCACCGATGTAATATGGGTAGCCGCAGGAGGCCATCGATAGATCGGGATCCTTCTGTAACATGATGATCTCCGCTTCATGGTCGATTCTTCTCGCCTTTGCAGCTGCCTTGGGACCGGCCGCAGAACCTCCTACGACAACGATTTTCCTCCGTGATTTCATTACTTAGACTCCCTGTTTATGATTAGTCCATCGGAAAGCAGCACCTTCCTCTTGGTTGATGGCGCCGATGATGGATCGCCTTTTGTCCTTTTCAAACGCTCGGTTTGACCGATAATTGCACTTTGATCATATATGCATGTTCATATTTTCTCAATAGTTGACGATCAGGTCGTTTCTTCAGCCGATCAGCAGTCGGTTCATTACCGCCCGTGATTCGGTGTGCCGTTTTTGATACTGCGGTAATAGGTGTCGATGGTATAAATGGCCGCGAGCGGATTGTGCCCCAGGAGGCGATCCTTTACAGCCAATACCGTGCAAGGCGCCTCGGCATGTTTCAAGAACAGGGAATCATGACCGACACACAAACCAAGGAGGATATTGAATTCCGTTTTTTCCGAATTCACCACCGAGGCTTGCGAGATAGGATTACACATCGGTTCAGCGGAGCCTATGTTGACTTTTTGATCGTCACGGACACCCAGTTTTTCCTTAGGGATTCTCCCCAGTTTGCAAACGACCGAAATCACTTCAAAGTCGTTGGAGAGCAGGATTCCTTCAAAAACGGCCGCCTCTCGGCGCAGGCCTTCGCAGAAAACAAGACCAAGCCGTCGATATTTCATCTTCTGAGCAAATTCGATCACCTCCAAAATGCGGGGTTTGATCGGTCTGAGACGGTCGTACCCTAGCTCCCTGTCGCAGAATCCCTCTGCCTCCTGGATGGAAGCCTGTTTGGCAAATTCCAAAGTGGCGGGTTTTTCATACTCCTCAACGGCTTTTGAGATGGTTTCCGCCTTGTTGAACGTCGGGCAAAAAGGCGGAAATTTCCCATCCTTATTCCGGCACAGTCGTTCGGGTGGATTGAAGGGACAATGCGCACAGTCTGGAGACACCTTTGTATTCCTCGACATCATATATGACAGTCACCTCATATCTGCGATTTCATGGGCGATAGCATGGGGATAAGTCACCAAACATTTAAGTTAATCCGCTTTGAGCGGTTCATATTTTCATACCTCCGGCTCTGCCGGTGGTCAGGTGATTTTGACTTGTTGCAGAATTGATGCATCAATGCATGGTCATTCTGCTGGGCAACCAAAGGATGATGTCCGGAACGAGAATAGCGAGCACCAACAGCAGCACCTGCAGAGGAATGAAGGCCGCGCTGCCGCGCGCGATATCACCGAAGCTCATATCCTTGACGATCCCTTGCATGACGAAAAGATTGAACCCTACCGGAGGAGTGATGCACGCCATCTCCATATTGATCGTGGCCAGGACCCCGAACCAGATGGGGTCGAACCCCAACTTGGTGACAACGGGAAACAAAAACGGCATGGTCAGCACGATGATCGGCGTGGGGTCCAGGAAACAGCCGAGGATCAGGAACAGCACCATGATCATCACTATAATGCCCAGTGGGGACAGGGGTAGGGAGGTCATATAGTCGGAGAAGTAGTTCAGGACTCCGAGGTGGGCGACGACCGCGCTGTAAATCATGGCGGCCAGCAGGATCGACAGGATGAAACAAGTCGTCTTGACGGTTCTCAGGAGAACCTCCTGCAGAGACTTGAGGCTGAACTTACCGTAGGCAATATTCAACACAAGACCCACGATGCAGCCCAAACCCGCCGCCTCCGTAGGGGTCGCAATGCCCAGGTATATGACTCCCAGGACGATGATGATCAAAAAAAATGCGGGGAATGCCTTCCCTGTCAGGAAGAGTTTCTTCCTTAAGCTTAAGGAAGAAACTCCCGTGACCGAGGGGGCCAGTTTGGGGTTGAGCTTGCACCGGATGACGATGGCCACCATGAAGAAAAGGGCCAGCATGATTCCCGGGACCATCCCTCCCATGAAGAGATGGCCGACCGATTGCTCGGTCACCACCCCGTAGACGATCATCGGAATGCTGGGAGGGATGAGGATGCCCAGCGCGCCGCCTGCGGCCACTGTTCCCACGGCAAACTTCGCGTCATAACCTCTCTCCCGCATCTGGTGGGTCGCGGCAAGACCCATGATCGCCGTATTGACCGCGCTGGATCCGGTGATCGCGGCAAAAGTCGCCGAACCGGCGATTGTGGAGACACCCAGCCCGCCGGGCAATTTCCCCAGCCAGGCTTCCAACACCTCGAATACATCCCGGTGAAGATCCGTGATGACGACGATTTCGGCCATAAAGACAAAGAGCGGAATGGCAATGAGAACAAAATTCGTCAGAGACTGAAACGTGTTTTGAGCCAGGAGGGGAAGCGTCTTGGGCCCGAGGAGAAACACCATCCCTACCAATGCCATGGTCCCCATCGAGTTATATACCGGGACTCTCACTGAAATGAGAAAGAAGAGACCGCCAAACAACAGAAGCGCTATCCAGTACCAGTCCATATATCCATACTCCCTTCCAACCAATCGATTTCAACTTAGCAGCGATCCCTACGATCCGGATCGCTACCTAATCGCCGCCCTGAAGCTTTTCATAAAAATCGGCAACCAGCTGCAAACACATCAAGAGGCTGCCCAAAGGGATGGATAGCAATGGGTAGATCAGCGGAACCTCCAGGATGGTCTGAGAGTGCCAATCCCATCCCTTGATCGACAGGAGGATTCCCTGCCAACCCAACAACCCCCAAAAAATCAGGCCCGTCACCAACCCGGCCATATCGAGGAAACGTTGCGTTTTCAGTGTCATGCCCGATGTCAACCAATCGACAAAAATATGACCTTTGACTTGTTGGGTGTAACACACACCGAGCATGACGCTCATCAGCAACAGATACATACAGATTTCATTTGCCCAGCTCGTGGGACGGTTGAACACATAACGGGAGATCACTTCGAAGCCTGTGGCAAATATCATGAAAAGAACAAAGTAGCCTGAAATCCTGCCGGCCCACAAACTGACGGATTTTGCGAAGTTAGTGAGATATTTCACCTTTTGCTCCTTTCAAATTCCTTCCTTATGCTCGTCAGGTAACCTGAAGCCAGCCAATGACGATAATCTGCCTCCGGGTAATCTCTCGGTAAATTTTGCAAATTGCCCGGAGGCGTCCTCGTTGCTTTATTTGGGTAACCTTGTAAGCACTTCGATTTGCTTCTTCGTGAAAGGGGTTCCTGAGCTCAGCAGTTTGTCGTACATCGGCTTGACCGCGGCCTTCCACCGCATCATCTCCTCATCCGGCAGGTAATAGACTTCCTTGATGTACTTTTTCAGGTCCGCGATGGCCTTGGTATCGTACTCCTCATGAAGTTTGAAGGCGAAGTCCATGGCGGGAGCCGATGCGTCGATGAATGCCTTCTGGATGTCACTGGGCAGAGCGTTCCACCGGTCCAGATTCATGGAAGGGGCATACCATAACTGCGAGTACCAGCGAATGATCGTCGCATAGGGGGCCACCTCGTTGAGCTTCATGGACATGTAGGAACTCACGGGCACGAGATTCCCGTCGCAGGTGCCCCTCTGCAGCGCCTGATACATCTCGGGAACGGCCATCGTTACGCTGGCGCCTCCCCAGATCTTGACCGCTTCGGCAGGTTCCTTGCCGGCTGTCCTGATGGCAAGACCCTTGAAATCTTCCAGTTTTTTTACGGTTTTGCTTCGCGTGAAAAGTTCGAACGCTCCCGGAACGACCGTCCAGAAGTATTTGATGTTTTGCTTTTTCAGGATGGCATCCATATCCCCGCCCAGCTCTTTGGCCGCTCGGTGTGCCTGATCGTAGCTCTTGATGGCAAAGGGGAGCGCCGAACCCGACAATTCCGGAACCTTGCCGCTGATATAGATCCCGTTCATGGCGGCCATGTCGATGACCCCTGTTGAAAGGGCTTCAAACTCTTCCATCGCTTTTGCCAGTGATTCCGAAGGGAAAATTTGAATCTTGACCCTGCCGCCGGTCTTATCCGATACCAGTTTCGCGTAGTTCTCGATCATCTTGTAGCGCAAGTCACCCTGCGGAGGATACATACTGAACTTGAATACAATCGGATTGTCCTTTGTCGCCGGCGCCGCCTCGCCGGACCTGCATAAACCCAGGAAACCAACAGCAACCACCAGAATGATGACACCGCATACCCATTTATTCTTCTGCATGATACGACCCCCTTTCAATGGCTGTTTAATATGGATTGAAACTGCCCATATTCATTTCCGATCACCACTTCGTCGCCTTCGGGGCGGTATTTTGTGTCGATGCCCTCCTTGCGCGAGATTCTTGCCATGTATTCAATAACCTCATTGAATTCCTTCTCCTTGCTGCCCAGAAACCGCGGCTGGGAGTCTTCGTTGACCAGGGCAGCCAGGAAAGTGACCTTTTGCACTTTCTTTTCGGAAATGATCATTTTCGCCGCCATGGTCATGCGGGCATCGGCGGGGAACGGATACGCCTTGTATCTCTTGTCGATGGTCCAACTCGGGTTAAGTTCCATGAGCTCCTTCCACCGGGGGCTTTCGATGAGCGCGTCAGGCAGCGGAAGGTCGAAGGCAAAATTGCAGAGGCTGTAAAATATGGGTTTGCCCTTGTATATTTCTATGGGTTTGAGTATGTGGGCATGATGACCCAGAATGGCGTCGGCCCCGGCGTCCACAGCGGCATAACCAACTTCCTTCTGGTACATGGCGATTTCAGCCTCTTTGAAATGGATGCCCCAATGCATCGACACCATCACGATATCAGCCTGAGCCTTTGCCTTCCTGATGTCGTCGATCATGGCCGCCTTGTCGTTCTCGTTGGCAAAAGAGTGGATTCTGGCAGGGGTGCCCGGCTGGTCATGTTCCACCTGTTCGTACAACGTCCACCCCCGCACCGGGGCGCATCCCGGGCGATGGGGTTCCGCCCAGTAGCCCATGGGCAGGATCGAGCTGTAAGCGAGAAATGCGATTTTTGTACCCCGGCAATCGACGATCGCAGGTTTTCGGGCCTCGGCGATGTTCCTGCCTGCACCGACAATGCTGACCCCTGTTTTCTTCATGACCTCGATAGTGTCGAGCAGGGCATCGGCGCCCCAGTCCAGATGATGGTTACTGGCACAGGAGACGACATTGAAGCCGGCATTCCTGATCGAAGGGGCGTTCCTGGGATGGGCCCTCATGGGCACCCGGGCCTGGGGGAGGATCAACCCCCTTTCCGAATAGTTCGTCTCGAGCTGGCAGAAGGCGATGTCCGCAGACTTGATCACCGGAGCCGCGCAAGCGAAGATCGAATCGGGATCGTCGCGGTTGACCGCCACATCACCCACGGCCAGTAATGTAATCGGGTGATGGTCATTTTTATCGTTCACCTTGTTGATTCCCATGGCTCAATGTACCCCCAATGCGTTTAGGATCCCACGTCAGGGCGAGGGGATCCTGTTTGAAATAGAAACTTTTCACGGCATCCACCGGCACCTATGACCTGACATTCGCCGGGTGCACCTTGACCAAATCCCATTCCGCTCCGAGTCGCTCGGCACGGTAGCCCTCGTCATACTCTTCGATCGCTTTCAATGCCAACTGGCGCATGCGGGCCGCTCCCGGGCCCCCGTCCATCTGGACGGCCATGGATGCAGCTTCGATAACCTGCTCGTATGAAGCGCCCAAGTCGATCGCCGCCGCGGTATGCCTTCTGACACACCAAATGCAGCCCTTCACGACGGCTATGGCAAGACAAATCAATTCCTTCTCTTTCTGCGACAGGGCGCCGTCCTTTTTGAGTTCCTCACCCAGAGCAGAGAAGCGCTCCTCGATCTGGATGCATTTACCGAGTGCCGCACTGAAACGGTTGCCTGCGCCTGTTGTGTTCTCCCCATTTTCCATAAAGTGAGCCATCCTCCTTAGAGCCGGATCATCCCGAATTTCTTCCGCCATTTTGAACCGGCACCCGACATCATTGAACCAGCGGTCACAACAGGCAGCAGATATTCCCCCAAACCCGCGCCTATGATCCTGACAACAGGCGCATGATCTTGCCTACATCCGGCACCTTCTCCAAGTTCATGACCATGTCGATCGCTTCATCCGCCGTGCTTGCGGAGAGAGGCTGTGCTGAAAAAGAGACACATTCCCTGAATTTTGCAAAAATCTCTTCATCCAACGCCGGATTTTCAGGATTCCCCCGGGGATGTATGACCTTCCTCGAATACTCCCGCCCGTCCCTGGTCTTGATGTCCACCTGGCCGGGCGCCGTTCCCTTGGTTTCGAATGCTGGTTCATGGATGGCCGTAATTTTTTCCGCCATCCGCAGCACGGCAGGATCTGTCAGTCCCTCCGGCATGAATTCCCGGATGCCGAGCCGACGCTTGGCCAGCGCCACGGCAACCGAGAAGGGCACGCTGAACTTGGCGTCCAGTGTGGAGGTCGGCTTGCGCCACCGCTCCAGGGGGAATGATCCGTCCGCTGCGAGCCCCGCGACATGCACGACCACCTGGTCGATGGTTTCCGGCGCGATGTGATGTTCCTCGACCAAGCGAAGGGCGGCGTCCACATGGGGCTGCGGATTCCTGCAATTGGGCCACAGCTTGATGCCGGTACCTGCAAATTTGAACTCCTGGCCGAAGTTTTCCAGCAGGGCGTCGCGGTTGTAATCGCCTCCGAAATACACATTGTAGAGCCCGGCGCGTCCCTCCAGGCTGTAGCAAGGCCCCCCGATGCCGATCTGCGCCATCAGCGCCGAAAGCACGGCGTTTTTTGCCGGGAAAGCGGCGTACATTCCCCGCAGTTCAGAGCCGGGGCTGTAGGCAATTTCCATGGTGACGCTGGCCTGGCTCAAGGCAATCCCCAATGAATTGATGATCTTCGCCCTGTCCAGGCCGAGAAGCCTGTCGCAGCTCAGCGTGGCCCCGAAAATCCCCATGACCGGTGTCATATGCCAGTCGAACTTCCAGGTGACCGACAGGCCCAGACGGCAGACCAGCTCGTTTCCGAGGCAGACTGCCGTCAGAAAATCCTTTCCGCTCACGCCGCCGATACGTTCCGCCACCGCCATGCTGGCCGGGATCGTCGCGCTGCTGGGGTGGAGGAGCGCCGGGTCATAGATGTCGTCATAATCCATGCAGTGCGCCATGGCGCCGTTTGCGAATGCGGCCATCATGGCTGGCACGCGTCCACCGAATCCCAGGATGGTGCTTTCTTCCTTTCCCCCGGCATCCTTGACCAATCCGATCAGCTCAGGGATGCCCGGCGTGATGGTGCTGGCACCGATACTCACTCCCAGGGTATCCAGGATGCTCTTTTTGGCTACCGTGAGGACTTTTTCGGGGATACCCCCGTAGTCAAGACTTACGGCGTGATCGGCCAGTGCGGCCGACGCGTCGTTTACGGTCTGCTTGGTTTCACCCATTCAGTCTACCTCCATTGGATCGCTCGTTCCTGTTCGACATCCTGGGCTAACCCATGCACTGGGTCAGCTTCTTTTTCCCGACCACGAGCCTCATCATCTGGTTAACGTTGTCTACGGTCTCCAGATTCTTGATCATGTCGGCAAGGGCGGTCAAGTTCATCTGGGTAATCGGCTTGACGCTCATCGAAGCGCCATTCTGAAACTTTTCAAGCATGTCTTCCCAGCTCATGGGGTTCTCGGGTCTGCCCTTGTGGGGGTGAATATCGGTCGAGAAGCTCCCATTCTCCCGGGTCGTCTCGATGACCAACTTACCTCCGGACTCAGAATGGGAATTTGTGTCGAATTCAGGAGAAAGCGTCAGCTCCACTTTCTGGGCGAGCTTCAATACTGCCTCGTCACGGATGGCTTCCATGGTATACTCTTTGGCCGAAGACTGGCGCCTGATCACGGCATTCGCCAATTTATAATAGGTGCTGAATTGCGCATCGACGATGCTCTTGGGGTTCTTTTTCACCGGGGCGCCGGGGACGTTGTACGATTTGGTGCCGCAAAAGACCTTGATCAATTTCACTTCTTCCGGTTTAATATCGTTCGCTTTCACCAAGTCGATAGCGGCGGATTCGAAAGGCTGGGAAAGGATGCAGCCCGGGTGGGGTTTGATGGTGATGTTTCCCGTCTCGAAGTGGGTTCCGAGCCCGGACATAACGATGTTCCTGTCATACTCGTCCTTCATGTACAGGGGGTAGAGGCCGTAAACGCCCTCGAAGACATTGCGCACGCCGGTCACCCCTCTCATCGCCAGCATGACCGAGTTGATACCCGCGCGCACCTGGAATCCCGGCTGTATTCTCTTCGTGAGAACGCCGTCCGCAATATTTTGCAGGTTGCCGGCGCTCTGGCCGTACACGATGCCGAGCGCATTGACGATCTGCTCTTCGTTGAGCTTCAGCAATGAAGCGGCTGTCGCTACGGCGCCGAATCCGCCGAAGAGGGACGTGGGGTGCCACCCCTGTCCGAAGGAGGTCGTTCCTCCCATGCTCAACCGGATCTGAACGTCGATGCCGACGTTTATGGCGGTCATGAGGTCCTTCCCGGACACTCTGCCGATGCGTTCCGCGATGGCAAAGGCCGTGGGCACGGTCACGACACCGGTATGGCAGATACTGGGCATGTGGGTGTCATCGAAATCCCAGGCGTGGGCCATGACGGCGTTGGCAAAGGCAGCGTGCGCCGCGGGTACCCTGTCCCCGTATCCCCAGATGGTGCTCTCGGGCTTCCCTCCCCATTCCAAGACTTCCGCCACAACTTCAACCGCGCCGTCGGCAATGCTGCCTGCCAAAGCTGTTGCGAACTGATCGATCACGATCTGTTTCGTTCCCGCAATGGCCTCGTCCGGAATGTCTTCGTATTGGACTCTTGCTATGTGTTTTCCAATTTCATTTGCCAGCTCCATTGATCTTCTCCTTTTTCTGTTTTCTGCGTTTTGGTTTTTTTATTTGCACACCTTTAATATCACTGAAAGATAACTTGACGTTTGCGGGATCTTCCTGCCGACGGGTGATCACTTTTTTGTCAAAATCGGTTGTTCCCTCGTAGGTGTAGACGTCCCCCCTGTGGTACATCTGGGTTATCGCCAGTGGATTATTGTTCTTCCCGTAGTAGACATTTTCCACATGGAAAAGCGCATCGCCGAAACCGATCATCAAGATCTTGGCCAGGTCGAGGTCGGCCACGGTGACCCGGACCTGCTGCTGGACCTTCACAATTTCCTCTTTCCAGTTCTCTATGGCGATCTTCAGGAACCGCTGGTTGTTGTATCTATCTGGTTCGAAAAGCGTCGGATCCAGAAAAGTGTCGTAGAAACAGTTTGTGAAGTACGAAACCACCTCGCCCCTGACCTTCATGATCCTCTTTAAACAGGATAGTTTCCCAGGCTGGACGCCCAGCTTGCTTTTGACGTTGGCATTAACAGGTATGGTGGAAATCGACAGCACCCTGAATTCCCGGTCCTTGATGTGGTCCCTATCGTCGAACCAGTCCCAGAAATTGGGTGCGGAAAGGGGCATCTTGACTTTGTTGATCATCTCTTTGCGCACCCAGGTACCCACGCCTCGCTTTCTCTCCAGATAGCCTTCCTCGACAAGCGAACTGATGGCTTTTTTGATCGTTATGTCGCTGACGCTGAATTCCTTTGCCAGCTCCTGAACAGATGGCAGGATTTCCCCGGGGGCATATATCCCGTCGCGAAGCCGACTGCCCAGCGTGGCCCATATGCGGTAGTAAAAGGGTATGTTTTCATCTCTGCGCATGGTTCACTCCTCCTGCCGTGTCAAACATGATGGTTTTCTCTCAGTTGCTGCCTCCGCTTTTCCCCTTCGTTTACCTGTACGGCGCGGGTTCCATTTTATTTGCACTCCCTTTGGACAACGGACCTACCCGCCCGAGGCCAGTTTCATCGTGCTGGGCAGCCACAGTACGATGCGCGGGAAAACCATGACGATGATCAGGGCTGCCGCTTGGATAAAGATAAAGGGAAGCACGCCCTTGATGATCTCCGCCAGGGAAACAGTAGGAGCAATCCCTTTTATGACATACAGGTTGAAGCCGAACGGCGGCGTGACATTGGCCATTTCCATATTCATCACGATCACGATGCCGAACCAAACCAGATCAAACCCCAGGGCGCGAACCGCGGGAATGACGATGGGCGCCGTGAGAAGGACAATGGAGGCGGGGTCCATGAAGCATCCCATGATCAGGTAGAGAATGTTGATTGCAATCATGACCGACCAGGCCGACAGCTTGTTATCGACCAACAATGAGCTGATCGTCTCAGGGATTCCCAGGGAGCTCAGCAGATAACTGAAAATGGAAGCGCAGAACATGATCGTCAGGATGAATGTGCTGGTGATGATGGTCCCTTTTAATGCAGTCACCAGCTTCTGATAGGTGAGGGTTCTATAGAACACGCCGAGGCCCAGTGCCCCGAAAGCCCCCACGCTGCCGGCCTCCGTGGGCGTGGCAATTCCCAGGTAGATGACCCCGAGGACGAGGAGGGCCAGACCGACGGCCGGCGCCACTTTGAATAGGGATGACATCTTTTCCCTGAATGGAACGTTTTCCGATCTTGGGGCAAGCTCCGGATGCAAGGTACAGACGACGACTATATACAGCATCATCATGCCGGCGAGCATAAAACCCGGGATGAATCCTCCCATGAACAGTTGGCCCACGGATTGTTCAGCCACCGTTCCATAGATGATCATCAGAATGCTGGGAGGGATCAGAATCCCCAAGGCGCCCCCCGCCGCAATCGAGCCGGTCGCCAAACCCTTGTGATAGCCCCGCTTAAGCATTTCGGGAACGGCGACCACCCCTACCGTTGCAGCGGTGGCCGGGCTTGAGCCCATGATCGCGGCAAAAATCGCACAGCATCCTATACCGGCGACACCCAATCCCCCGGGGAGGCGGCCGAACCAGTTATTCGTGGCCTCGAAGGCGCCTTCACTGATCCCCGTGACGATGAGAAGCTCTCCCATGAGGACGAAAAGAGGGATGCACGTCAGGACATAGTTGGACAAAGTTTCGAACGAGATCGTTGAAGCCATGGCCATCGCATCCACCCCCTGGGTCAGGTAGATTCCCACAAGGCCGACAACCGCGAGAGACATGGCGATCGGGACACCCAACACCATCAGAATCAGTAAAGGCAGTAACACCAGGGAAATCGTCGTATACCATTCCATAACGGGAACCCTTTTCCTAAGATGTTTTTTTGCAGCTGATTACTTTGCGGAAACTAATGTATATCTTGCAGATGCATTCCAGACTGAAAAGCGCAAACCCGACCGGCATCATCAGATACACCGGGAACAATGGGAGCATCAGTTGACTATTGGATCGCCACCATTCACGATAGGCATTTACGGTCGTTTCGCCTGTGATCCAGCTCATCATAAGCCCGAACAGCAAGCAGACAGAAAAAGTAAACACCCTCAGGATGTTCTGCGTATTCTCTGGGAGATGGATGACAAGCATGTCGATATTGACATGCTTGTCCAGCAACATCACATAAGAGATGCTCAGCATGGTGGTATAGAGAATAAGGTATTGTGATATCTCCATACCCCACGTGGTGGGGCGATTGAACACATACCGCATCACCACGTCATTGACGATGATGAAAACCAGCAGGAGAACCCCGGCCCCGGCGATTGCCCCCGAGATGGTGCAGAGGCGATTGCTGAGGGACACGATTCCATCGAAAGCGTTCTTGCCTGCAAAATTTTCTTTTGCACACGACGGGTCAGATGAAACCATCTTCTCGGCCCTCCTCGCTGTTGCCGTTATGGGAAAATGATTTTATAGATCTTCTTGCCCGGTTCTCCCGCCCTTTCGATGTACTTGTCCCACAGGGGCTTCGTATCCTCTCTCAAAGCTTTCTTGAGTTCTTCCGACGGCTCACTGTACTTTGCCCCATTCTTGGCCATGGTTTCGTACAGCGCTTCCTGGTCCTTCACAAACGTCTTGGGCAGTTCTTCCATCATCTCCCTTCCCGCCTGCAGCACCTTCTGCTGGTTTTCGGGGGAAATCTTTTTCCATGACTTCATGTTCATTTTGATCAGGTGGTAATAAAAGGGGTGCTTGAATTTCGTCACATAGGGGGCGACTTCCCACAGTTTGTACGCCGAATAGGAGTCCGTGCCGATATAGGTGCAATCGGTCGTTCCGAGCTTCAGGGCCATGTATTCCTCTGCGGCAGGAAGCGTCACCGGGGAGCCACCCCAGAGTTTGAATGCCTCGGAAGTCAGGCCGCCGGCAATTCTCCCTTTGACCCCCTTCAAATCATCGATGGTCTTGATGAACCCGACCTTGCCGCTGCAGCACATGTTGAACAGCGTCGCGGGATGCCCCCAGAGCAGCTTGAGCCCCGCCTTGTTCAATTCCTCATCGATGATGGGCATGACCTTTTTGAATATCTCCATTGCCTGGGGATAGCCTTCCGTAAAACCGGGAATATCTGCAAACAGTCCGACGGGTAGATAGCCGCTGATGTACACGGAGGGGCTGCCGCTGATGTCGATAGCCCCCATTCTCACGGCCTCATACTCCTGCATGGCTTTGACCAGGGATTCCGAATAACCTATTTTGAATACCACCTGCCCGTTCGTTGCCTTTTCCACCTTGGTGACATAGGCCTTCCACGCTTGCGCCCGCAGGTGAGTTTCAGGAAACATGGAGGCAAATTTAAAGACCTGTTTATTCGGCGCCCCTTGGACGAACGAGGGATCTAACAAAAGAATGATAACCAAAAGGATTAAATTAAAAGACCATTTTGCAACCTTTTTCATTTCTTCCTCCATTATGCATATGCGTTAGAATCGCTTATCAATTACCGTCCGTCCTACCGAGATCTCCATATGCCTTTCTTCCATTTTTTCTTTTAAAGACGCTTGCTTCGATCACCTCCCATGTTGAATAAAATAGTTTTAATATAATGTTAGTAAGGCATCTCTTTATACTTTTATACTTTATTGTCAAGTGGTATTTTTATGATGATGATGACATGTGTTTAATAGTGCACTTTTTTCGAATTTTTCGCGGTAGGGCAAAAAATTTAGGCCAGCTGCAGTGGAGCTACTCTCATCTATGCGGAGAAAAAAATCTTACAATTTGCTCGGCGGTGGAGCCGGTTTGAGAAACTCCATCAGGACTGTCACGCCGACGAGAACGCCGAGGTTGACTTGCCAAGCGAAGGTATAAGGTCCCATCGTATCATAGATAATTCCACCCCAAATTGGGCCAAGACTGCCGCCCAAGCCGGTGACGAAAAAGCTGGTCAGACCGATTGCCGTCCCGGAGATATCCATGCCGAACCGGCTTATGTTTAGGATGGCAATCATCGCAGTGAGGGAGCCATAGCCGAAGCCGAATAAGCAGGCATACAGGTAGAAGAATTCCAGTGAGTGGAAGAAAAGCAGGATCGCCATAGCCACAGTCATACAAGCCAAGCCCAGACAGGCTGAGTGCCTGGGATCGCCAAGCCGGTCGCTCAACCACCCGAAAAAGAACCGGCCTGCAATGCTTGCGGCAGCGATGACCCCGAGAGTGGAGGCAGCGACAATACGGTCGATTCCGTATTCCTCTGCATGGGGGACTTGGTGCGCGAACACGGTCATCACGGTCATGGTGGCAAATCCAAAACAGACATTAATGATCCAGAACCGGGAGTCTTTCAGGAGCCGCCGTGCCGTTTGCCAGTAGGATGGCTTCGTTGCGCCGAGAGGCGGCGCTGGCCGGCGCACCGGCGTCAACCCATCGGGAAACAGGCCACAGTCTTCAGGCTGCCTTTTGCCCATGAACTACTGGCACAGGACCGTACATACCATGAAGGTCGCAGCGGCGAATTTTTTTAACGGAAATCAACCCCCTTTTCGGTCAAAAACCATGAACTTGGGTTAACTCGCCCCTCCGGGAAATGACCCCGGTCTGAACTCACTGTTTTTTCCCCCACCAGGGAA
>VFSW01003866.1_pt1 | contig 22424 bp, 22 predicted proteins | sample 5358111 | NCBI WGS metagenome assembly VFSW01 (sample SAMN11554181, study PRJNA540505) | mine drainage metagenome | isolation source: sediment from site ElyBrook_90M | place: USA: Ely Copper Mine, Vershire, VT | collected 2017 | reverse complement strand
AAAAAAATTTCCTGTTTCGCACATAATTCCTTTGCCCTTTACCCCCGGATGGAATCAACGAGATGCTGAATCGAGATGTTTTCAACTAAGACGGGCCCCGGGGTAACGGGGGCCCCTTTTGTGAGAGTTATGAGTCCCACGGTTCCTTACCCTCGGAACGCAGGCGAGTAATGATCTGACCGGCACTGACCAAATCGCTCGGGTTATCAATGTCGACATCACGCCATGCCTCAAACGGAAGCGGGAGCATTTTTGCACCGCTGATGGAGCCCGCCTCGATGGTCGAACGCCGCATCACATCGACATAGCCGGAGTGCCGCCAGATTGGTGGCAATTTTTGACGCGGCATGTTGTAGGGCTCTGGAAACTCCGCAAAGGTTTCGGGAAATTCCTTGCGGAGTATGGGCTGCAGGTACGGATCTCCCTCCACGAGCCGATACATCTTGAATGGAGTATGGGTGGGACTGCAGATCGAACGAACTGATTCAGCATCAGGCGTGTCGATGAGCATCCTTATTCCGCGGTCGATGTCGACAGTTGCCTTGAGAGGAGTCGTCGGCCTCAAGTGCACAATGATGTCGGGCATGTACCCCTCATTCTGGCTGAACCACTCAAGTGCATGCTGTGCAACCGGAATATCAAGCGTGTTGTCCTCGGCGATTTCCGCAGGACGCATGAAAGGAACCTCAGCTCCGTATGCTCGTGCCACTGCTGCTATTTCTTCACCGTCGGTCGAAACAATGAGGCGTGTGATAGCCGCACTTCGCTTTGCTGCCTCGATGGTGTACGTAATGAGAGGCGAGCCAGCGCAGTCAGCGATATTTTTTTGAGGTATACCCTTTGAGCCAGCTCGTGCCATGATAAGGCCGAGTACCGAAACTGAGTCTGTCATCTGAATCTCCCTTGGAGCAAAAGTCCGTCAGGACCATAGCACAACATATGCAACCTATAAAGAAAGGCCGCCCCGAAGGGCGGCCAGAGCTGCGACATAGAACAGAAGTCGGGTCTATGCCGGCACCTGGTCAGCGGACTCCAGAAGCGGATAGGCGTTCGGTTCAAAGGTAGCCATCCATTCCGCGGTGAGCGCTTTGTGGCGCGCGCGACCCTCGTCCGTTTGAGCTTCAGCACCCTGGATTTCAGGCCAACGCTTCTTTGGAAAGTCGACATAGAGCCGGAAGCAGGCTGAGACGCCCGTGATTTCCTCTGGCGTCATGGACGACATGTGGATGATCGCCTTGTCGTTGTTGGAAGGACAAATCGTGTACTTGTCGATGTATCCCTTCGCTTCGGCGAGTGCCCGCAGCGCAGTACCGTGATACGGCATACAGATGGATGCCGACCGGGACTTGGCCTTGAACCGTCGATTGAGTTCAATGGTGTCGAAGACCAATTCCCGGGTCTCATCCGGAAAGCCAACGATGTTGTTGACGGTCAGCGGAATGCCGAGATCATTCACCTGGTCGAATGCCCACACCATGTCGTCGTTGTCGCACTTACGGTCGACGACGGCCTGCCGGAATTCGGGATTGCCGTGCTCCAGCCCAAAGGAAATAGCATGCAGTCCCACTTCCTTCAGTTGTACGAGGCGTTCGGCATGCCCACGAATCGTCTCCGCTCGGGTTTGGCACCAGAACGGCAGCTTGATGTCCTGATACATTTCGCAGAACGCGCCGAGTTCTTTCGGACTCCATGCGAGGAACGTATCCGACCACATGAAGACGTACTCAATACGATACTTCTCGCGATAGAAGAGAATTTCTTCGCGAATTTTCTCGACCGATTTCTTGCGAAAGAAACTGCCCAGTCCTTCGTCCTTGGCGAGCCGGTTTTGTGCCGGGCTATTGCAGAACGCGCAGGTATAGGGACACCCTCGATGGGTTTCCACCGACAGCATGCGGTAGGTTTTACCCTGCATGGGCCGATAGAGCCGATGGTCGTCAAAGAGGTCAATGTCCAAATCCACCGGATTCAGATCGATGTCCGTGACCATGGCCGGCTGATTGAGCTTGATTTCCCCATCCTTGGTCTTATAGGCAAGGCCGCGAACACGAGTGTAATCCTCGCCGCGCTGCATGCGATTGCAGAGTTCGGGGAAGGAGTTCTCCCCTTCGCCGCGTAACACCATGTCGATTTCGTCGTACTTGAGTGCGAGCTGCGCCGCGAACGTTCCGAAGACCCCTCCCAGAAGTACGGTAGGGCGGCTCGGTCCGAGCGCCGCGATGATGTTCACGCCGAGCAAGAAGGTGCTCTCGGTAGAGGTCATGGCGATCAGGTCCGGGCTGAATTCAGACACGCAGCGCCGAAACCCCGAATGAACGTCTCCCTTGCTTTCGCGTTCCACTGCCTTGGTCGGGAGGACCTGGAGATTGTTCTTACGGACCATGTCCGGGTCAATCATCTCGAGATCAATCTCATAATCGGTAGTGTCGAAGAGCCTGACCGTGTGGCCATGATTCTTCAAAATGCGCGACAAGAGCGCCATGGATGGAGGCACGAGCGACTCATGGCGGATGTTTGGATAGACCAGAAGCACTTTCATGCCCCACTCTCCTTTAGCTAGACGTTATCGTTAGCCGCTCTTTGTAAAGAACGGAACCCGCTGCATCATGCCACAGAAAGAGATTGGTGAGAAGCTTACCGCGCCAGGAGTTCAAGGACCGCGCGTGCCATGTGCTCCCCTGCCCTGCCATCGATTGGTCCTAAGAATTCTCGACGCAATTCTTCGCGCCCCTCTCCATCCTCTTGAGGATTTTTGAGATACGTTTCGATAGCGGCAATGGTGTCGGCAAGCGTGCAGGTTTTCTTCGCACACGGAATACGCATAATCTCCGCGTAGTGGTCCTCGTCGAACATACGCTTCATCGATTTCCAGTACGGGAGCTCGCGGTCTTTACCGTCGTGGCAGATAAGCACCACGGGTTTGTCGTAGGCGACTGCATCGAGCGTCATGGTCGAAGTAGTGTTAATGGTGACATCACTGTGAAAAACCGAATTCGCTAGATGCGCGATGTCTTTAGTCGTAAAACTGAAATCGTACACCGTTGCCGTCATACCATCGAGTGATGCCACGGGGGCTTCGGCGATGGTACCCGGCCTATCTTTAATAAGGAGCGGGAGGTCAAGCTTTTCTATAGTGCTGGGGTACTTCGGGTGGAACCGTGCGAGTATCTGCGCGGGTTCGCTGATAGTCCCCTGCACGAGCGCCTCATGGATACCCTCAACTACCTCGTCGTCGTACGGATTCTTCCAATCACCTGATGTTGCATAGAGGATGAGTTTCTTCGCGGGGTCCGCTCCTATCTGTTTAAAGAATGTATCGCGAGGGACGAGGATGCTTGGGTCTGCAACGTAATCAAACTGTACGAAGCCCACCACGATTACCTGCTCTCTCTTGTATTCACCGTGCGCGATAGCTGCGTCGCGTATGGAATTGTTCTGAACAAGAATCCGGTCCGCAATCACGCGGGTAAAAGCCTTATTGGTCAGCACATCCCAACTTTTTGACGTCGTCACCGAAGGCACCTTCAACCGCTTGGCGGTGCGCAGAAGTCGCCCATCTTCGTACCCGAACATGTTGGGCGCAAAGAGCACATCTGGCTGATACTGTGCAAACAAATCCTGCGCATAGTCGTCCGGTATTGCGCTGTAGATAGCACGTAGAAGGTTACGGAACCACCGGAAGTGCCCGAAGAAGCCCACTACTCTGCCGAGCGCCAGCCGCGTCCAGTTTTTATTCCGTAGGTACGTCTCATACCTCCGCATAACGATGGAGTGGGTTGGAATGGCGTTCCATCCGAGCCAGTAGAAGAGGCGCTCAGAAAAACAGCCGCCGGGCCGTAGCTCGACGACAATTACCTGCTCACTCGCATAGCGCGCAAACTTTGCACCCATGCCACCACGTGCAAGCACCACGATACGGGCGCCGCTTGCGACAAGTGTGGTGAGGACCTTTGACTCAAGAATATTCTTCTCGGTGTCGCCGTCGTAAATGGAAACAAAAATTGTTTTCATGGCTACGGTCGCAGACGTACTGCATCGAGTGCATCGAGTACTTTCTGAGCATCACCCGAAATGAAGGAGTCGGCCTGTCCGGTCGAGCGATTGAGTGCTCCATCGATACCACCAGCCGAAAGCGGTACTCCGATATGCTCACTAAGAGCGCGCACCAGGCCGGGACGAAGCGCAGGGTCAAGCAAGTCTTCGTACTTTACGACGACACTCTCCGGAAATTTCGACAGGAGTGCGAGCGCATCCTGATTATGTCGCGCCCACAGTTCCATAAGCTGGGCGTCCGTATAAAACCCTCCCGGCCACGCGGTCATGAAAGAAGAAGCAACGGCACGCGGGTGACGATAGATAAGAATGAATTTCGCGTGCGGTAGGTACGGTCGCCAGATGTGTACCTGGAGCGGAAACAATTTCATACCTGCAGCACCTTTCCTTGCCCCCCGAATGAGCTCGTCAATCGTTCGTAGCATCGCCTGGCGAGTGAAGAGACGTGAGACACGACCCAATCCTTTTGAACGCAGCGATGTCTTCACGATAAGCTCGTCAGTAATGCCTGCCTCACGCAAAAACTTCCGCGAGAGATTAAGTATTTTTTTGTGCTCAAAATAGCCCCGTGGATTTCGGGTATCCTCTGCCATCAGGTCCTTTCGCTCTCCGAAATACACTCCCGCATCCGCAAGTAATTGGCCAATGAGGCTCGTGCCGCTCCGCGGGAACCCGCAGACCACGAAGAAAGGACCAGCACTCGCAAGGAGTGCTCGGTGCTTGGTTTCAGTCCCGCGGAGCAGAAATCGACCAGCGAGTGTCCGTATGTGTTTTGTGAGCGGCATACCTTCCTATAATGCGTCGTGGCAGTTCAAAGTTACAGTAGCACGGCGCGAGTGTGGGCGAGAAATATCCCTACAAAAGGGCGTTTTCAGCGTGCTATACTCAGCGCGAATGAAATTACTCACCCACCTGTATCAGCAGACGGTACTCCGCCCCTACTTTACGCTGCGCACCTGGTGGCCCTTTTGGTTCAATGTGCTGAACGCTCCCAATCGGAAATTCCTTGCGGAGCATCCACCCGTACTTGATGCGGCAACCACCCGCATAACGAAGGAGCTAGCACAACGTGGTATCGCTGCTTCCTCCCTTTCGGAATTGTTTCCGGATCAGCCAAACCTACTTTCGGAACTTCAGGCGTATGCGCACAAGCTGGGCGAAGGTTCAACGGTGAACCGAAAAGTATTTCTTCTACACCTATGGAACCCGAAAGGCTTTACGCTTACGAAGGACAACCCTTTCTCTCGTTTCGTTATTGATCCGCGCATTACCGGCATGGCGGGCACCTACCTAGGTCTCGCCCCCAAGCTGCAGTACTTCACGCTGGGCCGGTCCGTACCGGTGTCCGACGTACCCATGGAGTCTCAGCGCTGGCACCGCGACCCTGAAGAAAAGAAAATGTTCAAGATGTTTATCTATCTCACTGATGTCACGGAAGGTACGGGAGCTTTTGAATATATTCCTGAAACCGTCTATGGAATGAAGGACGGCAATCGTTTTCCGCAGCGTCCGCCGCTTGGCATATACCCGCCAACAAAGGATGTGGAGGCTCTCTTCCCTCCTGAGCGCCGTCAAATAAACACGGGGCCGGCCGGTACCGTCCTCTTTTGCGACACCACGGGACTACATCGTGGTGGCTACTGCACCACGGGTGAGCGCGTTATGTACACCCTCTTCTACTCCGCACCGACACTGTGCCTTCCTGCCTTCGGTCAGCAGCTCCTCCCGGAAGTCGTGAGTCAGATTACTGACCCCCTTACAAGAAACGCAGTCCGGCCGCTGGTACGCGAATAAAGTACCGATTTGAGGGTGTGTCGTGCTCAATAGTCGACTTTGTTGCCGCAATAAACTCCTCAACGGCTTGGGTTGCTCCTGGCCAATCGGTTTCCTGACCATATTCATCAAAGAGAATGAGGCCACCGGGTGAGACGCGGGGCGCAAGTGCGTTCAGCACGTCCTTATAGGAATAGTACAGGTCAGCATCTACATGAAGAATAGCGATGGGAGAGCCGTCGTACTTCGGCATGGAGTCGCAAAAAAAACCGGGAATCAGACGAATGTTTTCGTTTACGTAGGCGTCTGAGAGCCCGGCCACCTTGAGGCTTAAGCGAATATCCTCGGGCTTGGATACTGCCCACTCCCCCTTTTTTGGATTACGTACTGACGCATCCTCTTTGGAGGGTTCAGGGAAACCTTCAAACGAATCGAATCCCCAGACCACGCGATTGTTTCCTTCTACCGACGCAAGGTACGAAAGCATGAGGAATGACTTTCCCCACCCTAGACCACACTCAACGATGGTACCTGCGACGTTTTTAATTTCTGGATAGAGCTTGGTGAGATACACAAACTCACGCATGCGGCGCGCATCCATGGCAATGGTGCGACGGGGAACGATATCAAAACCGTATGAACGAAATAGGCTGCGAATTACTTTTTTTAACATTCGGTCGAGTATACCACGAGGCAAAAATACTCTGTTCTACCCCTCGGTACGAAAGAACGAGACGCGGCGGGCGAGTATCTGCTTTACGAGCGCACGGTCCGTCGCGTCAAAGACAAATAGTTCGCGTACGTCCGTGAGAAATCCGGGCGCAAGCGTACGGAGTGCCTGAATGCGATTCATGGTCGATACCGAGATGGTAATCAGCGGTTCAATTGCAGCTCCAATGATTCCAAAGAACAGAATAAGTGGCGGAGCTGATAGTACGAGCGTGAATGTTTTTAATAGTGTTGCATTGAAAAAATAGTCCCGCTGCCGCTTCAGTGCCGGATAGAGACCAGAGAGTACCACGTTTGCCGCTGATGGAATGAGTGTCACAAGATACATAAGCGTAATGACAATGGCACCAGAATATGCGGGAAAGAGTCCGTGGATGAAAAATGGGGTGAGCAGCATGCCCGGAATAAGGGTCGCGAGTGCTATCCACACATGATACTTAAGTGCACGGGTTCCAAGATTAGCGAAACGTTTCGGCTCATGCACGGCACCCGCAAGCAGTGGTGTCGTGATGTTCGAAAACGTAATGAGTGAACCCGCCTGACTTGCAAGCCCTTGAGCGAAGGAAAAGAGGCCGACCGCTTCTGTGCCTAAGAACAGCTGCACCATCCAGAGGCGGCTATTTTGGTTCAGGGTCGTGAGATACGACGATGAGATACCCCAGAAACGATGGGCCGTGAGTAGCGTCCACCAAGGTTCAGCCGCCCGTGGTGCTGATAGCAAGGGCTTAAAACTTTTTATCCCCCAGGGGAGCGTGAGTATTACCACCGCAATGGGAGCAAGGACCGTGGCATACAGTACACCCACGAGCCCAAGTCCGAGCCCGAACCCAATAAGGAGAAATAGTAATTTGATACCTTCGTCGAGGATAAAGAGAATGTTCTGGAAGGCGAACCGGAGCTCGACGGTAGCAAGCACCGTCAACAGACTACGCAAAACGCCGGCAAGATATGAGAAAGCACCAATCTGAAGGTAGAACCCAATGGTGGGTTGATTGAGGTGCGTGGCAAGCAACGTAGAGCCCAGAAAAAGGAGGGTCGAGGCAAGGACGGCGAGTAAAATCTGGAGCACCACATACTGACGCGCCACAGCAGCCACCTGTCCCAGGCGCCCTTCCCCACGCTCTCGTGCCAGGTCTGATATAAGTACGGACCCAAGCCCCGGCAGCAAGAACCCGCCAATAGTGCTCACCACCGTGAGCACGAGCTGTACCAGACCGTAGTCATACACCGAGAGGTGTCGGAGAATGAGAAAAACATTCGCAAGCGCGAGTATCTTCACGACAATCGTTGCAACCGTATTCCAGGCAACACCGGTTCCCACCACGCGCAACGTACTGGCCATTAGTGGCTATAGTGCTCGAAGAAACCCTTCTCGTCGAGGTAGTGCGCCACCTTATCTACTGCCTCATCTGCCGATAGAGCGGTCGTATCAAGAACGATTTCTGCATCGGTAGGTGGCTCGTACGGGTCATCGACACCCGTGAAGCCGGTGAGTGTTCCGCGCTTAGCTTTTTGGTAGAGACCCTTAGGGTCACGCGTCTCACAAACACTAAGGGGCGTGTCAACGAATACTTCTATGTAGGTGCCTGCCGCAGCCACGAGCCGACGATTTTTCTTTCTTGATTCCTCGTAGGGTGCTATGGCGGCACACACCGCGATGCCGCCATGCTTGGCAATCTCGCTTGCCACAAATCCAATGCGTTCGATATTCGTCATCCGGTCTTCTTTTGAAAAGCCGAGACCCTTAGAAAGATGCTGACGAATCACATCGCCATCAAGGTACGTCACCGGTCGATCCTGTTCTGCGAGGAGACGATTGTACACCGCATGTGCAATCGTGGACTTCCCCGCCCCTGAAAGACCGGTGAAAAATACCACCACGCCCCGACGTTTTTCTTTGCGCATTGCGCCGCGCAATTCCTCAATGATTTCGGGAAAGGAAAACCAGTCCGGTATCGGCTCTTCCGCGCGCAACATACGACGGAATTCGGTACCGGAAATATTTTTGACTTCGTGATGTGGTTCAAGCTCTTCCGGTGCGAGATACCGTCCTTCGCTTTCGACATAGCTCATCTCGTGAATAGGCTCGATACCGATGCCAATCTCATCCTCGAGAGACTTTGCGAGCTCCTGGGCTTCGTACGCGCCATAAAAAGGCTTTCCTGATGAGTCGGAACCAGGCCCGGCGTGGTCACGTCCCACGATAAAGTGAGTAGCGCCGTAGTTTTTGCGTATGAGGGCGTGCCAAACCGCCTCTCGGGGACCCGCCATACGCATGGCGAGCGGTAAGAGCGCGAGCACTCCCTTATCCGCCAGGCGCGCAGCCTGGAGGCGTTTATACGCGCGTACGCGAGTAATGTAATCAATGTCTCCTTCCTTGGTAAGCCCGACTACCGGATGCAGGAGCACCTTGGCGCCAAGCCGCTCAGCCGCGCGCGTAATGAGTTCAAAATGTGCGCGGTGTATCGGATTGCGCGTCTGGAACGCAACCACTTTTTCCCATCCTTGTTCTTGTATAAACTCTTTCAATTCGCTCGGTGACTGTCGCAGTTCTTTGAAGTCATGCATCGGGGGATGGTTGATAAGCTCCACGGGACCTCCCAGATATACATCCCCCGCTTCCTCGAGTACGTACCGCACACCCGGGTGCTCACGATTTTCGGTACCATATACTTTTTTTGCCTCGTGTAGTTTGTCCGGTGTAAAAATGCTTTCGACCGTAAAAAACGCAATGGGATTACCAAAGATATCGCAGAGCACCACTCGTTCGCCGAGCGTACGTCCGTGTTCCGTTGCAACATCAAGCACAATGGGCATGGGCCACAGCTCTCCCGTAGGTAGATGCATGGTCTCAACCACGCTCTCGTACTCTCCCTTCGTAAGAAATCCCTTCAGCGGCGCGAACCCACCGACCAGCAGCTGCTCAAGGTCAAAGAGCTGGCGTGGGGTGAGCGTGAGGCGTGGAAGCACGGTCAGTGCTTCCGTTTTGGTCATGGTCTCAGTCATTATGATGATGCTATCACTTGCTATGTCTTCCTAGAACTGCGGGTAGGCACTCGACGATGCGTGCGTATCAGATCAGCGATATTCGTTGCGCGAGCTTCCCAAGAAAGGTGCTTTGCGCGCTGCTTCGCTGCTTCTGCGCGTACCCGTGCCTCGTCGAGGTGGTCAAGCGTTCCCATCACCGTATGTGCCAAACTCTCCGGATTGTCAGGCACGAAAAATGCAACTTCTTTCTCGGTCACAATATCTCGTATGGAAGGCAAGTCCGATGCGACGATAGATGTGCCCGATGCCATGTATTCAAAAAGCTTCACCGGAGACGTCTCGTACTTGGAGGCGGCCTCACGAGCGGTGTTCGGAAGGACGAGCACATCCGCAGCGCGCATGAAAAGTGGCATGCGCTCGTGCTCCTGGTGCGGGAGAAACTCGATGCGAGGAATACTCTGTTCCGCAACGAAGGCTTGGAGCTCTCCGCGATCCATTTCAGTGCCTCCCACAAAATAGACGCACACGTCGTCAGGGAGATACGCTGCCGCGCGCGCGAGTGTGTCGACCCCTTTCCAGGAAAAAAGGTGTCCCGTATAGAGCACGATGCGCTTTTCGAGTGGAAGAGAGATTTCGCGGCGTGCTTCTTCCTTTGAGAGAGAGACTTGGAACATTTCATAGTCAACCGCGTTCGGTTGGTGACTCATACGCGCGCGCGGAAACCCATACGTTTCCTCGATATGTTTCATTTTGAGCGTATTCGTCACGATAAGCCCATCGATACGGGCAAGCACAAGACGGTTCACCCATCCATGACCACTTTCGTAGAAGTCATGGATTTCGCAGAACGCACGGTACCCTAGCAGGCACGGAAGGACGAGGTCGCGTGTGTCGTGCGCATACAGTATGGTACGTTCTCGATTCCCGAAAAGGAGCATGCAGAATGACGTGAGATTAAACGAGGCGACCATCATGAGGAATCCAAACCGATGGAAAAACGGTATGAAATCAAGTGTCGGGATGCGTCTGACCTTAAAGCGCGTCGCGACGCCGTGCACGGCAAAGGGGTCCTTCCCCCGCCACGCTGGATTATGGCGCCAGGGAACCCATAGTTCGGTCTCATAGCCCTCGCTCACAAACCCGGCTCCGGTCTTGAGGATGAGTGGGGTCATGGTCTTCTCTGAGGGGAAGCGCCAGTGCGAGAGATAAACAATACGAGATCTTGCATCACTCATACCGAGATACAAAAGAAGTGATGGTAGGCGCTTCCCCAAGGAATGAATTCGTTCGTTATGGTACCGACGCGCGCTACATGCTCGCGGATGCAGGACGTAGGATACCCGCGCTTTCCTATCTCCCAGTAATGCTGACCATTGAAGGTGTGGGTCTTCGCCGCGGGAATCTTTATAGCGAATCGCACCTCTTTCAGGAGGGGAATTTTAAAGGAGAACGAGAGCATTGGTCCAAAATGAGGAAGACTGAGTACGATGGCGTACTTCGCCACACGACTCATTTCAGATAGCGCCGTATCGAAAGACTCAAACGGAAGATGTTCAAGCACCTCGAATGCGCAGACGATATCGAAGGAATTATCAGGGAATGGGAGCGCCGTCACGCTCCCGAGGACGTCCGGCTTCAGGTCTTCCGCTATATCGATGGACGTATACGCGACGGGGGTGTTATTACGGACGAAGTCACCGAAGACCCGATCTCCCACCCCGACTTCGAGTATGGACGCGGGGGTCTGTTCGAGAACGAGCCGGAGCTGGTGGTAGTAACTGACAAATCGCCCTTCGAATCCGTACGACCCAAATGCATACCCTTCCTTAGCTATCTGGGGAGATTCCATGTATGCGGTTACTATACCAAACGACGCGGAAACCTGGTTTAGTCTCACTATAGGTATAATGGACCCATGCGCATATTTCGGGAGGTCGCCAAGACCTGGGTAAAGCTTCTCCTTGGACGTGGCGTGAGGTACTCCTACTCTCAGTTCGGTGAAGATGCCGTCCTGCAGAACCTTTTGCGCGGGAAGGAAGGTGCCTACGTTGACATTGGTGCTTACCATCCCGTGCTTTATTCGAATACCTATGCGTTCTATAAGCGTGGATGGAGCGGAATTGCCATTGATCCTAATCCCTATTCGGAGAATCTTTTCAAAATTATGCGGCCTCGCGATCGATTCATCCTCGCTGCTGTGGGCGCTCCTTCCACTCGTCCCTATTTTGAGTACGATGACCCAGCCTGCAACGCTATCGGTGAGCCAGCCCCCCCTCGAAAGGACCTCCGCCTCCTTCGTACATCAACGGTACGAGTAGAACCCCTTGCAAAATTACTCGCTGGCACAGAACGGATAGACCTCATGAACATCGATATCGAAGGGATGGACACCGAGGCTCTCAGCACGTACGAATGGAGCGTCTTCCCTACCGTCATTGCAGTCGAAGGTATACTCGGCGATTCCTCCGCTCTATTCCTGAGTGAGAAGGGCTACCATCTCGCCGGTCTTGCGGGGCTCACGATGATATTTACGCGGAACCGTAAGTCGTAGCTATCCGGTTACGTACCGATTCCATCACGTGACGCGTTACCGCATCAATACGGAAATGCTTCACATATACCTCGCGCGCGCGCTGCTGCATCGCCTCGAATTCAGCATCGGTGATAGTGGCATGAAAGGTAGCAATTCGTTCAGGGAGAGATGCAAGATCTCTAAAATCGACTCGCACCGAGAACGAGCTGTAGTCCACCTCGTCTGCAAAGGGAAAATTCCTCTCGGTATCAACAATGACTGGAATGCATCCGAGCGAGAGCATTTCAAACAGCCGCGTCGATGCATTCGCATCACCTCGGACATCAAGACCATAGTCACTTTCTCTAAGATTTTCAATAAACTGTCTCCGAAGTGTGTCGGCATCGTTCGACACGGTATGGATATGGCCTGAATACGATGGACGTGCGAGGAAATGTGCTTCGACGAGTGATGACCGTTCGAGAATATGCATCGCTTTCTCTCGAAATAGTACCCCTTTCTTCATGGCACGATAGCGAGAATCAAAAATGCCTCGGACGCGACTCGGAAATTCTTTCAAAATGGTCCGCGCTCGTTGTACGAGCGTAAGACTTCCCCATCCGGCAAACCCCACACGGGCAGGATGCTGCTTCTTTTTCGGATGGAAACTACCCTCGTAGTACCGTTCAAGCAAATCCTCAGTATAGGGCGGTATAACCACCACTCGAGGATCTGGTGCAAATCGATACCCGCCATACCGAAGAATGATGCAATTCTTGTAGGAGATAGGGTCTTCTACGTCCGTTACCCCATCAATCAAAAGTAGTTTGCCACTTGTTTCGCTCAGACGAAGCGCTGCGGCAAGCGTATCGGGAGCGCGTTGACTGCATGTTGGATAATTGTAGGGGAGCAAAATCGCGTCAGCGAACGAGAGATCTTCCACAACATCGTACTGTGTACGGTCATATCCTCGTTGGGAAAAGAGCGCATGGAGGAACGGAGTGCGCGACGCATCAAGTGAGATTCCCCAGAATGGATACAGAAGCGGTGTATGCGGCAGGACGGTATTTCGCCATGCGGGGTCTACGAAGAATTTCAGACGCTCGGTCATGATGCGTTCCGCTCAAGCGCCAATACCATAAGTATGCGCGGAATAAGCTGGGAGAGTTCGTGGTGCGTGACGACATATTCATGAGCTGCACGACGGCGTGCAGCGTCGTCCCATACTCGCTCTCCAATCGCTCTACGTATGGCGCCAGCAAAGGAATCAGCCGAATCAGTCGCAAGAAAAATAGTGTCGAGCCCAGAGCCGGCAAGCTCTGCATCGGTGGTAATCAAAGGCACTCCTGCTGCCAAAGGTTCGAGTGAGGCTTTATCGAGAGAACCCGTGGCCGACGCATGTAAAAAAAGATGTGACTCGGCGAAGAGCGAGGAAAGTTCACTGTGGGGAACCGCGCCAAGAAACACGATACGGTCAGCGACACCCAGACCCGTGGCTTGCTCTTTAAGTTCTCGTTCGTAGTGCGCGCCTTCGCTTCCTGCAGCCGCTCCAACAATCGTAAGCGTCGCATCGACCCCGTCAACGCGCACGAGCGCGAGTGCTTCAATCAGAATATGAACGCGCTTGATGGGTGAAAGCCTACCTACGGTAAGGAGGGCAAGCGGTGGATAGGGTGGTACGGACATAGGTCTGAGCGTAGCCACATCGATACCGTGTCCTACCACCCGCTTCTTCCGCGTAGAGAGACGCATGCTGCCTTCGGAGGCCGTCAGTACGGCGTCAGCAAACAGAACCCCAAGACGAAGTCGCCACGTGACCGACTTATGCAGATACCACAGCGCAGTACGTTTTCCGAGCAGCTTCCACAAGGGTCCTGCAATCAGCAGGTACTCCGGATTCATATGGACAAAGACGCTGTCGTAGTCGTGCCGAAGCTTCCACGCAAGAAGCTTGAAAGAGACGGCATACGAAAACATGGAGCGGACACCACGCTCCTTGCCGAGCGAGTACACCCGAACGTTTTCAGGTAATGCATGAACTCCTTCGTAGAGACAGATGACGGTGAGCGATTCGACGTGCTGTGCAAAGAGCGCGAGCCAATCGTGGAAAAACCCAAGAACGGGATCGTTCTGATCTACGGTCTGGGTGACGACAAGCAATCGCATACCTATTGCTTTGGCTCAGTGAGCTTTGAAAGAAAGGCTTCTTCTTCGCGATACCAAACAACAAAGTCAGCAATACCTTCTGCCACACTTGTTTTCGGTCGATACCCGAGGTCCTTGCGGGCTCGTGTGCAGTCCGCCACCGTCGTCGCCACGTCCCCTGCCTGCAGTGGAAGCGGGCGTATGGTCGCTTTTTTTCCGAGATTCTTCTCAATGAGACGCACAAACGTGGTGAGCGGGACCGCTTCATCTCCCCCGAGGTTATAGAGGTGGTACGCACCAGCGGTGGGTTTTTGGATAAGTGTCGCGATGGCTTCGGCAATGTCCGACACATGCGTGAAGCTGCGCTTCATGCGTCCGTTGTTGTAAAGCTCGATGGGCTTACCCGCGGCTACCCGGCGCACAAACTTAAAGAGCGCCATGTCGGGTCTACCCCACCGCCCGTACACTGTAAAGAAACGGAGTCCGATAGTCTCCATGCCATACAGATGATGATAGGAGTACGCGAGCACTTCGTTCGCTTTCTTAGTAGCTGCATACAATGAGAGCGGGGTGTCCACTCGGTCGTCCTCGCTAAAGGGGCTTTTCTTATTTGCACCATAGACCGAACTCGAGGATGCATATACTACGCGCGGAAGTTTTTGATGCTTGGCGACTTCAAACACATTCAAGGTACCGACGTAATTCGCCGTGGCGTATGCCCAGGGATTCACGAGTGAGTACCGTACCCCCGCTTGCGCTGCCAGGTGTACCAGCTCATCGGGTTTCTCCTTTTTTACTATCGTCAAAAAGGAAGAGTAGTCTGTAATGTCAGTCTCGTAAAAGCGAAACTGCTTATGCGCTGATACAAGGGCAAGTCGGCGTCGCTTGATGCGGGGATCATAATAGTCGTTCACATTATCAACCCCAATTACGCGGTAGCCATGAGTAAGGAGACGCTCCGTAAGATGAAACCCGATAAATCCTGCAGCACCCGTGATGAGAATTTTTTTCATGTTGTCGGCTCTGCATACACGCCGCGAAGCAAATCCAGATCTTTACCGGTGCCAGTAAGAAGTTCAATATTCTTCGCTTCAGCGGCGGCAAAGAACGCCTGGCCGAGCGTGTCAGCCGGGCATGCCTGTGCGTACACCTGCTTGAGCGCTGCAAAGTCCTTAATGAAACAGTGCCCACCAGCTCCGCGCCCACTTTTGTGGACCGGCTGCGCGTAGCGATTACTAATGTATGGGTCTGCCGCGATAGCAGAGGCAACGGTGTCCCAGGACTGGCCAAGTTCCTTGGTGAGGTCGTAGAGAAGATTGAAAAAAACAATCTGCACGTAGCCACTTGAGTTGTGGGCGTACTTAAAAAGCTCAGCTTCTGTTGAAGTCATCACGCGGGAAAAAGGTGCGGCAGGTAGTATCGCGAGTACGCGCTCCGCTTCTTTCTGGTGAATTTCTGGATGCGCCACGCCCACAATGGACGCAAAGGGATGACGCACATCCGCTCGGGCGGTCGTCTCGGAAAGAAATTCAGGAGAGTAGAGCACGGTGCGGTCCGGAAACGCCTTCTGCAAACGGAGCGTCGTGCCCGGAACGATGGTCGACTTAATAACGGCGGTCTTCCCAACACCCACGAGCTCAATAGCAGCCCGTACAATTGAATCATCAAATCCCTCGGCCGTGGTGGGTGTCGGAACGCCAATAAAAACGATGTCGCATCCGGCAATACTATCTCGGTTATTGATGTACGGCTCCTCAAGCGCGTAGCGTATGACCTGATAGCCACGATCCTCCAGATCGTCTGCGTAATTTTTTCCTACGTATCCCTGCCCAATGCAGCCAATGGTGAGCTCGGTCGTCATAGTAGGTAGAGCATGATACAGAGTGAAACTCTCTGCAACTACGTGGCGTTACACCGGACGGGTGAGCGCGATGAGGTCGCGCGCAATCAGGTCTGGAAGGTTTTCAAAATGTGCGAGATGCGCACGCGCTTTTGCCTCAGCACTACGCACCATGGTCTCGCGCGCCGCTCCATCCTGGAGCATGCCGGCGATGTTGAGCGCAAGCTGGGTCGGGTCGCCTGGGGGCGCTGCAAGTACGTCTTCATAGCCTTTAAAAACCTCGCCGATGATGCCGACATCCGTCGTAATAATAGGGACACGCACGAGCGCTGCCTCTATGAGCGTGCGCCCATAGCCCTCATACGCGCTCGCCTGGATATACGCCTGGGCGCTCCGCATCAGCCCCCAGGCGTCCGTACGTGCGCCCGTGAAAACGACGCGGCCCATGAGGCCGCGCTCGACAACGCGCGCCATGAGCGCGCCTCGCTCACTCCCCTCACCAATCACTATGAGCCCTACAGACGGGTAGGTATCCTTGAGTAAAAATAGTGCCTCGATAATATCCTCAATGCGTTTTTCTGGCTCAAGACGTCCCACGGTCACCAGGGCAAACGGGAAGGTATGTGCAGGAAGCTCATGTGCAGCTGGCACGTTCGAGTCGACTGCTATCGGGATAATTGAAGGGTTAGGAATCTTCGTGCCGTAGCGTGCCGTGAGAGACGTTTTGATACGTTCCGAGACAACACGAATACCATCTGCCTTAGGTAGAACCATATCCGCAAGCTGGCGGCGTACTCTATTTTTGACTGGCATCGGTATCTGCGGAGAACGCAGGATGCCGCCCCGCACAAACCAGGGTGAGAGAAAATCCGTGTGTATCTGAACATGGAGTTTTGCAGACGTGCCCTTTACCGCACCGAGGGCTATCCAACCGTGCTCAAAGGGGTCTTGGGCAGATACCACCTGGATGGCTTTGCTCTCGATAAGCCCGTGTGCCGCTCCAACGAATTTCTGTATGTCATATTTCCCAACGGCACGGGTGTGGACGGTAAGCGGGCCATCGGTAGTCGAGGCATCCGTGGCGCCCCGCATCAGTACATGTACCGTACCGATAGCCTCCGCATAGGAACGCACGCGCATGTAGGCACTCGTGGTGGAATCGAGCAGGTGAGGATCCGAGCCAATAAAAAGCGCTCGCATGGATGTTTCTATGATACCAGCACCGTACGCAGTGCGCTGGCCACGTCCTTCCACGTTCGTACGGTGGTGAAGGCAAAAATGCGAGCACGAAATTCCGCATACACCCCGGGGTCAAGGAGAGTGGCTACCGCGCTCTCAATCGCATGCGCGTTACGGGTATCCACGAAAAGCCCAAGTGCAGCCAGTTCCTCGCGTATGCCAGTGTCCGCAGTTGCAATGAACGGTTTCCCGTACGCAAGTGCTTCAAGCACGGCGTTCGGTGAAACTTCAGAAAGAGACGGGACAATGACGGCATAGCAGTCGCGCATCGCCTCCTGATACGCGAGCGCAGTGCGTGGGTGTTGGTCAAGAATCACCTCAGGTCGCTCTGTGCGAATATGTGCCCATGCTTCATTCAAGACATCTGCATTCTTGACGCGTGATGCGCGGTGCGCTGCTAAAAAAACAACACCTGTTGGCGGATGCCCCGTGCGTGGCGAGAGCACGGGTGGCACAACGTGCGTGCGTGTTTGCGCCAGTGCATACGGACGCTCCCAGAGTGCGCGCTGCCAGTCGGTGGTGAATACGACGGTATCAACCAAACGCAGCGTAAAGCGTGTCGCGAGACGAATCCCGCGCTCCCGAAGGGTAAGGCGCCGCCGTACGGTATAGAACTCGGAAAGCAGCAACGGCTCTCCCGTACGCTCCACATAGGATTCCCAGAGAAAGTCCCCACCCACACGAAGGAGGCTCGTCCGCCGGAGGAGTTTACCGAGCAGAGCGAGCGCCGGCCCAGTGCTTGCTGGGTCAAGGAGTATGAGTGCATCCGTATGCATAACCTTCGGCGCCGCTCGAAAAAATAACACCAGGTGCCGCAGGGGGAGCGGGAGGTTTCGTTCCAAACGCGAGAAGGTGATGAACGTCACAATGTCGCCTCCTAAACCGAGGGCGCGGGCGAGTTCACGAGCAACCGTTGCCGGCCCTGCAATAGCGTGCGGGGCTACGGGCGAGGCTATGAGGATACGCATCGCGCGTATTGTAGCGTACTTGTCGAACGGTCGCTGAAAGCATAATCGTTTACAAGCACGAGTGGACCAGTTAACATCGCGAGATGACCTGTCTTTTGTGCCACGCGGATACCGCGACTGAAGTACTTAATCTTGGTAATCAGCCGCTTGCCAACAAATATCCCACCCCCGACGAGTTCGCCACGGAAGACTTTTTTTCCCTTGCCATATACTTCTGCACCAGCTGTAAAAACGTGCAGCTGGGGCAAATTGTTTCGCGTGAGCGCATGTTTGTGGATTACTACTACCTCTCCTCGGTAAACCCAGGCTTGGTACGGCACTTTGATGAGTTTGCAGAGCAGATTAAGAATGCGAAATTCGTCGTCGATATTGGAAGTAACGATGGGATTCTTTTGCGCCCCCTGAAAGCCCTCGGTGTGAAAGCCATTGGCGTTGAGCCTTCGATAAATGTGTCAAAAATCGCAAACGATGAGGGTCTCGAAACCATAACCGCCTTTTTCGATACCCCTACCGTCGAAAAAATAGTTGCGGAACATGGAAAATCCGATTTGGTGGTCACCAGCAGTGTCTTCACGCACGTAGAAAACCCCCACCAAATTATTGAGGACGTGAAAACGCTTCTAACCGACGACGGTGCTTTCATTGTTGAAGTCGAGCATATCGGGGCATTTGTCGAGCATACGCAGTTTGAACGCTTCTACTTTGACCGTCCGTATTACTACTCAGCCACCTCGCTCCGTGACCTCTTTGCCCTCCACGACATGTACGTGGCGGATATAGAAAACATTTCACCCCATGGCGGTTCTCTCCGCGTGACCGCGTACAAAAACGGACACACCGCTCCCGCGACTGAGCGTTTTCTCACACTCCTCAAAGAGGAAGAGTCTACGCTCACCCTCGACACCATGCGTAGATTTAGGGAACGCTCAGAAACCTACGTGCGCGCATTTCGTGAAAAACTTGAAGCATACAAGAGTGAGGGACTGCGGGTTGCCGGCTACAGTGCTCCTGCGCGCGTCTCAACCATATGCAACTATGGCCACATTGGACCTGAACTCATTGAGTTTTTGGTCGACGACAGCCCCTTGAAACAGCATCGCACGAGCCCTGGTACGCATATCCCCATAGTGCCCAAGGAGCACCTCGAGGGCGAGGGGGCAGACCTTTTGGTCGTCTTTGCCTACGAATACCTCGACGACATTCGGAAAAAGACGGAGGGCAAGGGCTATCGCTACCTTATTCCTATCCCACCGCGGGAAGTCACATAGGACTCTTTGTGCGTGTTGTAGAGAGTGTGCAGGCCGCTTTGCGCCTTGATTACGCATTATTTTAACCTGTGATATTGTCGACCTATGTCAGAAGAAACCCTTGTGCAGGCAGATATTGCTACGATTGCAAAAAACCTCGGCGACGAGGCACTTAAATTTGAGGGTAAGACCATTCTCCTCTCGGGAGCCGCTGGTTTCCTGGGGAAATACTTTGTTGGCCTCTTTTGCTACCTCAACGACAATGTCTTTACCGTCCCCTGTAAGGTTATTGCCGTAGACAACTTCATCACCGGCGCGCACCACCCACATTTTGATACACGTGGCCGCACTGATGTACTCCAGGTCTGGGCCGATGTATCACAGCCCCTTCCCGTGCGAGAGGATATTCACTTCATCATTCACGCAGCGGGTCTTGCTTCACCGGTGTACTACAAAAAGTATCCACTCGAGACTATTGAGAGCGCTATTTCTGGTATCCGTAATCTTCTTGAGCTTGGTCGCAAAAACAACGACCTCGAAGGTTTTCTCTTCTTTAGTTCAAGCGAAATCTATGGTGACCCGGACCCGTCAGCCATCCCCACGCCGGAGACCTACCATGGCTATGTGTCCTCGGTGGGGCCACGCGCCTGCTACGACGAATCGAAGCGCTTGGGTGAGACTATCGCCACCATTTACCACCAACAGTTCGGTATCCCTGCGACCATCGTACGTCCTTTCAATGTCTTTGGTCCTGGTATGGGACACGCCGACCGTCGTGTCCTTCCCATGTATTCCTATAAGGCACTCAATAAAGAGGTGATTCCCGTGCACGGCGACGGCCACCAAACTCGCACCTTTTGTTATATTACCGACGCGCTTGAGGGCTTCGTACGCGTCCTCTTAAAGGGCACCCCGGGAGAAAGCTACAACATCGGTAACGATGAAAATGAGATTTCCATGCGAGATCTCGCTGAACTTTTTACCAAACTCGAAGGTAATGGCGCATCCTACGAAATGATTCCCTATCCTGAAAACTATCCCGCCGGTGAGCCGCAACGGCGCTGTCCTGACGTGACCAAAGCGCGCACCGACCTCGCCTTTGCTCCAAAAGTGCACCTCGAAGATGGCCTTCGCCGCTTCATTGATTGGTGCCGCACCGACGAACGCTACACCGCTGGCAAGGTCTAGCTATTCTCGACATGAACTCCCCCACACGTCTTGCGCTTATCGGCACGGGGCGATGGGGTTCGGTTCTCAAAAAAACACTTGAGTCTATACCCGACGTGGTGCTTGCCTATGCCGCCACGCGCGATTGGGAAACGCTCGTTACTAAAGACGACATCGACGGCGTACTGGTCGCAACACCTCCAGCATCCCACGCGGCAATCGCCCTTCCCTTTCTTGCGCGTGGCATACCGGTATTCATTGAGAAGCCCATGACGCTTTCAGTTGAAGAGGCGCAGTCGCTTATCGCTGCATCAGAGAAATACGCCACACCCATTCAGGTGGGTCATGTCCACCGTTATAATCCTGCGTTTCTAAAAATGCAGGACCTCGCGCGCGACTGCGGCCCCATCCGCTTGCTTATTGGCGAGGGCACAAACAATGGCCCCTACCGCGAAGACTACTCCGCCCTCTGGGACTGGGCGCCACACGATCTTTCCATGATGCTCGCACTGACGGGCGAGCTTCCCGAAGCGGTCCAAGCCTGGGGTACCGCACTCCTACGTCCGGACACAAACCTTTGGGACCGTGCAGAAATGAGGCTCACCTTTCCAAGCGGTGCAGTGGGGCGTATTACCAGCTCGTGGCTTGCACCCGATAAACGCAAGCGTCTTACGCTCGTTGGTGAGAAAAGCACCCTCGTGTATGACGATGTACGCACGGAGCACAAACTCACTTTGTATACGAACATGGGTCCGACTATGACCGAAGGCACGGTTACCCCACATGAAGCAGAAGTCTCGTATCCTCCGTATGAGGGTGCGCTTCCCGTAACCCGAGAACTCGAGGCTTTTGTACGCGTCATTACAAAAAAGGAAAAGCCCGTCAGCGGTGTCGCCGACGGGCTTCGTATTGTTGAGATACTTGCGACTGCCGAGCAGTCAATCGCGCAAGACGGTTCTCGCATCAGGTATCTCTCCAGTCAAGATATCTGAGAATCGCTTCGGGGGTCATCAAGCTTCCGTACTCGGATGCTTGATACCTCTTCAGACGGGTCAGTTCATCCCCGAGAAGTCCCGTACGCATGTTGGTGAGGGTGCCCTGCGAATGCCGAGCCTTGACGTTCCAAGGAATTGGAACGCCAGGAACCGCATAAATATGCAGTTTAGTCCTCCTCTGTTGCGCGATAGTCACCGCCGTCATGAAAGACCGGACAATATGGAAGGGTGGCGCAACGATAGCGATATCGCCCCGAGAGCCAGCCATATGCGCAACCAGCGCCTGCACCTCAGTCAACGTATTTACGGGATCGGTGCAAATGCGGTGAATTGGTACATGTTCCGGATAACCAACGGCCTTCAGACATTCAACCGAATGATCGAAGCCGTCGTATCCGTTAGTCGTATCCCCTTCACAAATACCGATGGCCTGCGTCTGACCAGAACGCGCAAGCTCAACAGCTCGGAGAAATACACTTTGCTCGTTGTCCGAAGTTTCGGACATGAGATACGCAATTGCGAACGAGCCGCGAGACGGATCCCGGTAGTCCGAGAAGACGCGTGCGGACAAAGAAACCAGATCGGCGAGCTCGCGAGTTTCAAACGTAGAGGCGGTGTCCATGAGACCTCCCAAGGAATTGCTTCGGACTAAATGAGCTGGAGTCCAATAACTATACTAACATTAATATAGGTATAAGTCAATTTCACTCTGGGGTAAATTCCTCATCGAAATGCAACTGCTTCTTTCAATGACTTCCTCGGTATCCG
>VFSW01003865.1_pt1 | contig 22430 bp, 13 predicted proteins | sample 5358111 | NCBI WGS metagenome assembly VFSW01 (sample SAMN11554181, study PRJNA540505) | mine drainage metagenome | isolation source: sediment from site ElyBrook_90M | place: USA: Ely Copper Mine, Vershire, VT | collected 2017 | reverse complement strand
CGTCGGCGCCGTAGTCTTCGCCTCCCGGAGAAAGGCGAACACGCCGCCGGCCCCAGTCCCCAGCTTCCCTGACTCCGGAAAGCCTCCGATCTTTGGAGCTATGCACTTCCCCACCACCCTCGCGTCGCCCGCGTTCTCCGACGCCAAGATGGACGGCCTGTTCACTGACATGCTCGCCGCCATGGGTGTCCAGATGGTGGCCTTCGAGTGGGATTACCAGATATTCTCCGATTCGAGGTGGAACGGCCGTCTTGTCAGCGCCTACAACTATGCAAAGGCAAAGGGAATGAAGACGCACATCATCAACCAGATGCAGCCCTCTTTTTGGAAGCAGGCAGGCATCAATCCTCCTCCGGCATCCGCCACCTCCGGGTCCATAGACGCTTTCGAGGCAGAGATAGTATCCGCCTATGCCCAGCTGAAGCCGGACTACCTCTCAGTCCTCGCCGAGCCCTCGAATCTGCAGCAGAAGTTCAAGATATCCTATTCGAACTCCCAATGGAGCTCGCTAGCCAAGAAGCTCGTCGACCTGGTCCCGGCGAGCGGCTCGTCCACCTGGGTCGACCTGGTACCCAACTCGGGGTTCGACCTCGGTCTGATCCCATCCCTGGTCGGCGTCTCCGGGCTGGATGGGATAGGAATGGACCTTTACGGCCAGTCGGAGGAACCCGAGGTTCTTGGTCATCTCGCTACAATCGCGAACGCCGGCAAGTCCTGGGGTGTGACGGAGACGTGGTGGGGGCCCCTCTACGCAGACCCCGGCCTCGACACCGTCCAGAACGAGCCCCAGATGGCTTCGTGGTTTTCCGAAAGTTACGCTTGGGCCATGAAGAACGGCTCCGTCATGTATAACCCGTTCTTCACCAACCTGTTCGTCCAAGAGCCTGAAAGCATCAGTTACGACTACTCATCCCTCACGGCATATTTCTCAGACGAGCTCTCGCTCCTGGAGAAGGGGTCGTACACCACCATCCACGACGCGTACGCCCAACTCATCGCGTCTCTCGGCTGAAAGAGACGCGCACCCCTGTCCGTTCTTCCAGCCGCCTCGCCCGACTCAACTTCAAATAGCCTGAGAGAAGGCATCCCTGAACCGGATTGATGAGTCCTATGGAGCCAGTTCGACCATGACCCTCGTCGTAGGCCTAACGTGGCCCTTCGACCACGACAATTCGGTCGCGGCGATCCTCGACGGGAGGCTGATCTTCGCTTGGGAGGAGGAGAGGCCAACAAGGCACAAGCACGCGGTAGGAGAGCCGCCCTTCAATTCCCTCGTGGGCCTCCTCAAGCACATCGCAAAGCTTGGGTTCAAGCCCAGCGACATCGACGCCTTCGCGGTGAACTGGAAGCCGCAGCTCTTCCCCATCATCTACAGGAACTCGTTGTTTTTCAGCACCCTCTCGAAGACCAAGCCATACCTCACGGGGGGCGAGAGGGCCGGAGCCGTAGGCCGTTGGCTTCTGGGCGATAGCTACCTTGGCCTTGCGAAGTTTGTGATACGGCGGGCCTGCGCCGCAGTCGGCTCCTCAGCGCCTCAGCAGGTCAAGGTCATCCCCGTGGAGCACCACCTGTCCCACGCGAGCTCCGCCTACTACTTCTCGGGCGCCGAGTCCGCCGTCGCGCTGACGGTAGACGGGAGCGGGGAGAAGGACTCGACGGTGGTCTGGAAGGTGAAGGGCGGGGAGTTCGAGAAGCTCCTGGCCCTCGGCACGCCCGACTCGTCCCTCGGATTGCTATACGAGTCCCTAGGCACGAGGGTGGGGTACGACTCGCTCGAAGGGCCGGGCAAGGTAATGGGGCTCGCCCCCTACGGCGCGTCTTCACCGGTCTACTCTAGGCTGAGGGAGCTGGTCAAGATTCGCGATGACGGCGAGGGAGACTCGCCCTACACCATATCCACCCGTGCCGGGATCTCGTTCAAGACGTGGCCCGGCCTCTACCTCGCCGCGGCTCAGAGCGTCGCCCAAAAGGTCCCGTGGAACCCCCGAGGCGCAGTCGACACGGCCGCGGCCCCCCTCGCATGGGCGGCCCAGAGGATAACCGAGGAGGCAGTCCTGGCGACGGCAAGGTGGGCGCGGAGAGCTTCCGGCAGCGAGTTCCTCCTCCTAGCGGGGGGCGTCGCGCTTAACGCGAAGGCGAACATGGAGGTGTACTATTCGGGAACCTTCAACGATGTCTTCGTCTTCCCCGCCTCGAACGACGCCGGCGGGGCGATAGGGGCCGCTGCCTACGTCTACGAGCACGAGGTCGGCGGGAAGATGGAGAGGCGAAAGCTAACCAACGTCTACCTTGGCCCTGAATACAGCGACGAGGATGTCCTCGCGGCGATCCGGGACACAAAGTGGAGCTCTGAGAAGGTGGGGGATGACATGGGAGCCGTCGCCGAGATGGTGGCCGCAGGGAAGGTGGTCACGCTCTTCCAGGGGAGGAGCGAGCTCGGCCCCCGTGCCCTGGGCGACAGGAGCATCGTGGCCGACCCCACCAACAACGAGATGTGGGCCAAGGTGAACAAGATCAAGGGGAGGGAGTGGTGGAGGCCTCTGGCGCCCTCGCTCATCGACGCGGGGAGGTACTTCCTGAGGGGACGGCCGCACGAGTTCATGGTGATGATGTATCGATTCCTGGAAGGGGCTGGCGAGCGCGTTCCCGCCGTGAAGCATGTCGACGGCACCGCGCGCGTCCAGACAACCAGCAGGGCGGACAACCCGGTCTGGGCAGACCTGATCAAGTCGTTCGGGGAGCTCAGGGGAGAAGCGCTTGTGGTGAACACCAGCTTCAACCTAGCTGGAGAGCCGCTCGTCGAGACGCCACAGGACGCGCTGAGGAGCTTCACGAAGGGGGACTTTGACGCGCTCTACATCTGCGGCCATCTCATCAAGAAGCCGGCGAACTGAGCTGTCGCACGCGGCGTCGCAAGCGCGGGCCTGAGAGACGCGCCGTAATATGCCCCCGATGACGTCTCGAGGCCTTTCGAGACCACACAGCGGCTGCGCTCAGTCTGTGGATATCTGGCCGGACTGAGGGTTCGTTTCTCAACGAATAACTCAGACTCATTTAAATATCGACCGCTCGCATGGTCTGCTCGCATAATGCTCTTTGCCCACGGGGTTTTTGAAATCCGCGCTCAAAAGATAACGACTCGTGGCTCCGGGAAGGTGTCCGGGGACGCGCCCTCCTCAAGGAAGGCGTTTGCCATGCCCCTGCTGCTTCTCTTCCTCGTCGGACTTTTGTTCGTAGGATTCTCGATCCCGCCGGCTCATGCCGTGGCCTCGGTTGACGGAAGAAGCTCCACGACCGCCGGCGGCGCCGACCCGACCAGCTCGATCGCCTTCCAGATGGCTCCCACTTCGGTCCTCCCTGGCGGAGCGCTGACATGGGCCTCTGCCGCCGTCTGCACGGACGTCCCGACCACGTGCTCCGCCGCAGGGGCGGGCACTGGGAATGCAGTGCCCAACGGCTACACCGAGAACCTCGTCGTCCAGGTCGGGAACACTTGCACGTTCTCCACGGAGACGACGGTCCAGACTGTGACGACGACGAACGGGAGGAGCGGAGGAACCTTCGCCGCGCCCACGACGCCCGGGCAGTATTGCGTCCGGGTCGACCATCCCTCACAACGTGTCGGCCCGCTCTTCGTCTGGGCTTCGGCAGACTCCAACGCCGTCGTGATTACGATTCTGGCTCAGACATCCATCGTCTCGGCGGTGAACCCCCATACCGTCGTTGTGGGCACCCCCGCCGTCGACCAGGTCGTCCTAGCAGGCGGGTCGAGCCCCTCGGGGACTATCACCTACACGGTCTACACTTCGCCATGCTGCTCGGGCCCAGGCACCGCCGCGGGGACATCCACCTTGAGCGGGAACGGCGCATACGCATCGCCGCCCTTCACTCCCACTGCGCCTGGGACTTATTACTGGCTCGCAATCTACAACGGGGACTCTAGGAACGCCGGCTCGACCAACGCCTGCGGGAGCGCCGGCTCGCCCCTCGAGATTCTGTCGGTTGGCCTCGCGTCGCCCACGACCACCACGGCCGTCTCGAACTCAGGCTCCATAGCGATCGGCGGCTCCGCCACGGACACCGCGACATTGTCCGGCGGCTTCAACCCGACCGGCACGATGACCTTCAAGGTCTACGGCCCCTCTGACATGTTCTGCGTCGGGTCTCCTCTCTTCGTCTCCATGAAGGTCGTCTCGGGGAACGGCCTCTACGTCTCCGACGCCTTTGCGCCTTCGAGCCTAGGGACCTATCACTGGATGGCGTCCTACGGAGGCGACGTCAACAACAACGCTGTGTCGACGGGATGCCGCGACTCGGGCGAGTCGCTAGTGGTAGTCAAGGCCTCGCCGTGTCTCTCGACCGCGGTCTCCCCGGCGACCATGACCCAGCCCGCCCCACCTCCCTTTTCCTCCAACCCGACGGCGCCTCCTGCGTCCGACGCAGCGACCTTGTCGGGCGGATACACCCCGACCGGGACGATAACGTTCAACGTCTACACGGCCCCAGACTGCTCCGGTGAGTCGCTCTTTACGAGCACGGTCCCGGTCTCCGGCAACGGCGTGTACACCTCGGACGCCTTCGCTGCGGCCGGGGCGGGCACTTACTACTGGCAGGTCTCCTTCACGGCCACAGACTCGTACGACGTCTCCGTCGCTCCCTCATGCGGAGGCAACGGCGAGACCCTGACGATCAGCCCCGCCAGCCCTAGCGTGTCGACCCTCGTCTCGCCTCAGACCATCTCGCTCTCGCTCTTCTCGTCCACCACGACCCCTCCTTCCGCCGTCGACAATGCGACCGTGTCAGGAGGCTTCTCCCCCACCGGAACGATAACCTTCAGCGTCTATGCGACCCCGGACTGCTCCGGCGATTCGTTGTTCACGAGCACAAGCGCTGTCTCGGGCAACGGTCAGTACTCGTCCAACCCGTTCAACCCGCCTAGCGCAGGCACGTACTACTGGCAGGTATCATTCGCTGTCACCGATCCCAACGACAATCTTGTCTCGACCTCGTGCGCCGGCCCAGGGGAGACGCTGACGGTTGACCCTGCGACCCCGAGTGTCGCCACTTTGGTCTCGCCCCAAACCATGTCAATACTCGGGACCACGAGTTCACCTACCGATACCGCGACTCTTGTAGGGGCGTACCTGCCTACTGGGACGGTCACCTTCACCGTCTACTCCGACGCCGGATGCACGGCCGTTGTCCACGTCAGCCCACCGATTCCAATCTCTGGCTTCACAGCCACGTCCGATTCTTTCGCTCCACCCTCCGCCGGAACCTACTACTGGATGGCGACATACAGCGGCGACATCAACAACATCGGGTTCTCCACATCGTGCGGCGACTCAGGAGAGGCGCTGACGGTCAATCCCGCCACTCCGACCGAGGCGACGGTGGTCACGGACTCGACCGGCACCGCAGTGACCTCAGTCGCACTTGGAACCGCGGTCCATGACACGTCCTCACTTACCGGCGCCTTCAACCCAAGCGGGACAGTCACCTACAGCTTCTTCGCCAACACGGCGTGCTCGGGGCCCGTTTCAGGCATCGAGACGGTGACGATTTCAGGAGGCGCCATCCCCGATTCCTCCGATCAGACGATAGGCGCAGGCTCCTACAGCTACAGTGCTCACTATGGCGGCGACGTCAACAACATCGCGGTTGACAGCCCGTGCGAACCGTTCAGCGTCATGCAGGCGAGCACCGCTACCTCCACCGCCGTGCAGCCTAGCAGCTCGCTGGCATTGGGCACCTCTGCCGCTGACAGCGCCACGGTCGGCACGCAGGTAGCGGGCTTCACGATTGGCGGCTCGGTCACTTACCACTTCTTCACGAACAGCGTGTGCTCGGGAACGCCCGTGGACGAGGCGGTCGCCGTGGGGACGGGTTCCACCCCTCAGGTGCTCCCCGCCGGCTCTTACAGTTATTCGGCCCAATACAGCGGAGACGCCAACTACGCCCCCTCCGACGGCTCTTGCGAGCCTTTCACCGTAGCCCAGGCTCCGACCGCGGTGGTCACGAACGTCGAGAACGCCAGCGCGACAGTCCTGACCGGAGGGTCAGGTCCTCTAGGCACGACAGCCCACGACACCTCTGCCGTCGGCGCCCAGGTAGCTGGCTTCACGATCAGCGGCTCGGTCACGTACCACTACTTCGCCAACGGCGCCTGCTCGGGAACGACCACCGACCAGACGGTCACAATGTCCGTCGGGCTCGTCCCAGACTCTTCCTCTTACGGTCCCCTCGCTGCGGGGTCCTACAGCTTCAGCGCTGACTACAGCGGCGACGCCAACTACCTGCCTTCGTCAGGCGGCTGCGAGAGCTTCACTGTGAGCACGGCGCCGACGAGCACCTCCACGCAGGTCCACGACCCCTCGCACAACGACATCACCGGCAACTCGGTGGTCGTGGGAACGACCGTCCATGACAGCGCGACGGTCTCTGGGCAAGTCTCCGGCTTCACGATCGGCGGGACGGTCACCTACAGCCTCTTCGCCAGCAGCGCCTGCTCGGGAACTCCTACGAGCACCGAGACTGTGGCGGTGGGGACCGAGTCCTCGCCACTAGCGCTGGGCGTCGGGGCGTACGGCTATTCGACTTCCTATAGCGGCGACAGCAACTACCTCGCCTCGTCAGGCTCGTGCGAGCCCTTCACGGTCATAAAGGCCAGTCCGGCGATCACGACGGCGGTCTCCAGCTCCGGGACGATAACCATCGGCGGCTCCGCGAGCGACGTGGCGACGCTCTCGGGCGGCTTCAACCCCGGAGGCGCGATCGGGTTCAAGGTGTACTTCAACGACAACACCTGCCAGCCGGCGAGCCTCGTCTTCACGAGCCCCGCGGTGACCGTGGCAGGCAACGGCCCCTACACCTCCGCCTCGTTCACCCCGCTCGTCGCCGGGACATACTACTGGACAGCCTCATACGGCGGCGACGCCAGCAACAACGGCGCGGCGACTCACTGCGGGGACGCTGGTGAGACCCTGACGGTCCAGTTCAACGGCAAGGCCGCCAACTACGTCGTGAGCACCAACGCAGGCAGCGGCGACAACAACCAAGACACCGACGGCAACAACGAAGGCAGCGACGGCGCCATCAGCGCCGGCCAGTCGGTCGAGATCTCCGCCCAGGTCCAGGACGGGACCCCCTCGTGCGCGTACTCCGTCTCGATAACGGTCACCGGACCGACGGGCAACACAGGCCCGTGGACGCTGTCCTCCACGCTTACCACCGACAAAGGCGGCGACGGCCAGATCCAGGTCCAATTCCCGAGCGCCTTCCCGAACTCGCCCAACACCAACACGCCGGGAGGCTACCCGGTCTCCGCAGTCTTCACCTGCGGCACTCTTACGGGCTCCGCCGCGACTGGGTTCACCGTGGACCTGAAGGGAGCCGACTACGTGGCCAATGCGGACGGGCCAGAAGGCGGGCTCAACACAGGCGGCGCCGTCGAGATCTCCGCCCAGGTCCAGGACGGGACCCCCTCGTGCGCGTACTCCGTCTCGATAACGGTCACCGGACCGACGGGCAACACAGGCCCGTGGACGCTGTCCTCCACGCTTACCACCGACGAGAACGGCCAGGGCCAGACCCAGGTGACGTTCTCGAAGACCAGCATCCCCGGAGGCTATCCTGTCTTCATCTCGTTCGCCTGTGGCTCGTCGACGGGTTCGGCAGGGACTGGCTTCACGGTCAACGCCCCCAGCTTCAAATCCAACGCCTCTTCCGGAGGGAGCGGCTTCAAGGTGGGTGGGACCTTCTCCGTCCACGCCCAGGTGCAGGGAGGATACTCCGGCGCCACCTACACCGTCAAGATAACCGTGACGGGGCCCTCCCCGTCTAGCAGCCAGACGTTCACCACGACGGCCACACTCACGACCGACTCCAACGGGAACGGAGACGTGACGGTGAGCGGAATCCCCGTCGGAGCGACTGCGGGGACGTACACTGTGACCGCCGTGTTCCAGCCGACCGCGGGGCCGCCAGGAATCGCCTCATCGACGTTCACCGCAAGCTAAAGGGCGTTCCACGTAACAGTCTCTTCCCACGCCGGAAACTATGGAGAGCACACCCGCGAAGCCCTGAAAGCTAATATATCGAAGTCGGGCCGACGAGGCACTCCATAATGAGTCTCGGGGGAGCGGCGCATCCAGCGGGGCAGTTGGAAGGTGCCGCCGGCCCGGACGAGACTGATTCTCACGGACGGCAAGATGCGGGGCGTCGTTTGAAGATTGTAGAGGTATGCTCCGCGTACCCTCCAAGCCGCGGCGGCGTGGAGAGATTCGTGCAGGAGATCTCTCGAGGCCTCGCCCGGAGAGGGCACGATGTCACGGTGGTCACGTCGAGCCGTGGAATGGAGTCCAAGTCCTCCGACAGGGTCGGCGCCGACGGGATCAGGGTGATACGATTCCCTGAGAGGCTCCACCTGTTCGAGGCCCCCCTGATCCCGACGATCGCATTCAAGATCATCGGACTGGACTACGACGTTCTTCACGTCCACGGGATGAGTCCGACCATCACTGACCTCTCAGTGTTGGTCGGGAGGCTGAAGCGGAAGCCAGTCGTCGTGACCTATCACAACGACGCGGAGACCACCCTGGGATGGGGAGTCTCCGACCTCGCCGCGGTCGGCTATGCGCGGCTCTCAACTGCGATTCTTGGCCTTGCAGACGCGGTCGTCTGCTCGACCAGGTCCTACGCAGACACCAGCCCAGTCCTGGGCCGCATGCCAGGCAAGGTGCGGATAATACCCCTCGGGGTGGAGTCCGACCGGTTCTCAGGAAGAGGAGCGCCTGATCCTGGTGAGAAGAGGCGGAAGCAGGTTCTCTTCGTGGGGCAGCTGAAGGACTACAAGGGCGTGGAAGTTCTCATTCACGCAATAGCCAAATTGCGCAGGGAGGACCACGACATAGGACTCCAAGTGGTGGGAACCGGCCCGAGGCTCTCAAAATTCAAGGGCACTGCCGAAAGACTGAAGCTCAATGGCGGCGTGAAGTTTCTGGGAAACGTCGACGACGACGCGCTCATCGACCTTTACGACCAGTGCGACCTCTTCGTGCTTCCTAGCACGAGCAGAAGGGAGGCGTTCGGCCTCGTCCAGCTCGAGGCGCTCGCTGCGGGTAAACAGGTGGTTGCCAGCGACCTTCCGGGCGTGGGGGAGGTCGCGAGGATGACTGGAGGGTTCCTCGCAAAGCCCAACGATCACGTCTCGCTTGCTGAAGAGATTCTTAGGGCAATAGGCACTCCCCACGACAAAGAGGTCCTCCGGGAGAAGGCGAGGTCCTTGAGCTGGCGGAGGGTCTTGGACAGCTATGAGCACGTCTTCAACTCCGTGCTGAGCGGACGCACAGCGCCGCGAGCCTCCGGGAAAGAAGCTCCGATTAGCTCCGACGCGGCCTAGCCCACAATAATCGAAGACGTCGAAACGACTAGTGCTGGCCCGGACTCATCGCTTGGCGAAGTCCCTTCACAAAGCAACTCGAGCAGACGAAGCCCTTCTCGCCACCCAGCGTGAGATATGGCTTCCCCAAAGCCCCGCATGAGCACCGACGTTCAACTTCGGTGAGTTCCTCGACGTGGCGCTGAGCCGGAACTGACTTCAATTGCGTGTCTCCTTGAGAGAGCGCAGAGTGTATTTGACTATGCAGGAATTTGGGGTCCATACGCGAAATCCATGGGTCCTCATCCCCTCGTTTAGGGAATGTGCCTAATCATTTAGGCTTCTGAAGGCGGCACCCATCTCAAGGTTCGCCAGAACGAAGTTATAGTCAAAGGAGGCTCCCCACCACGTGCGGCGAATCCTGTTCACCAACCACCTGCCTCCTGGAAGCGCCTCGTGCTATCGCCAGGCAGACCTGGCGAAATACCTGACAAAGAGGGGTTTTCGCTGCGACTTCATCGCGAGGCGTCCCCGGAGTCCTCCAGGGCGCGTCCAAGAGCCGGCCTCTCAGGAATGGCCTTTCAGGTCGACGACCTACTGGGAGGAGCCGCTCGAGCGCAGCCTTCTTGCGAACGTCCGGCTGTTCAGGAGGACAATCGAAGGCTCGCCCTTGATCCACGTTAGCAAGGCGTTCCCTTACACCGCCGCGGTGATCACCATGGGCAACATTCCTAGGAGGAAGCTCTCGGTCGACATGGAGGAGCTCGACGGGTACGGCGGGTACGCGAGCTACGCGGGGCTCTACGGCCCCAAGGGCAACCTGCTCACCGTCTGCGAGAGGCTCTTCCCAATGCTTGGCGACATCGTCCTCGCGGTCAGCCATCACCTCGTCGAAAGGATGCACCAGCTCGGCGTCCCTCGCGACAGGATACTCTTCGTCCCAAACGGCTACGACGAAGACCAGTTCAACACCTCCATCAGCGGCGACGACGTCCGCGAGCGCTACTCGTTGGGAGACTCCAAGGTGGTGATCTATGTCAGCACGTTCCACCGGTTCGAGACCGAGCTCCACAGGGCAGCCCTCGCCGGGTTCAAGCTCGCCTCCGCCGAGGTCCCCGACGCCAAGATGCTGATGGTCGGAGGGGGCAACCTCGACGTGAGCTCGCTCGTAGCCGAAAGCCGGCTGCAGGACCGCGTCGTCCTTGCGGGGAGGGTGCCTCGGGAGATGATACCTAGCATGATCGCCGCTTCCGACCTCGCGCTCCACGTGATCTCAGATCACCCCTTCCACGTCTCGACCGCGCCGATGGTCGTCCCGGAGTACATGGCCATGGGCAAGGCTGTAGTCGCGCCGAGAATCGGGGAGCTCGCGTTCGGTCTCGCGGACGGGGCGGGGCTTCTCGTCGAGAGACCAGACCCCCGGCTCCTTGCGGAAGGGATGGTCAGACTGCTCAAGGAGGACTCGACCAGGGAGGCAATCGGGATGGAGGCGCTGAGGCGCGCCCGCGCGGAGTATTCCTACGCTATCCTCGCCGCGAGGCTCGGCTCCGCATACGACCGTCTCTGCTAGGGGGGAGGCGCGACAGAATTGCACGTTTGCCTGATCTCTTACGAGTTCCCGCCTCATGGTGGAGGCGAGGCCTCGTACGCGCGGGCCCTGGCAGAGGCTTTCTCCCGCGAGGGAAACGAGGTCACCCTCGTCGTGCCGTGGGCCCCGGACATGGCGAGAATCGAAAGCGACCGGGTAAGCGTACTGACGCCCGAGACGGGAGGCCCCATCCGCGAGGCTCGGTTCCTAGCGGGAGCGGAGCGCGCCCTCGACCACCTCGTGAGGACGAGGAGGCCTGACATGGTGCACGTCACCTTCGACTATCCAACCTTCTTTCTGCACGTCCGGAGGACGGGGGTCCCGTGCGTCGCTACGGTGCACCATCTGCACCTCCCTGAGGCCATTACGATGGCCGCAACCCGCAGAGGGCTCGCCGAGCGGCTCCCCCTCCTCCTGAAGGCCTCGATCATGAACTCGCTCGAGGGAAGGCTCCTGAGGCAGTGCGACGCGACGCTCGCCGTGAGCAAGTATACCGCCTCTACGGTCGAGAGATACCTGGGCATCGACCCACGGAGCCTGCGGGTCGTCCCGAACGGGATTGACGCCTCGCCCTTCGAGCGAGGCGACGGTAAGGCATTTCGTCGCCAGTTCCCGGTGGTGAGGGGCAAGGCGGTCCTCTACGTCGGCAGGCTGACCCGGTCGAAGGGAGTCGACCTGCTCATCGACGCTTTCGCCAAGGTGAAGAAGCGGGTGGCGGACGCGAGCCTCGTAGTCGTCGGCTCGGGGGACTCGGGCTACACAAGGCAGCTCGTCGCGAGGTCGGCGTTACTGGGAATCTCGGAGAGCGTGGTCTTCACCGGAAGGATACCCGACGAAGTGCTCCCCCACGCCTATGCTGCGAGCGAGATGACGGTGCTCCCCTCCTACATGGAAGGGTTCGGGCTGTCCGTGCTCGAGTCCATGGCCTCGGCGAGGCCATCCATCGCGACGCGCGTGGGAGGCGTCCCCGAGGTCATGGTGGACGGCGAGACCGGGTTGCTCATCCCCCCCGGGGACGCCGAGAGACTCGCTGAAGCGATGACCTCCCTCCTGAAGGACCCCGCGCTGGCTGCCCGCATGGGCGCCGCGGGAAGAGCGCGGGCGAAGCGCGAGTTCACCGTGGAGAGGATGGCCGAAGGGACCCTGGCGGTCTACCGAGAGGTCATGAGAAGGAAGGCCGCGTTCAACGCTTAGTGAGCTTGAGCTTCATCCCGTACTTCGGCCTCGAGCCCACCCTCGGCTTGAGCTCGTACCTTTCTCCCGGAACGAGGGACATCCTCCAGCTTCGCATGACATGGGCGATTATCAAGGTCGCCTCCATCCACGCGAAAGGCTCACCGACGCAGCGCCGAGGCCCTCCCCCGAAGGGGAAATAGGCAAAGTCGGGGAGCTCGGCCTCCATCTCAGGGGTCCAGCGGTCTGGGTCGAACCTCTCCGGGTCCTTGTAGAACCTGGGGTCGCGGTGGATGAGGAACTGGCTCATCAAGATCATCGAGCCCGCGGGAATGCGGTAGCCTCCCGCGTCGTAGTCGTTCACCGCGACCCTCGGGATGAGCCTGACCGAGGGGTATAGTCTGAGGCACTCCTCAAAGACCTTGTTCGTGTACCTGAGCTTGGGGAAGTCTTCCGCGGTAGGAGGCCTGCCAGCCTCCAGCAGGGGGTCGACCTCGGCGTGGATCTTGTCAACGACCTCGGGGGTCTTTGCCAGCAGGTACCACGCCCATATCAGCGCGGTTGACGTGGTCTCGTGCCCGGCGAAGAGCAGAGTTATCGTCTCGTCTCTGAGCTGCAGGTCTGACATCGCCTCCCCTCCCTCGCCCCGAGCCCTGAGCAGCGTCGAGAGCAGGTCGGGCGTCTCGGGCTCCGGGCTCTTCCTCTTCTCTTCAATGATCGAGTAGACGACCTTGTCGAGCCTCTGCACAGCCTCGAGATACTTCCTGCTCGTCGGGAGGCGTCGCACTATCGGCGCCATAGGGCCGTTCATCCTGTCGAGGTAATCGATGATCATGCTCGCCGAAGTCCCCACCTCCTTCCACGCGTCCTCCACGTCGGTCCCGAATAGCGACTTGGCGACTATCTGCAAGGTGAGGCGCATCGTCGGCTGCTGGAGGTCGATGACCTCCCCGTCCTTCCACTCCGCGCACAGCCTTTGGGTGTAGTCAGTCACGACCTTCGCGTAGGACGCGATCCTGTCTTGGGGGAAGGCGGGCTGAATCAGGCGCGTCTGCGTGGGGGGATAGTCCCCGTTGCTCGTGATAAGGCCGTTGCCGAGGAACCTCAGAGGGCTCCTCTTCACGAAGTTCTTGTGGTTAGAGACCAGGATGTCGTGGATGTATTCGGGCTTGTTGACCAGGTAGAGGCGAGTCCTTCCGCCGCCAATGTAGCACACGTCCCCGTACTTCTTCGCGGCGTTGCGCAGCATGTCGAAGGGGTTCCTGCCAATCCGGAAGACGAACCCTCCGGGGACCTCCTTGAGCTGGGTCTGGGACAAAGTGGAGCTCAAGACGCGGAGCGCAAGGCGCCGGTCTCGGACACATAAACGTGTCGAGCATTCAGGCCCTCCTGCGGCTCCGCGCGAACCCCATCACTGAAATATCCCGGCTGCGGGCCCTTGCCAACATGTTCGGGAAGCTCTGGGTGCTGACCCTCAGGGAGCTGCGAAGCTGGGCTCGTTCGCCCTTCTTCTCTCTCTCGTTCCTCGTCGGGCCTTTCATCTGGGTCTTCGTCTTCGGGAACGCCTTCAACTCCGCCTTCTTCTCTTCGGGGACCGCGGCGAGCTCGCTCGAGGGCGCTCCGAACTACTTCAGCTTCATATGCACGGGGATGCTCGTGGTCATGCCCATGACGTTCTCCGGCCGGACGGGGACGTCCATCTTCGCCGACCGGGCGAAGGGATACCTGGACAGGCTGCTCGTCTCACCCACTTCGAGGGAGACCATAGTCCACGCCAAGGTGTTCGGAAGCATGATCCTCGGAATGCTCCAGGCGGTGATACTCCTAGCCGTGGCCGTCCCCTTCGGCCTCGCGCTCCCGAGCTTCACCCCCCTCTCGCTCGCAATCTTGGCCGCGTCGGTGATGCTCCTCTCCTACGGCTTCTCCACGATCTACCTCATCATGTCCATGAGGATAAGACGGTGGGCGACCCAGCAGTTCGCTGTGACCCTGCTCTCCACCCCGATCATGTTCATCAGCAACGCCTTCTATCCGGGCTCGAAGATACCGCACTGGATAAGCGGGCTCGCCGCGCTCAATCCGATATCATACGCGATAAACATCACCCGCGGCCTATTCTTCGGAGGAAGCACCGCGGTCAACTCGACCTTGGCTTTCAACTTCGGCGTCCTCGCCGCCTTCGCTGCCGCGTGCTCGGTAGCACTGCTGGTCACATCAAGAAAGTGGCTCTAGGCGCGTGGGGTCCGTGCCCTAGCTTCTCTGGGCCATGGCCCGCTCGCGGGTGATCATCCTAGCTTGGTCGGCGTCCTCGCCGCTGCTCGGGCCCGACGTCGTAAATTTCTGGAAGACCTGGTTGAGGTTGGCCTTGGAGACCTCGACCCCTACGACGTTGACGCCCCTGCCGGCGAGCGCGACGACCACCTTCGGGATGACGCTCTCCGCCTTCATGGTCTCGACGCGGCAGTAGATGCCTTCGACGTAGACCTTCATCACTCCGGGGAGGGGCGACAGAATGCCCTCCAGACCGAGGCCTGCCGGGACAGCCTCGAGCCGGAGCTCGATGGTCTCTCCTCCCAGCTCGGCCTTCAGCTGCTCGGGTGGACCCACCGCTTTCAGCTTCCCCTCGTCGATGATCGCTATCCTGTTGGAGAGCTCGTCGGCCTCCTCGAGGTAGTGGGTGGTTAGGAAGACGGTGATGCGAAGATCGCTGTTAAGCTTCCTGATGTACTCCCAGATCGCGAACCTGCTCTGCGCGTCCAGCCCCAGCGTCGGCTCGTCGAGGAAGAGGACCTTCGGCGTGTGGACCAGCCCCAGTATCAGCTCGAGCCGCTTTTGCATGCCCCACGAGTATGTCCCTACCTCGCGGTTCGCGACGTCTTTGAGAGCGACCAAGGTCAGGAGCTCGTCGATCTTCTTTCGGGCCTCCGCTTCGGGGACGTCGTAGAGCTTGGCCTGGATCTTCAGGTTCTCGATTCCCCTCATCTCCCGGTCCAGCGTGAGGTCCTGGGGCACCAGCCCGATGGTCTTCCTCACGTCGCCTTTGCGTTGCGCGAGGTCGAACCCGTTTATGGACGCCCGCCCCTCGCTGATCGAGGTCAGCGTGTTCAGCATCTTGATGGTGGTCGTCTTTCCTGCGCCGTTAGGCCCCAGGAATCCGAACACCTCCCCCTCGTCGACGGAGAAAGAGAGATGGTCGACCGCGAGCGCCTTCCCGTAGTACTTGGTCAACCCCTCGGCAACGATCATGGCCATCTCCGAAGCCGCTTGGCCTCTCGCCCTCCCTTGGTATAATAAGAGTTGTTCGTGCTCTTGGCCTCGCAAGCGTATATCTGCCACCATTTTCACAGCCGGGCCAAATGGAGGGGAACGAATGGGGAGGCACGCCGGAGTCTTGGACGGAGTGGGCCTCTCACCACGCCAAGGAGCTGACGTTCCTCGCGGTTATCTTCGCGGTCAGCCTTGTCATCAGGGAGCACGATCTCTCCGCCCTCGTCGCGTTCCCTGACGAGCTGACCTACGTCTCCAGGGCGATCCACATCGTCGGGACGAACTGGAGATGGCCAATGGCAGACATGTGGGACCAGCCCCCTCTCTTCGTGTACATCCTAGCCCTCATCGTCGCGTCCGTAGGAGGGACACTGGACTCGCTGCGGCTCGTCTCGGTAGTCTGCGGCTCGGCGACCGTAGTCTTGGCTTATCTGCTCGGCAAGTCGATGTATGGGAAGACAGCCGGATTCGTCGCGTCAGTCGGTCTGGCGGTCGACGGGTACGCGGTCCTCTACAGCAGGGTCCTCTACATCGAGGCGCTTGCTACGATGCTGATCATGGCCTCGATCCTCCTCTTCTACGAGGGCGTCGTAAAGAGGAAGAGCCTCGGGCTCTCCGTGCTTGGCGGGATCTTCTTTGGCCTCGCCCTGGACAGCAAGTACATCTCGATGGTCTTGGGGGTGGTGTTCCTGTTCTTCCTCCTCTTGTACCGCAAGAGGTTCACGGGCGGCTTCCCCCGGAGGCAGACTCTCGTCTTCTTCGGAATCGCCCTTCTAGTCCTCCTGCCCGTCGTCGCCGACCTCGCCATAAACGGGGCGAACCCTCTTTACTTCGACCTCCAGTATCGTTTCCAGCTGGACAAGGTGCAGTCGCTCGCGAGTCAGATTACTTCTGGCGCGGCGTTCGGCAGCGGATTCATCCGGTTCGTCCAGGTCTTCTTTCATGTGTCATCGACCAACCCCTACGGGGTCTTCCCCGCGCTCGTGCTAGACATCCCGATCTGGACAACACTCGTCTTGGTAGGCATGATCTTCTTCGGTGTCTCCCTCTTGCTGAGGAGGAACTTGGCCGACGGCCTGCTGGCCATAGTCTTCGCCCTCTTCCTCGCCTTCGCCTTCACCTACCCGGGCAAGCGGAGCTACTTCGCCCTCTACCCGTCCATCCTCTTCTTCGTCATGCTGGGACGAATCGCTCAGCTCGCCCTCGAGCACATCGACCGACCCCACGAAGATAGGCAGCTCCGAAGGTTGCTCGCTGTCTCCTTCGTGGCGCTCACCATCGGCGGCGTGGCCATCAACGCGATGTCCGTCCCCGTAATGTACACGAACGGGTTCGGAGACTGGGACGAGATGTTCCCGATAATGAACTACATCAGCCTGCACTCGGGGAACAACACCTACGTAGCCACTACGCTCGCCGAGATCGGTTTCTATGTCAAACAAGAGGGCATCAACGCCACCCTTCTGGGCCTGAAGCAGCGCGCCTCGCTCTATTCGGAGCCGGTTGCCAACCAGACCCTCCTTACCCCCGCGAGCGGGGAGTACCCGATCTACTGGGTCGTCTCCCCCACGGTGATTGAAAAGGCACAGCCGCAATTCATCGTGATGCCGAGGGACGACTTCCTCGCCACCACGCCCGCGTTCCAGCAATTCATCACCAACGGCTACTACCAGCCTCTGGACACCAAGCTTATACTCCTCTTCCAGATCAAGCCGGGCAATCTGGCCGCAGTCTCTGGCGGCCCCTAGGCCAGTGACCCGGGCCAGCTCGAGCAACAGATATACACGGGTCCCCGAGGGTGCGCTCAGCTTTGAACTCGCCCAAGCGAAGAGGCTCCGCGCGAGTGGAGCTGCGCCTCGCGTGCGCCGTCTTCCTCGTTCTCTCGCTCTTGGGTCTTGCGGCGGGCCTAACGCCGAGAGCTCAGGCGCAGCAAAGTGGGACGATCACTCAGCAGTGGCTCGATCAGATGCTGACGCAGTGGAAGCCCGCGCAGAACGTCTCGATGAGCTTCGAGGTCCTCGACAACCGCGTCGGGTACGGCAACATCGCGCTAAGCTACGACACCCTGCAGGTCCAGACGGCCAACCTTGAGATGGTGATGTCGACCAACGCGCAGTGCGTCCGGATGGACATCGGATACGCGCCTTGGCTCCAGAACAATCAGACTCAGATCAAAATCGTCTCCACCCTCGTGCAGGACGTCAGGTCCGCGGGCAAGTGCCTGATAATCGCCGACGCAGGTTCGGAGACCTACCGCCACGGTGGCCAGCTGACCTGGAGCCAATTCCAGGCGGCGTGGGGCCCGCGTGTTACGACCTTGGCATCCCTCTACCACCCTGACTATTACATCGTCATCAAAGAGCCAGGCTGGTACGTCCCGATGGTCTCTGACGCCGCGACGAACCCCGAATTCTCCAACGCGACGAACTGGGTCAACCTTTCGCAGTCCCTCGCCGCAGACGTGCTCAAGGTCTCGCCGAGCAGCAAGGTTGGGGTCTCGGTCGCGGCGGACAGCCTGGGGAGCAACCCGTCACTCTACGTACCGTTTCTCAACGGGGTCGTCAAACTCGCTGACGTCTCGTTTGTCGGCTACGACATCTACACGACCACCGGCTTCACCTCCACACAGAACTTCCTGACTCAGAACGGCTCGGGTGGCAAGGATATCTGGATCGCGGAGGCCTGGAGCGGGGACGGTAACTTCGTCTTCGACCCGACGAGGGCAGCGCTCGACAAGGAATGGATGCAGGTGGTCTACTACTTCGCGGAGACCATTCACGCCGCCGCGCTGATGCCGTTCTACACCGATTTGATGGCCTCATACTCCCTCAACGGCACAAGTCCGACCGTGCCGTCCGATATAATCTCCCTCTATTCGCAGCGGACGCCTGTATACTATGAGTTCCAGAGCATCATCGCAGCGTCTCCGTCGACTTCGACCTCATCAAGCTCTACGCAGAGCAGTTCCACCACGAGCAGCAGCTCTTCCTCTACCTCGAGCCGGTCAAGCGCCTCCTCGAGCAGCACGATTAGCTCGAGCACAACGAGCACAACGAGCCGCTCCAGCCTCAGCTCGTCCCCCTCGCAGTCCGCCTCCTACACGACCCTGAGCCCACCAACTTCCACGGCCCCGTCCGCAGGGAGAAGCGTGCTGCTCGCAGTGGCGGCACTCGTGGTCATCCTGATTATCGTTGCCCTCTATTTGGTCTCGAGGCGACTCAAATGAGCCTCCGAAGGTCGGCCTGTTAGCGGAATGCGACGCGACATCAGGCGGCCGGGGATTGGCGAGGTCCTTCAGCGGGGGCTCAAAGTCAGCACGGCCGCTCTGCTCGTCGTCTGGATGACCTCCTCAGCCTTCGGGCCCGCCCACGCCTTGACAAGCTCCCAGATATCCCAGATCACGAGCGACCTCTCAATCAACAAGGCTCTCTTCCTTGCGACCGTCCCGAGCTACGCCGTCTTGGGGCACAACTACACGGTGTTGGTTCAGGTCGCGAACATCTCGAACGAGTCGGTCCCGATCATCCTCAGGATTGACGGTCCAATCGGCACGATCTACACCTTCCCAGTCTACCTGCAGGTGGTGCTCGCCCCCAACAGCCAAACCCTCGAGAACTTCACCCTCATCGCCTTCAACACCGTCAAGGGGCTCATGAACATCACGGCGACCATGTGGGTCTGGTACGTCAACAAGATGGACCGCCCTGTCGTCGCTCAGCAGGTAAGCACGGTCATCAACGGCGTCACTTATTCGTCTCAGGCCCAGATGGCCGAGGTCGTCGTGACCGTGGTCGCCGTGGGCTCGGTCATCGCGGCCATATACGTTGTCCAGAGAAGGCGCGGTCGCCCTCGCTAGGTGGCCGACCCAAAGAACGCCTTCTTTGCGAGCTTGACATAGGCGACGCTCTGATAGCCGAGGCTGATGGCGAACAGGACCACAATCGGAGCCTGGGAGGCTCCGTCCAAGAGCACTCCGTACGCCATCACAGGAAGGACCACGTACCTGTAGCAGAGGTTCAGCGCGATGATGTATGGTGGATCGGTGGGCGTGATATATGTCCTGAGCCTGCCCGTCCGCTCACCTGCGTAAGCCGCCAATATCGCGAGCCCGCTGACCACGAAGACCCCTGCGAGAGGCGCCCTCAAGTCCCTCACCCCGGACCATGACATGGCGACGAGGACGAGGAGCGAGGCCACGCTGAGAGGGTTCAGGACGTTCAGCACGATCCTCATCGAGAGCCTCTCCCCGAGCGAGGCCGCGAACGTGTTCACCCCGGCGCCGATGTCCCCCTTGATGTCCGCCGTCTGGTGCTTGAAGACGCTCCACGTCAGCTCCATCAGGACGGGGAGGGCGATCGTTGCATAGGTGTAGTAGTGCATGTAGGCGAGGAAGACTACGATAGGGAGGGGCCTCTCCATGAGGGAGTTCGCGAGGAATCCCCAGAACCTCCTGACCTTGAGCTTGGCCGGCGGCACCGAGTACAGGATGGCGATTGCATAGTCGACGGCGAGCGCCGCCTTGAACTCGTAGCCTCCTCCTATCAGGAATACGACGACCCAGCTCGCCCCGGCCGTCGTGAGGATCAGCGCGACCATCGACCGCGTGGCGAGACCGTGGCCGTGGAGGGCGTCCGCCCTCCCGCTCTTGGAGTCTGCCGCCCTGTCGGCGAGGTCGTTGACCAGGAAGCCCCAGGCGGCGCTGACCATCATCACCACCATCAAGGCCGCCAATCCCAATGGGTCGACAGCCGCGGAAGACGAGAGCAGGGCGAAGAATATCGGGAAGAACCAGTAGAGCGTCGGCCCCGCGAGGGCCAGCTTCCAAGCCCTCAGCCCCAACACGGACGCCAGTCCGCTCTTCCGCGCTTCGGGGAGAGTCAAGTCAGACGGCCGAGGCGGCTCTCGACCTACGCTATCTTGAAGTCGGGGAGGAGAATCCTCTTGATGACGTCGAGGGCGAGCCCCTTCTTGGTCCATTTTGCGATCATCTCCATCATGAACCCGGGGTCAGCCATGAACACGGCGCCCGCCATCCGCACCTTCCCCTTGCCTGAGCTCCTCGACGCGACGTAGGTCTTCAGCACCGCGATGAGGTCGTCGAAGTTCTTGTCGGTCATGCTGTAGATGACCATCTTCAGCTTGTAGTGCCTCGAAAGGACGCCTCCGAGCTCCTCCTTCCAGAGCTTGTCGTAGAGCATCGCGTCGTTGGCCTCAACCGCCTTCCCGGCCAACTTTCCAGACTCCATCCCGAACCATATCCCGCCCCCGTGGAGGGGGCTGCAAAAGTGGGCGGCGTCTCCCACGAGCATAACGTTGCCCTTTACCGCGGTCTTCAGAGGGGGCGCGGTCGGGATGTTGCCTCCATTGGCGCTATAGGACTTGGTCTTGTATTGAGGATACCTGGCGAAGAACTTGTCCATGAGCTTCGTCGGGGCGATCCCCTCGCTCTTCGGGATGCCGACCCCGACCTTGAGGTGGGTGTCCCCCTCAGGGAAGCTCCAGGCGTATCCGAGGGGCGCGAGCTCGTGCCCTAGATACAACCTGTAGATCTCAGGGTCCTGGATCTTGTGGTTCTCCACGTGGTACTCCAGACCGATGTGGATGTCCTCGTCCTTGGGCAGTTCAGCCAACCCGGCGGCCTGGCCCACCGCAGTCCACGCCCCGTCAGCACCTATCACGTAGCGGGCTCGAAAGTCTCCGTTGGTCGTCGAGATTGTCGTAGGCCTCCCTTCCCTGGCCTTGCTGGCGTGGCCGTTCTCATATGAGAGGCCTCTGAAGACGGTCTCTGACTTGATCGTGCAACCTTTGTCCTTGGCACGCTCTGCCATCCAGTTGACGTAGCGGTCCGGATAGAGCACCATCCCGTCTGGCTCCTTGTTCTGAATGATGACGCTCTCGTCGCTCGGGCCGATGAGCTCTACCCCTCTGATCTTCCCTGCTATGCAGTCATCGGATGGAAAGGCGTCCATGTTGTGCAGCCACTCGATCGGGACCGCGCCGGTCGAGTTCACAGGGCTTCCCGGCCTCTTTCTCTTCTCGATCAGGAGCACCTTGCTCGATTTCGAAGCGGTTATCCCGGCCATCAGCCCCGAATAGGACGCTCCTACTATCGCAACATCGTAAATCTCTGATGAGCTCAATGTTTCGCAACAGTTGACCGAGGAGGTGCATAGAAAAGCGTTTGCGTGCCCAGCCTCCGTTAGCTCCGGTGAAGAGATTGTCTCCCCGGACTTGACCCCTACAGGATGAGATCGGCAGCGCCGAGAAACGATCCTCACAAGGGTTGCCAGGCTCTGCCGCTGCCCCCTCAGCCTTCGTCGGCAACGGCGCGATTCTGAGCCTAGGAGAGGTAGCCCAGAGCCTTCAGCCTCTCTGTGACAATCTGCTCCTCCTCGTCCGAGAGCGACCTTGCACGATTCTCCTTTGCGGGTTCCAAGTCCTCCCGGACCACAGGGTTCTCCTGGAGGTGCCGGGGGCTGAATGCCCCGACGAGGACCTTTCCGTCCATGTCGGTCGGGACCGGGACTCCCAGGGCGTACAGGACTGTCGGGGCGATGTCGTCGAGCGTGGCGCCATCTATCGCGCTCTTCGCGATCCCCGGGCCGGAGGCGGCAATGATCCCGTAGGGAGAGTGCGTCCCGCACCAGAGGCTCCCCCTGCTGAAGAGAGAGCGGTTGGCCGCGACCACGGCCAGAGGGTCGAAGCTAGCGAGGGCCTCGGTCGGGAGGTACCCTGTGTTCGGAAGGCAGAGAACATCAGGAGCGAGGTCGAGGTGCGGGCCTGAGAGGATGCGCTCCTTCGGCTGAGCGTACCTGAACACGTTCATCCCGTTCTCGGGGTCCTTCACCTCGGAGAACTGCTTCGAGATCTCTTCGACGACCTCGTGGTAGTCCTCCGGCTCGACCGCCCCCAGCGGCTCCCTTCCCTTGAGGTTGACCCTTAGGCCGATCCCAGAAGATATGAACGCCTTCGTCTTCTCCCAGTCGACCGTCCCGGCATAGAACCCCTCGTCCCCTCCTCCCC
>VFSW01003864.1_pt1 | contig 22430 bp, 40 predicted proteins | sample 5358111 | NCBI WGS metagenome assembly VFSW01 (sample SAMN11554181, study PRJNA540505) | mine drainage metagenome | isolation source: sediment from site ElyBrook_90M | place: USA: Ely Copper Mine, Vershire, VT | collected 2017 | reverse complement strand
CCCTTACCCTTACCCAAGCCGACATCTGCCTGACAGTTGTCCGACAATTGTCCGACAATTGGCATACACGCAGGGTCTGTAGGGGCAATATACTTCTGTCTGGACCTGACGCGCTGCTCCCATTTATTGATGGCCGCGTAGGGTTTCCCGTTGTGGGTGTAGCGCTGGATTAGTTTTGCCTTTGCCAGCTCGCACAACCATCCGTCGATAGCCGGCTCAGTGGCCTGTTTTTTCAACGGATAGCAATCGGCCTTTAGAATCGGCAGGCGCGCGTCGATGTAGCCGTAGTCATCTGCCACCACCAGGAGCCTGTAAAACATCACCTCGGCCCCCGCAGACAATTCGTTGATGGTATCCGACGAACAAATCCCTTCACGCAACAGGCGGTTTGGCATTGCGCGCCCTCAGCCATTGCAAATAGCGCGATAGCGCACCAGGCTCACGGAAATTTATTCCGCTGTCCCACATGAGCAACATCGACGGCAAAAACTCGTTAGGAGATCGCACGCGATGCGCTTCCTCAAATGCCAAATCAATCTGCTCTGTCAGTGGCCCCGTGTATTCAGAGATGTGTTGGAACATTGCGCCCTTTCTCATTGTGATTTTTTTGGTCTTCCACGTTTCGCTGGCGGTGGCCGCTCAGTGTCGATCACCATGATGGCACGCGGACCAAGGCGCACGCTCTTGACGACGCCTTGCTCAATCCAAAGCACGATGCGCGAGCGACTGACGCCCCACATTTTTACGGTATCCGATATTGATTGCATACCGCGATGTTACACTATATAGTTACATGCAACAACTATTTTCAACTATTTTTATCTAATTGCATAACTCATTGAGTATATGCTGATAATAAATCTTGACAATAGCAACTATATAATAGATAATACACTCACTCGATCAACAACTGATCCAGTGCAGGCAAACAACTAACGGAGATCAAAAATGGAATATCAAATACACGCAAAATCACAGTCCGGAGAATTTATAACGCTGGTAGGCAATACGCCGCTCGCAGCAATCCGTAAATGCGCCGCAGGAACTCAGGCAGCGAATGCCCGAAAAATCGACGGCGAAAACACGGTGCACGGGCTGATAGTCCGGGATGGCAGTAACGCATGGTTTACGCCGCACGCCGTCTAACCACCCACAGCAACCAGCACAGGAGATTAAAATGAGCAAATCTTACTACGAAACCTGTATCGAGCAGTTTGATGCGTGGTACGCGAACAGCGGGCACTGGATTTACGCATCGCGCGCAGAGGCAATGATGGTATGGCTGAGGCGCGGTATTGAGGGACTGCCTAAACATCCCGTAGCCTAGCCTCACCCTGCAACGCCTAACCACTAACGACTGCCCGCCATCGCGGGCGAAAGGAATATCATGAAACCAGACCCGAAAGTCATCGACGCGGCGATTGTCGCGTTGCTCACGATTGCCGCGTTACTCGCCTTGTTTAGCGCCACCTACGCATCCGACTGCCCGGCAGACTGCTCGATGCTCTGCCCGCTGGGATCTGAATGCGAGGTGCCGAAATGACCGACCCGCACATCGATGCAATCCGCGAATCACTCGCGCAGCAGGTAGCCGACCTGCGCACCGAGGTTGCCAGGCTGACCGAGCGCAACGGGCGACTGGTGGCATTATTGCAATCCGTAGACGCTCTAGATGACGGCGATAGCGCGTACTGGTGGCATAATCCAGGCGAGGCATTAATGCTGAGGATACGCTCCGCGCTTGCGAGGGAGAAGCCATGACCCATAAATTCCACGGAGCAGACTACCGGCACGATCACTTTGTAACGCCCAGGCGCATAGATGGCTACTACCCAGACGACGATAAAGGCGTGTTTCTGGGCCGCTGTGCGTTGCTGGTGACGTTGCTGCTACTTCTGGCTGCGCTGACATGGTAGACCTTGAAGGAACCGCGCTGTACCGCTTCCTGTGCGGTCGTGGCACAAGGGAACAGTGGGATTTCTGGTGCCAAGATATCGACCCAGGATTTACCAGCAAGACTTTGGAAGAGGTGCAGCCGAAGGTGGGCTGCGGGGTGATGGTTTGCATTGACCGTTGAGGTCAAGGGCCTAATATGGTGGGTAGTGTCCTAATTTGCCGCAGTCGCCGTTGAAATCAATTCCTCTATAGACCATATGTGGTCTGACACGCTGGCCTGCATCGCGGGCGTAACGCGCAAGCTGCCGTGAACCCTCGCCAGATTGTAATGCGCGAAGTGCAGACCAACGGCAGCCTTGAAGTTATCCAGTTTTTTGGAAAATGCATTGGTCAATCTGGTGAGCCTACGCATCTGCATTCTGGTGGTCAGGTTCAGGCGCTCGATATGACTGGTGCAAATCAATTTGAAATCAGGATTGCCGCAGATTATTGTTTTTTCTGAGGATACGACTTTAGGTGGGCTATACCGTCCAGTACCGTCTGATTCTGTCTCGAAGAACTTTACCACTTGCCCATAGTCCACGTTCGTGCCGAAAGCTCTCTCACATGCGTCTATGTAAGCGTTCAAGCCATCGGATGAAAGCTGGCAGCGGGTTTCTAACCTGCCTGCCAGATCGCTAATAAACTCCCTTGCATCCATGCCTGTGCGCTTGCCGACGTGGAAGCATGGCACTAGCTTGGTGTCTCGATCTAATGCGACCCATGTCCACGTATCGCCCATTGTAGAACGATCATCCGCAGCGGTTAGATTGCGCTGTTTCTTTCCAACGTAGCCCCACTGTTCATCGACCTGAACTTGACCCAGCTTTAGTCCGCGCATCTTGTCGTTCATTAACTTAGTGCAACCTTCTCCTACGCTCACACTCAAACGCATAATCGTGTCGCGATGAACGCCGGTCATGCGCTCAAGGCTGCGAATGCTACAGCCTTCGACCAGACCGCCGATAACGCTAACTTGCTTGCCCATCGGTAACTTGTTCATATGCGCCTCAGAGAGTAAGATTTAGCTTGGTGGAGCGGAGGGGAGTCGAACCCCCTGCGGTAGGATGTAAAGGCCCTCGCCGTCACCAGAACCCGCCCCACTTGCACTACTCGAAACCCCCTTTGCGGTTGCACCCGCTCTGGGGGTTTCGTCTTTCTGGCTTTCATTATACCGATGTTTTTGGCCGATGCAATACCCTAACTCAAAAATTTCACGCTCAATGGGTTAAGAATGATAGCGGGATAAGGGTTTGACTTTTATCTCGCAGTGCCGTAGTCTTGCTGCCGTTACTACTTCAGAGGCAAAAAATGGCAAACGCGCGAAGCCCTAATTACCCTGCAATCGGTCTGCAATCTGCTATCGATCGGCTCGCTATAGTGTATGAGAAAGAGCACACCCACAAAGCGCCTAGCGATGTTATGGCGCGAGCATTGGGATATCAGGGTCTTAATGGCAAGTCCCTGACCCTTCTTTCTGCTCTAAAGAAATTCGGTTTGCTCGATGAAATTGGTAAAGAATTGAAAGTCAGTAATGACGGATTGATTATCCTTGCAGAACCTGCGTCTTCATTGGAACGGGCAGAGGCGATTAGGCGCGCAGCTTTTGCCCCTACACTATTTGAGGAATTAAGAAAAACTTACGGCGAAACAGTGCCAAGTGACGAAAATTTAAGGGCGTTTTTGCTGCGTAAGGGTTTCATTCAATCTGCTGTTGACGCGCCTATTCGCGCTTATCGTGAAACAATTGCGCTTGTTAATTCGCTTCCAAAAGCGGAAAATGCTGGAATTCGTGATCTAGAAGAGGATTCAGCATTGGAATACCAAGCGCAACACCAACAGAAGGCGGTGGAGGAGAAAAAAACGGCGGCAACGATGAGCAATGCGGTTATGCCGAACGGCAAACAGGTTGGCAGCGCAATCCCTGTTGGGCCGAACTCATCCATGACGATCTTGGCAGACGGTGAAGTGACGCAAGAGGGCTTACAGCGTCTAATGGACTACATTAAATTGATTAAAGACTGGTTTCCAGAAACAGCAAAAGCCACAGGTGATTGATGGCAAAGCGTGACCTAGTTGCTTTGGCGTCCGCCGTCGAGAAACTACACGGGGTGCGGGCCGAGTTTATCGGCTCTTTCCCAGTGCATGAGCAATTCGAGGGTAAAACCGTCTGGAAGGGGCTAGTGTCTCAGTTTGAGATTAGGGGACACCCGACATCAAAGCTGTGCTATGCGTGGTCTGAGCCTGTTCCTGGCGGCAGCAAACGCCGGTTCTATGCCGTGCTGCATGCTCCACCAGTCGATTCGCCACTGACAGCGGTCAAGGCGTCCATCGTGGACCGCCAGCGCCGCAAGTAAGCGGCTGAAAGCATCTGCGAATGAAAAAGATAATTGCGGTGGAATGGTTAGCTTTCTTGTTTTGCATCCTAATTGGATTATTCATTGTCGCACCAATAGTCACTTCGTTACTTGACGAAACTTACTGGCAATTCTGGCGCGCATTAACTATGCGTGAAGGGGATGTATTTTTCCGGAGGGCAGCATTGCTTACGCTGTCACCTTACATTCTTATGCAATTATTTCGATCCATTCTTTGGGCATTTTCTGTCCGCAAGTAATCAAATTAGGACACTACCCTGATCCTCCAAGTGTTGACAACGCCTGAAGGATATGGCCTCGCTGCGCTGGCGTCAAGTCACAGCCCAAGCATTACCATGCGCCCGATGAATTCGGAATACGCTGGAGGAATGGCTTGCGACAACTCTGCACCTGTCATCCAATCTATACCCATTGCCTCAGCCCGTTCTGCTGTGGAAAACTGCTGCGTCCCGTCGCGCACAGATGCGCCACCTGCGCCACCTGCGCCACCATAGACGCCTACTGTCGCCGGTTTAGTTCTGCGTCTGTCTCGTCCATGACCGCCGTAAACACCACACACCCGACCCCTAACATAGTGCTGGCACGATGGCACAAGAGCGGGAAGCGGGAAACTCAACTCAAAAAGCCTATGGCGCCTAAGTTCTGCATCGCCTACCCCCAGCCCGAACATCGTCCCGCATAAAATCAAGTGAGGATTCATCGTCGCTGCTCCAGGCACGTTTTCCATTACCCAGGGCTTGCCAGACGATTGCAAAAGCGTCCGCGTTGTTGGTATCAGGTCTGCGTGTGACTTTGCGTTGTGCATAGTCTTCATAGCGCTATGGGCTTGGCAAGGAGGGCTTGCCCAAATGAAATCGAATAGCGAAATGTCAAAGGGCGGTTTTAGCGCATTCGCTCGCACGAATGTAAACGGATAATTTTTCTGCTGACTAATATCGCATCCCACTACATCGAATCCGGCGCGAGACAAACCCATGCTTACACCGCCAGCCCCGCAGAATAAATCTAGCGCAATCACATCAACTCACAGAGAACCGCGTGGCGCTAATCCAGGCCCAGCTACGTAGCCATCGTGGTCGGTATCGCGCAGCGTTACTCTGACAACACCACGGCATGGCCCGTTCTCGCCTTGGGCATTCTTGATTATTCCGCAAACTGAGCAGCATACCCATTCAGGGTGTCGCTTGAGCAGTCCTGACGCCCATTTGTGTAGTAGAGTTTTCACGTTACCTCCAAATGCGTTGCCCTGTCGATCACCGCCTGACGCGCACGCTTGTTGTTCTTTTGCTTGCAAGTCAGGCAGCGAGTGCAGGCATAACCGCCGCGAGTGAATTCGTACGTGTTGTCAGTCGTCCGGTAATGCCCGCAGCCGAACGTATCAGGCTCGAATACGAATACCGCCCACTCCGCGTACGGCTTGTGCCATTTAACCGGCTCGAACATCGGCGTCCAGGTATTCACTTTCCCGCCTCGCGCTGGTTACTTAGATCGTGCAGATGCATTAGTTTGCCATCGGCAAAGTACGCGCTGAACTCCACCCGCGTTCCTGTCTTGTAGTCGTTGCCGATGCTGCCATAAAACACAATCTCGCCGGTAAATATGTCCTGTTCCCATCGCTTATTCACCCGCGTTGCCATGCCCATCAGCGCGCTCAATCCCGTCGCCTTAGGATCGCTTCGGTCTTCGGTATCGTAGACCTCATGCCAGATCGTCCCATCCTCACGGATTTCGTAGCTGTCCATGAATTGCGCATCGGTATCCTTGGTCTGGAAATCCAGCGCGTTCGCGCCCTCGATGGGCAGCGGATACTTGCAATTCACGTAGTCAAATAGTCCCATCATTTCACCTTTTTAACTTTCCACGCATCAGGTATAGGCCACGAGCAATAATCCGCCTCGTAATACTTGATCGGCGGCGTCCAATCCCACCCGCAATCTGCGCGAGGGCACGCCGATATCGCGCTCGGCCCGGTCAGAGCCTTCGCGCACTTGCTGCACTTTGCGTCAGTCATTTCTGCGCCCAGTAAACCCGCGAATAACAAATCTCCGTGCTCGCAGGCGGATCGCAGGGAATAGCGCCAGTCGTGCGCATCACCTTCAAATCTTCGTTCAACGTCGCGTAGCTCGTGCAGTTTAATGCCTTCAAAATTTCTTTAGTCGAAGCTCTGCGCGGAGAAATGTCTTGCAGAAACATCAGGATTTTTGCTCTGCGCATAGCAGCTACTTTCCGCTTTACCGTATCGGGCTTTTGCTTCCACTTTACGCCGAGCAGCCCGTTTTTATTCGCCTCAGCGTCCCGCGCATCTGTCGGACACTCTTTGTTGAGTATGCCCATGACGACGCGCTTGCTTGATCTTGCAAGGATCGCCGCGACGGTCTCGCGGTCTGGCTGCTGTAGGTTCATCTCGACTCCAGCAAAATGTGGTCGCCTTCAAACTTCACGCTTTCGAGCGGTAACGCATCGCATTCAGCCAAGTCCATGCGTAGCGCGCTATTGCCTTCCAGATAGTGACTGAGCAAAACTTCAACCCCTAAGTGCCTCGGATACTTCGCAAGCTCGTCCTGCAATTCGCCGACTGTCATAGATTCCTTTTCGATTCAAACTTCAATCACTTCAATGTTTTGCAGTGCGAACATGAGGCGCTTTTTCACAATGAATCTCCGATATGCGTCCGTGGCCTGATACGCCTTACGCGCCGCCTCACTCTTGAAAGTAGGCTTCACGTCTTCGCAAATAATTCTTCCAGACGGAAATTCTTCATACGAAAAATCCGCCACATAATCGCAAATGTGAATCTTGTTTACATCCAGCCCATAACGAACTTGCCGATACACTCGCCCAATCTTCCCCGCTGTTCGCAACAAACACAACTCACGATAGCGATTCAATTCCTTCTGGCTGTCAAACTTGCCTTCTGGCGTCTCGACAACTTTGTTGCGCATCTTCGATGGCTTTTTCGGCTTGCGCACAGGCAGGCCGGTTTGATTTGACGGATTCGCGATGCGCTTGTTGTGCGCGGCAAGCTGTTCCTCGGTGAGGCGTATCATTTCGCCTTCGCTTTGCGTGAGTTGCTAATAATCTGCTGGACACGTTGATAAGTCATCCCCGCCAGACATGCGATGTCATACATTGTCCATTTCCCGGAATCGTAGAGAGTGACTATCCCTTTGTCTCTATCGGATACCCCGCGCACCTTAGCTTGCAACAGACGCCGCGCTTTCATCCGTTCACTGGTCATTAATGTTTTCATGGCCGCCACAATAGCATACTTTCAGGCCAGTGCAAATAAATTTGCATTCCGCAAAACAGGAGCGCATAATCCCGCCATCACTCGAAAGGCGCAAGATGAAAGTAAATAGCGATTCATGGGCCGAGATGCTGTTTGTGCTGATATTGCTTGCATGGTGGATATTCGGCATTGCGGCTGCAAAGGGATTTTGGATGACGGTGCTGTGCGTATGCCTACCGCCTGCGGCTTGGGTTGTGCTCGCGCAGCGCATATTGGAGCGTATGTGATGAGCAAATACGAAGGCCAGGGCCCAGAGCGCCCGCTATCGCCGGAGTTTGACGACGACGATGCGGAGCCGGGTAGCGGGTTGCGCAAACGTCGTAACGATAATCTCGCACCAATGCGCGCGACGCTAGACGATTTATTTGGCGAGGATTGGGACTTGCCGCCGATTGAAGACGCTGGAGGTGATGCGAAGTGAGCGATAGATTGATTGCGTTGGATAACCGCATCTCCGCACTAGAAATCAGGGTGGCTCAATTGGAGCTTGCACGATTGGATATGGTGCGCATCGTTACGCTGCTGAATGAGCGCGCAGACAAACAGGCCGCGATATTGAACGGCCTTATAGAGATTGAGACGAAGCGTTAGCAATCAGGCATTGAGTTTTTAACAACTGGAGAATCAAATGGATATTACAGGATTGGACAAAGCGGAAGTGTTGGCGGCTCTTTACAACGGATCGCGTCAGCAAGGAATGGGATTCATGCATAGCGGAGGCGCAGAACCGATGACTACGGAGCAGGCCCGCGAGGAATTGAAGCAGACGGATCACTTTGATTACCTGCATGGTCGCGTGATGAAAATCTGTCTCGATAGCGACGAATTGCGGACCGCACTTTACAACCGCGACAACGGACAAGGCGAGGCAGAGCGAATCATTGAGGCACTCAAGCAGAAACAATCTGCTTAGGTTTAACTGAACTTACGGGGGATTGAGCATGGACACGCAGGAAGTAACAGGCACGCAGATTATCAGCATTGATCCGGTAGCGTATGTGGCGGCTGTATATGCCCCGTTTCGTGACCGGCTGGTGGCGGCGAAAGAGGCCGCTGACAAGATCGTGGCAATCAACGTGAAAGAAAAGGCTGGCATGGCTGTTGCGATTAAGCAACGCGCCATCTTCCGCGCCCTCCGTGTCGAAGCGGACAAGGCACGCACGTTGCGCAAGGCACCCATCATCGAAATCGGCAAGTTGATTCAGGCTCGCTATAACGAAATCGAGGATGAAGTTGTCGAGTATGAAGGGCGCTTCGATGATGCTATCAAGGCCGAGGAAAAGCGCATCGAGGATGAAAAGACCGCCGCCATCCGCGCCGAGCAAGCCCGCATCGAAGCCGAGCAGTTAGCCATCAAGCAGGCCGAGGAAGCGCGCATAGCGGCAGAGCGTGCAGAACTTGCCCGCCAACAGGCCGAGCTTGCTGCGGCACAGAAAGCGGCTGCTGACAAGATCGAAGCCGATGCACGCGCCTCACGGTTGAAGATCGAAGAGGAAGAACGCGCTGCACGACTGGCCCGCGAGGAAGCCGACCGCCAAGCGCGTGCCGAGCGTGACCGTATCGAAGCCGAAGCGAAGGCCAAGGAAGATGCGGCCCGCGCCGAACGCATCGCAGAAGAGAATCGGCAACTGGCCGAACGTCAAGAGGCGCAGCGCAAGCTGAATGAAGAGGCTGCGCGCATCCGTGCCGAGCAGGATGCAGAAGCCAAGCGGCTGCGCGAGGAGCAGGCAAGACTCGCCGAAGAACAAGCCCGTATTGATGCTGCCAAGCGTGCCGAGGCAGATAGACTGGAAGCTATCGCCAAGGCCGAACGCGACGCCAAGGAACTTGCCGAGCGCAAGAAGCGGGAAGCGGCAGAGAACAAGGCCCGCGTTGAGCGTGAGAAAGCCGAAGCAGAGGAACGCAAAAAGCGCATTGCCGCCATGCAAGTAACCGACGGCTATGCGGCGCTCGACGTATTCACTTCTCACTATGGCGACGTTGCCGAATTCGCGCCCATCGTCGCGGCTATCCGGCAGTTTGTGGAGGCGCGTAAATCATGACCGATACCGCTGCGGTGCGCGTGGGGATGGCTTCATGATTACCTATCACCCCGAAGTAGTCCAAGGTTCCGAACAATGGGCAGCGATGCGTTGCGGCCTGCTGACGGCCAGCGAAATGCATCTAATCATCACTCCGACGCTAAAAGTTGCATCCAACGACAAAGAGCGTGCGCACCTGTATGAATTGCTGGCGCAGCGCATTACTAGGTACGTCGAGCCGGGATACGTTGGAGATGCGATGCTTCGCGGCATGGAAGATGAGATCGAAGCCGTTGCCACGTATGCAAAGCACTATGAGCCGGTTGATCATGTCGGATTCGTAACTAACGACAAGTGGGGATTCACAATTGGCTATTCTCCAGACGGACTCGTGGGCAAGGAAGGATTAGTCGAGGCCAAGTCGCGCAATCAGAAATTGCAGGTAAAGACTCTGATTGACTACGTTTCAGAGGGCGAAATAGACCCTGCTTTTATGATCCAGTCGCAAACAGGATTGGCCGTTACCGAGCGCGACTGGATTGACGTTATCAGCTACAGCGGCGGCTTGCCAATGGCGACCGTGCGCGTGCTGCCGATCAAGGAATATCAGGATGCCATCGTAGCAGCGGCTACTGCGTTTGAGGCTCGATTGCGTGTAGCGCAGACAAGATACAACGATGTGCTGGCATCGAAAGCGCGGCTGATACCTACCGAGCGCCGAATTATTCAGGAAATGTTTGTAGGCGGGCGCGATCCTGACGCGGCATTTTTCAGTGACAAAGAACTGAGTGGAGGAATTCCCCTGTAGGGAGTAAATACTATGAACGATATGAGCAGAACGATAATCCCGAAGTCGGACCAGCTAAACGCTGACGACCTACTTACCGGCCCGATCACAATCACCATAACCGGCGTCAATATCCGTGCCGGCCAAGAGCAGCCAGTGTCAATCTCGTATGAGGGAGACAATGGCAAGCCGTACAAGGCGTGCAAGAGCATGTGCCGTGTGATGGTGTCAGTTTGGGGCGCCGATGCGTCTAAATACGTTGGGCGCTCGATGACGCTATTCTGTGATCCCAAGGTTAGATGGGGCGGGATGGAAGTCGGCGGCATACGTATCAGCCACATGAGCGATATTGATTCTGCCATCACAATGGCACTCACTGTCACCAAGGCCAACAAAAAGCCGTTTACCGTCAAACCGTTGGTAAAATCTCTTCCGCCCCCCGCCTCACCAGTCACGACGCCGGTTACTCCACCGGCCTGCGCCGTGACCGAGGCGGCGGGCGACCAATTGAAGGACCTCCCGCCATTGCCGGAAGTCTACAAGAATTTGCAGACAGCCTACGATTGCGCATCTATGGAATTGAAGGGGCGATTCGACTTGCGGATTCAGCGATACAAGACGATCAAGGATATCCCGCTTGCGATTGCCGATCAGGTCTACGCATGGATACGGAAAGAAATCGACAAGGGAGCGCAGGAATGACGAGACTTGATATGGATTCAAATTTCTATCCGAAAGTGGACGAGTTAGTTGATCTGCTTGCTGGCAGGATTCAGCGCTTGGCGCACGCCGAGTTTGAGAGTCTGCGCCGTAGCATTGGTCAGCGGACTAGGCTGGATCACTTCCGGCGTAAGCAGACTGCGCCTGTGCCGCGCAAGCCGAGGGTGTCGCCATGAACGAAGAACTGAGGGCGCTGCTGGTTGATATCAAATCCTTCATAGGGCCAATGAACGCATCGGAAGAAGGGGCTAACTTTATTCCGCGTATCAATGCCATCCTCGCGAAAGAGTCCGCAGACCAGCAGGTGAAATCGGAAATAGCCGAGGCAGTTGCCCTGCAACCGGGTCAGCCTGCTGTGTCTGCGGCCATCGAACGCAAGGCGGAAGGCGAGACGTGCGCGCACGGGTACAGCAAAATAACTGCGTGCGTATTCTGCCTACAAACTGAGCGCGACGCGGCGCTGCGTGAGAATGCGGAGTTGAGGAGCTACTTGCATTTAGCTGCGAGCGCGATGCAATCTAAAAACGCCGAGCTTGCCGAAATGACGCACAACGCGGAAATGCTCACGATTGAGAGGACCAGGCTAAAAGAGTTGCTTGCCGAGGCGCAGAAGGATGCTGAGCGGTATCGGTGGTTGACGTGTAGATGGTGGATTGGCAGACACAAAGGGAATGAAGGAGGTATTACTTTTTCAACTCCAGACGGTTTCCCAGAAGTACATAACGCAAAAGAACTGGACGCAGCTATCGACGCCGCACGTAGCGCCGAGAATCAACTAAATCCACTTGCGCACGAGGGCGTAAAATGACCGACGAGAAATTGCGGGAGATAATCAACGAGCCGAACGAATCAGGATCAACGCAGTGCATCGTGCGTTGGATGATTGAAACTCCGGCAGGATGGATAGGCTCGTATGACAAGGAGGCGTTGATTGCGTTTGCCGCCGAAGTCAGGGCGGAAGAGACGGCACGGGCGCTAAACATGGCGGCAGATTATTTTGATGGTACATTGCCGTTCAATTGGATGTGCGCAGACGGATATAGAAATGCATTTGATATCGCCGGAGAATTGCGCTATATGGCGACCGAAGCCCTCCAGCGCTCGGCCAAGCCATGACCCACGATGAACTAATCGCAATTGGAGAAGGAAATTACCTTGAAGCGAAACAGTTGCAGGATGGATCGTGGGCAGTCAGGGCGCAGCTTTTATTCACTCGCGCAATAATGCTTGGAGTGACAGAGGATACCCCATACGAGACACGCTACTGCTACGACTGCTATCTGACGTGCCAGAACGAATTTGACAATCTGAAAAGCAAGGGCGATGTGCCGCAGGGATGGATTGCAAAAAGGCCGCAATGACAAATGCCACCACACGTCCCGAAGCCGAGTCCGTATTCAGCCGAGGAACAGATACGGCTGGCGATGAGTCTTTTGGAGTTGTACGGCGCGCCTAGTAACATGACGCTTTGGCGAGCGATTGACCACGCAGTAACGTCTCGTGACTTGAAGATTATCCGGCTTGAGGCTGCTTTGAAAGCCACCACCAAAGGAAAATGATGACCGGTCTTTATAGCGCATCAATTGCTGGCTACAAAAGCGAAGCAAATAAACGAGTGCGGCGCTGCGAGGATAGCCTTTCGTCATTGCAAAATCAGGACGGCGAATACGCGCAGGAACACAAGGCGCTGCTTTCCGTTCTCAAAAAAGTTGCTCAGATTTTTAATAACTGTCCCGACGACATAAACGGCGACTAGCTTGAGGCTGCGCTACGGGCGCGAACTGACAAGGATTTCTGAATTGATGGGTTGCGCTCACGCATCCCTTAACGGCTGGCCTGGTAATCAGGGAACCCGACGCGCGCAGTCGGAGAAATGCCGGTGCAACAGTTGGGTGAGTGCTAGCGGGTAAGCCGCTCACTGATTGCAAGTAGCGATCATAGCCGTCACGAGAGCCTGTAGCGCGGTCACTTTCCTGGCGGCTGCGTCTGCTCGGCTGGCTTCGGTAACGAGAAACGCTGCATCAGCCTCTCCAAGAAATCCGGCATTTCCGGCTCCATCAGTTCGGGCGGAGGATTGCTCAGGCGTGCCCGTGGCGCTTCGATCACCTGCGGCGGGGCAGGAGGTAGCGACCCACAGCTTGGCAGTGCCAGCGCGCAGGCCAGCAATAACAGCGTCCTTTTGAGCAAGTCCATCGGCATTTCCTTTGCGTAGGTTTGTGGTAATGGCATTGACGGCTTGCCCGTGCTTGGCTTCCGTGTCGCGGGCGGACTGTTCTAGCGTCCGGATCCGGTCGTTCGCCGCCTTGGTAGCGGCTGCATCCAGCAATGCGTATTTCGCGCTGACGGCTTGCGTGGCGGCATCGTAGCCGCTTTTGTACACCGTATGGCGTATCCACAGCAGGGTAGCGGCCAGCGCGAGCACAGAGGCAGCATACAGCACGGGCTTACTGAGTAACCAGGCAGGCACTACGCATTCCCCGCCGTTGACTCGACGCCGGCCAGCAGCGCAATGGCGGAATCGTGCACTTTAGCTACCCGGCTCAGCCACCCACGCCCGAACGTAGGGAAGTTCCGTAATTGCTTATAAAAGTCGCACTTTGCCTGCGAGAAATCGTCCGCCAGTTTCCGCGCATCGGCAGCTTTAACAGCGGCCAGCGTAACCGGCCCGATGATGCCATCAGGCGGCAATCCTACGGCCTTTTGCAGCGTCTTGGCGGCGCGGTTGTTCCCAGCATTCACGCCGAAGTCGAAAGCCATGTAGTCGATGGGCAGGGGAAGGTCATCGCCGCGCACCTGATCCCAATAGTTTCGCTTGTAGATAGCCTGCAACTGCTCGTCCGTGATCGCGTGCAGTTCGCCTTTCGTCGCAGCGTGCCCGATGAACTGACTGAATACCGCTATCGTCACTCCCTTCATAGTTGCGCCGCCTGGGTCTTCAGGATGGTCAGACCAGACGCCCTCGGACTCCAGCACAAGAGCAAGGGATTTTTTGAAGTTGTCTATCATGTCTTCTTCACCTCGTCGACCATCGCATCATCTTGATCCTGCGGGTTTCCAAAGTCAGTTTCCCGGCGCGGCCCGCAGGCATCGAATAGAGCGGCATCGGCCTTCAAATGCTTGTAGTACGCTCCCTGCGGACGCATCTTGCGTTTACGGCAACACCAGAGAATTTCGCCGTGAAATTTGCTGTCTTTGTACGCTTGAACCACGTCCGGTATGTCAGATTCCTTTATTTCTTCGCCATCTGCTGCCCCCCAGAAGAACAAATCATTGCATAGCACAAAGGCGTAAATCGTGCCGTTGTCGTGTGTGTTCCAGCTAATATCATGATCTGCGTCACACTCGATAATGATTTCAGTGATAATGCGCTCGGCGTAGCTCACGGCTTTTTTACCTCGTCTGCAACGGCTGCAGGCACGGTGCCGTCTGCCAGTGGCGTTGATGGCGTTACGGTTGGCGTTGTAGTAGTGGCTGCGGCAACGGCCTTGTCGCTGGCAACCTGCGAAGCCTGCGCGATATTGGCCGACACAACGGCGCTTTTTGTCAGATCGGTAATGGCAGTGTCCTTGGCCGCGCTTGCCCGCGTAGTGCCGGTTTCGTACTGATACATGGCCGTCAGGTAGCCGATGAACGCGCCCAGCACCAGCGTGATGACGCCCTGCCCATATTCCGTGATCGTCTCATGGACAACCACGTACACAAGCCCTATAACCGCAAGGTATGCAGCTATGAACATCGCATCGCGGCGACGGTTCGCTACTGCCAGCGCTACGGCTGCTGCGTCATCCTTTCTACGTTCTGGCGTTGCTGCCATGCGTTACCTCAGAACTTTCCCCAGATTGTCGATAGTGCCCAAAAGAACAGGCCAAGCCAGCCGATGCTAACCGGACCGGTCGGCACATTGAACGATGCGAGCAACAGCAGAATACAGGCTACGATTACAAGTGCGAGTGTCATTTCAAACTCCTAGTGCGTGATCCCTTTCAGTCGGCTCTACGGCATTACTTCCTTTCCAATTCCCTGATCTTGGCCGGCTTGCTCAGTTGCAGTTTTGCGCGATCTTCCTGCGATAGAGAAAGCATGTAAATAATACCTTCCTGCGTCGCCTCGTTGCGCTCGATAAACTCTTCGAGTTTGATTAGCCGCTTTGTGTTCGCGCCAGTTATTTCGTTTCGCGCTTGGATCCAACTAACAAACTGTTTTTCCTGCTCAACGTGGTGGAAGTACATTGCCGCTACAATCGGCGTAGCGAAGCACAGAATCACCAGCGCGGCCAGGATGTGATGCCCGGATAGTTCCGCTTGCAGAAATGGCAACTTTATATTAAGACGATCCAGCCTGCGCCGCGTCTTTTCGGTCGTCATCTCCAATTCGTCGTCGTTCTGAAGTGCCATCTCGTTTCCTTTCGCGGGATAGCTCCCACATGTCTCGCGCCATCCTTGAGAGCGCGTCTTTGTTTGCCATTGCTGGATGCATGTCAGGTCATTATTACCGGATGATCTTTCCACGACTGCGCAACCTCGAATCCGCGCTTGCCGAAGTCCCAACGCTTGACCCACTGGTAGGGCAGGTCTGCATACCGTTCGAGTCCAGGATAGTTGTTGTCGGCAATCCATTCCCGCCCATCCACAATGACGCTGCCTACCGCGTGCCCGCCGATGCCGGTATCGAACCGCCCGTAGCAAATCCAGAAGCCAACCTGATCACGCGGCCAGCCAGCCTCCAGCAGCATCTCAACCTTGGCGATTACATAGTCCTCGCAATCCGCGAAACCACCGCCATCTTTAATGGCGTTAGCCCACCATTCAGGCTTCCCATATTTTTGAATGTCAGGCATGTAGCGAACGTGCGTATTCACGTATCTTTGAACGGCGTCCGCAGCGGCAAAGTCATAGATCATTTGCACACCAACTCGTTTGGATTTCGCTCACAGTACTGAATCCACGCCGGTTCGTTCGCCGCCGGGCCACCAAGCGGAATTCTCGACGGTACGTCAGTCGTCGCGCACGCCGACAACAGAAGGCAGATGGCGAGCAGTCTCATGCAAGCTCCTGCGTCATGGGTTTTTCCTTGAGATACGTTTCCGCCGCTTCCTTCAATTGTGCCTCTACCGCCGTCAGCTTGGTCTGACACGCCGCAAGCTCGCTCGCCAGCATAGCTGCACGAGTCGCCGTAGTTGCAATCAGGTTCTGGTATTCCTGTTGCAAGGCGGCGATGCGGGTGTCGAGGTCAGTTTGTGCGCTCATACCACCCTCATTTCGTTGACCTGCTTTTGCAAATTCTGCACCGCCATCAAAATATCTGGGATAAAACCGCTCATATTGATCGACCACGGCGACTTGCCTTGGCCCGGCTGCACAAGCATCGGGTCTTTGTTGCTTGCGTATGTCTCCCGCGCCATCGGGTTGCGGAAGATAGTTCCCGGCGACGCTTTCCACTCGAAGTCATGCACGCGGTAGGCCATTACGCGGTCAGTCGCTGCGTTCAGGTCGGAGTAGCCACGGTCTATTTTCAGGGTTTCGTCGGACGTGGTATTGAACGTCACTACGGCAGTCTGCGCCACGCGGGTAATGCTACCTGCTTCCGCGCTGTTGCTCACATACGACTGGAACTTGAACGCGCTCGTATTGGCAAGGTCAGTCTGCACCATCGGCCCACCGTCACCAACCACCAGTACCGACGATCCATTGTCGCGGAAATCAACGATATTGGCCGCGACCGCCCCGTTGTCCGCGATTAGCGCGGCAGAGCTTGCGAGCGTTGGCGCTGTGGACATCAGGCCGAAGAAACCGGCGACGTTTGTGGTTCCGGTTAGCGCCAATCCAGCCAGCCCGACGCTGAGAGTTGATGCCGTAGTAACCGCCCGACCGATGCCGCCCATGTTCAGCGTAGTACTACCGCTTGCAGTCATGCCGTTGCCTACGTTATGGCCTGCGCCAACAGCTATGGAATTAGTATTGGCGCCGTAATTCGCTATGGTTCCAAAACCAGTTGCGCCAGTACCTGCAAGCGCGTTTTGAACAAATGCCCCTACCGTTGCAGAACTTCCGGTATATCCAGCGACGAGGGATATAAATAATCCTCGTTGAGCAACCGAACTTGATCCCGCCCCAGTCATCGTCCAGTTAACGCCATTTACAGCAGCAGAAGATGTTGTCGGGAAAGTCCCTGTGATATTCAGCCAGTTTTTCGTCGCAGAATCCCCCGCCAGCGTATCCGGCCCAACAGTAACATACGCCGTGCCGCTCGAATTCTGCACCTCCAGCGCGTTCGCGGTCTGCGATGCAAAGTTTTTAAGGATTAGCTCCTTCGTGCCGACTGCCGGACTGTCTATCTCCACCGGAGCCGTGAATGTCGTCGGGCCTTGAGTGCCACCGCCGCCACTTGCTGATGCTCTTAACATTACATTTTCTCCTTGAGAATTTCCGGCATTACCGCTTTCAGTTCTTCCGGCGTTTGCGCCTTTGCTATCGCAGTATCAGCAGTCACATCGCGCAACGATTGCTTTTTGGCAACGATGGCTTTGGTATCTGCGCCAGATTCGAGCGCCTGCATAAATTGCACGTCAAGAGATTCCATCAGTGGCTTGCGCATTGCGCGCAGTCTGTCCTTGTGAATCTCCTGCGCCCTCGGCATGTTGGTAACGATATCCTTTCCTTCATGCTCCCATGCCTCGCGGTAAATCCTGTCCTTTGGGATAGCCTCTTTTTCAATCCACTGCGGATTGATCGCGTAAGACTTAATCGCATCCCAGCCGCGTTGCTCTATTTGCTCATCCGTCATATCTGGATCATCCTCGACGCTGCGAGTAGGCCGGAATATATGCAACTGATCGCCGGTATCTGCGCGCTTGTGTGTTATGTGTCTCATGCTTGCACCCCGCACGCGATGACACCTATGTAATTTGCATCCTCTTTTGCGTAGTCAGCTACCCTGTAAGTCCATACCTCGGCGTATCCGACTGCAAAGTTTGAATTGATCACCTGACAGGCAAGCGAATCTGTGGCGTCTGCCTGATCATGTCTCGGTGTTGCAGTTACCGGATACGCGGCAAGATTGAATGCCGTTGTCCATGTGATACCGGTTTTTCCTGTCCCGACATCAGTGACCCCGGCGACGTTGTAACTGCTTTCCACGCCCCCTACCGTATTGAAAGCCCCGGATCCTTTCGTTGCGCTTCCGTTCTTTACCTGATTAGAAGGAGTGACCATTACTACATTGCTTGTTCCTGCAACCTGCTGCGCAGTGCTCGCTGGTGATCGCTGAACATTAAGTAACTCCCACCGCGTATTCGCAAGGTTATAGCGAATCAGGCACTCTGCCAATGCTCCGGGAATATCTCCAGCCACCAGAGCAGCACCGCCTGTTTTTGTGATCGTGCGCGCAGTCAATCCGTCCGGCGCAAATGTCGGAGTAGTCGTCGCATTCGCCGCTGATGCCCTGAACCCCAGCAGCATGCCGTCAACCAGCGCAGTATAGACGGGACTGTAAGCCGCCGTGATAACGTCCGCCGTGCCACCAGCAGCCACCCACTGCGCCGCTTGCAGGCTCGATGCGAGTTGCTCCCAGCGCACAGAGTTACCAGCAGCAGTCCCCGCGCCAAGCCCGGTGAACTTGAATCCCGCCATCGGCAGATTAGCCGTGATCGTCTGCTGTCCGTCTTTCAGCACCGCCGTGGACAGTCCCGTAGCAATCTGGGATAGCGTTGTGTTTGCCCAGGTTGAGCTTATGACCGTGCCGCTGACTACCGGGTTTCCTGCTGGTAGATCGAATTGACCGCTTCCGTTGTAGGCCATCGTATTACCTCGTTTCTTTCAGCGCGCCGCCAAGCGCAGCGCTGCCGCGTTGTGTGCCGCGCGTAATCTTGTCAGCAGTAGCCGCTCGCTCCAATGCTTGCGCGAGCGCCTGCGGGTTTTGCAGCAAGTTCGCAAGTTCCTCTTCTGCCGCGCGTCCGTATTTGTCGAATACTTTAGATGTGAAAATGCTCGCACCGGGAATTATTTTCTCAGCGGAAGCTCCGACAAGCCTTTGTGTTACGGCATCAGCGCGCCCCATGTTTGCGCCGAGCGCTGCGGTGTGCGAGCCAAGCACGCCTTTCGCCCTCATCGTATCGGACTGCGATTTAAGGTTAGTGACAAGCGCCTCTAACACCTTACGATCTTCCGGCAATAGCTGATCTATCACCTTTGTGCCATACAGCTTTTCCCCGAACCTATCGCGCAGCGCGCCTACGCTTTTCCAAGCCGCAGACTCACCCATCGACGGAGGCACCTGTCCCTCTGGTATCCCGCGCTCCAATTTATCCACGATATTCTGGAGAGCTGTCTTGCTACTGATCGGCGGCGAAACTCCTTTGTATTGATCCATGTACTTCGCCCATTGCCCGCTAGAAAGCTCGTTTAGCGCGTCGTCAATGTGCTGAATCAACTGCATACGTTCCGGGCGTGCGGCGCGCGCTGCCTGCGAAAGCTCACTTGTCGGTGCGTTCGCTATCCCATCTGTAAGCATCTTGCGAACGGTATAGAGTTGCGCTGGAGTAGTGCTTTGTTCAAGTTCTCCGCGCACATACTTTGCCAGCGTTTGAACGGCGGCATTAGGTCTACTTGCCCCGGTTTCCAGCCTATTCAATGTGTCAAGTATTGGCCGCGCTACGGATGTCGCATCGCCCATGCGTTGACCAATCTCCCAGCTTGCCCGGTCAATAGCGTAGTCCCGTGTTGGCTTTGTCAGCGCATCACGATCTGCGCGCATCTTTGCGAGTTGTTCAGGCGTCCCCGCCGCGCTGCGCAACGATCCCCAGCGCGCGGCGGCGTTCTCTCTATCGAGCGCCTGCCACAAGTCCGATCTCTTCGCGCGAGAGCCTGATTCCAATACCTGCATCACAGGATCATTAGTTACCATCGCCGCGCTTGGCTTCACGCCCAGCAATTGAGAGTCCGGCGATTCATTGCGAAGTGCGCCTGTAAGTTGCTTGCCACGCTCACCGCCGACATCACCAAGTATGTTTTCCCCTACGTTTATACGCTGACCTGCTGACGTAGCGGCCCTGCGTCCGGTTTGCGCAATGGCTTGCGCTCCACCGATACCCGCCAATGGCGCAGCACCGTAACCTGCTGCCCATGCCCTTTCTCCGATATCCCCAGGAGTGATAGCGGCGTTTGTGGCTCCGGCAGTAAGTGTTGCGTCTGTGAGCGCCCCATATCGTGATCCTACGATACCAGGAGTTTTGCCCATTGCGCCCATAGTTTGCGCTATCGCGCGCTGCGGCATTACTCCAACCATTCCGGCATTGCCTGCTACATTTCCGCCAAATGACCACGGTGACGCCCCTTGAATGGCTTTTTGCTCCATCACGGATTGAGGATCGGTACGCCCTGCAAGCCCCTTCAATCCCTGATATGCCAATGCCGGAGCGCTTCCGACGCCAGCAAATAGCTGTTCTGCTGGTGAGCGAGATTTAACCTCTTCCCCAATGGATTCCGACATCGTTGGTATGCGAAAACGCGGCGCAGCCTTAACCCCGGCGCTTTCCATCATCTTCGCCATGTCTGACGCAATTTGGCGTGCGCCCTCAACGTCGCCACGATTATGGGCGATCTCAATTGCCTTCTCGAATTGGGCAAATATAGGATCGTTCATTATTTTTGCTTCGCCGCTTCGTCCAAATATTTCAGCGTTAGCGGGCTTGCGTTAAGCTCCCGCGCCCTGGCTGTCGGAGTTTGCTGCTTCCATTTCTGCATCGCAGTATCATCCCAGATCGAAGGCGCGTTTTTATGCCAATCGTTTTCCAAAGAGCGAAGATTCCCGCCTTGAATCGCCCTCTCCTGATTCGCCGCGAAAAAGTCGCCGCGCTTGATTGCCAAGTTGTTGACTGCCTTCGAGTAATCCAAAAGCATAGCGTTCGCCGCTGGCGTGTTTTTCAGTTGCGCGAAAGTCTGCTGAATGCGCTGCGCATCGCCCTCTGTCTGGACGCCCTTCGCTTCGTTCAGCAGCACGCGGTTACGCTCCATGATGAAAGCCTGAAACGTCTGCGCCTTGCTGGCGTATTCCTTGATGCGTTCCGGCGTGGCTCCCGGCACAAGACCAGAAATGACATCTGCTGCCCACGCCTTCTGCGGAGTGCCCCAGCCGGTCTGTGTGGCAATAGGATTGTTCTCCAGCGCCGTGATCTCCGCATTATTGCGGCGCGCAGTCTGTGCGGTATCCATCGCCGGACGCCATACTTTTTCCTGAAAGTCTTTATCCGCTCCAATGGCTGCGTGTTCAATCGTTTTCTGATTGATCACGTCAGGCTGCGCTTGAGTAAGTCCCGGCGTGCCGAGGCCCGGAATAGGCGGCGTCAAGTTTGCCCCTGCGCCTTTCGCTAACTCTTGCGCAACCAGCGGACGCAACTGCGCTTGCTGCTCTGGCGGATAGGAAGATAACGGCTTTCCACCTACAAGCGGGTCTTGCACCGGTTGCGCAGGGATTGGCGTAGGCTGCTGCATTCCGGGTTGCGGCAACGGCGTAGTCTGCGCTGGCGGCTGCGCTCCAGTTTGCCCAAAGCGCGGCGGAATTTGCCCTTGCTGAATCTGCGGGAATTCCGATGGGAACACGGACATATTTTGTCCACCGGATGCAGGCATCGTCACGGGTGGGCGATAAGGCAATTCTATGCCCTGCTTCCCGCGCTCCATAGCCAGCGCTTGATCGAGCGAAGCCTGATCCGGCACGTACTGCCCATTGACCACCCGGCCCATGCCGTACCCGCGATTCGCTACCATCGTGTCGGATTTAACCTGCGCATCCTGCACCATCTTGGCAAGCGCTCCCGTATCGCCTTTGGAAATGGCGAGCGCCCAAGCCAGAGGATTCACTCCCGGTGGCACACCCCCCGCTTGTGGTTGCCCTCCACTCGCGCCAGGCGCTGCCACTTGCTGCGATTGGCCCGTGGCTGGCCCCTGCGCCCCAGTCCCACCATAACCCGCCGCTGCGAGCGCCTTAGCTAGCTTTTGCGATTCCATTGCTTGCGCAATCATCGGACCGCCAAATTGTGCGGTATTCGGATTCTGGCTAAGAATCATCCCCGCCTGCATTGGATTCCCCTCAACAGCAGGCATAGCACCCCTTCCCGGCCCTCCACCAACGTCTTCGCCAGGCATCGGTATTTCAGGCTTGGCAGGCGTCCCATTATATGTTTCAAGAGCCTTCGCCCACGTATCGGCAGTATCCTTTTGCGAGCGCCTTGTCAGTTCCGCCTGCCGTTCCTTAGCCTGCCTGCCCACCTACTCGCCTGCCACCGCCTGTGCGCGGGCGAAGTC
>VFSW01003863.1_pt1 | contig 22437 bp, 12 predicted proteins | sample 5358111 | NCBI WGS metagenome assembly VFSW01 (sample SAMN11554181, study PRJNA540505) | mine drainage metagenome | isolation source: sediment from site ElyBrook_90M | place: USA: Ely Copper Mine, Vershire, VT | collected 2017 | reverse complement strand
CGCGTGGGCTCGGAGATGTGTATAAGCGCCAGGCGCGAGCGTGGCGCGGAGGATGGTGGCGGCGGGAGTGGGGAACGTGGTGGCAAGCCGGTGGCCGGTGGATTCGGCGGCGGCGGAGGGAGCGATGAAGATGTTTTATGCGGCGCTATCGCGAGGGGAAACGGCGGGTGAGGCTTTGAGCGAGGCGCAGCGGCGGATGCGGGCGGAGCGGGAGTGGGCGCATCCGTATTACTGGGCGGCTTTCGCGCTGTTTGGCGGGAGTTGATCGACGGAGAAAGGATGGAGAAATGGCGAGTTCGATGACGTTGACGGTTACGTTCGACGGGGCGTTCGCATTTTGGTTTTACGACCAATACGTGAACGTATACGCGCCGGTTTGCGACGGGCACAGCGGCTATGTGGAATCGGATTTCGATTTGACGGCGATGCCGCCGGGGACTTATGAGTTAACGATTGCGGGTCGCGGGAAATCGAAGGGGAAGCGGACGCATTGCCATAATCCGAGCGACATTTTGACGGTCGATTCGAAGATGTCCAGCGGTATGATAGGTCCGGCTTACTGGCAGTTGACGCTTCCGAAACCGGGCGAAGTAGCCGGGCTGCACAAAGATCCGGCGAAGATTCTGGATGGAAACGGGAACCTCGTGAAGGAAGCGCCGATCGCTCCCGTTACGGCGATGCGTTTTTATTATCCGGATTTCGATCCGAAGGCGGGTGTGAAACTCTCGGGGGCTGTGGATCTGCCCATTTCCGACACCACGCCGCCGGAGTGCCAGAAGGAGTTTCCGATCACATTTCATTATCAAGGTCCACCGCCGGATGGAACGGACAACGACGCGATGAACTGCTTCGTCCGGATGGCGCGCTTGTTTCCACCTTACGATGGATGGACGATGGGAAAACCAAGCGAGGGCAAGTCCATGTTGTTGAGAACCACAACGCACGACTGTAAGACGGCGCTGCTGGCGCTGGCTCCCGGCGCGAAGATCGCTTAATTCCCGGTGATGAGGACGACGCGGAATTGGGCGTTGCCGCTCAACATGCGTTCGTAGGCTTCGGCTGCGCGGTCGAGGGGGAAGACTTCGTTCCGGGAGCGGACTCCGGAGAGGACGCTGAAGGCGAGGGTGTCTTCGGAGTCGATGGCGGTGCCGGAATACCAGCCTTTGATGGAGCTGCGGCCTTGCAGCAGAAGGCCGGGGGAGACGGTGAGGGAGCCGGCGGCGCCGATGACGATGAGGGTGCCGTTGACGGCGAGGCCGGGCTGGACGGCGCTCATGGCTTCGCCGCTCGTAACGGTGGCGAGGATGATTTTCGCTCCGCCCAATTTGAGAAGCTCGGCGGCGGGGTCCTGGGATTGGCTGTCGATGTAATGATGCGCGCCGAGTTGGGTGGCGAGGGCGCGCTTGTTCTTTCCGCGGGCGATGGCGACCGTGAGGAGGCCGAGTTTGGCGGCGTACTGGACGGCGAGGTGGCCAAGTCCGCCGATGCCGAGAACGGCGGCGACGTCCCCGGGGCGCGCGCCGCTGTTGCGGAGGGCGTTGAAGGTGGTGATGCCGGCGCACATGAGCGGCGCGGCTTCGGCGGGAGTCAATTCTTTGGGCAGCAGGGCGACGGCGGTGGCCGGAGCGATCATGTAATCGGCATAGCCGCCGTCGAAGGTGACGCCGGTGACCCGATGCGTCTCGCAGGCGAAGAAATCCCCCCGGCGGCAGAAATTGCAGCGCCCGCAGTAACCGCCGTGCCAGCCCACGCCAACGCGCTGGCCGGGCGTCCATTGCGGAACATCGGGAGCGACCGCATCGACGACGCCGACCACTTCATGGCCGGGGACGCGCGGGTATTGAATGCCTGGGAAAAGGCCGTCTTTGGTGAAGACATCGCTGTGGCAGACGCCGCACGCCTGGATTTTGATGCGGATTTCGCCGGAGCGCGGTGCGGGGATGTCCCGTTCCACGAGCTCCAAGGGGCCTTTGGCAGTGGTGACTTGAACGGCGCGCATTTTGGGCATAACGCTATTATTTTAGCGGTCCCGCGGCGGGAGGCGAAAGAATCTGTCGCGCGGCGCGAATTCAATGCTATTTTTAGGGCAATGGATTGGCGGTGGGCTGCCTGCCGGACGGGGATTGTGCGAGTTGGGGAGGCGATGAGCCGCCGATGGCGTTGGATCGCGGGTGGATCCATCGCGATTCCGGCGCTGCTTTCGATGGCCGCGTTCTGGCGCGCGGACGCCGTGCGGGAGGCCTCGGCGCGCGACGTGGCGGCACGATCCGGCGTGGGGTTTCAAGAGCGGATTCTCAGCATGACGGCGCCGCACGGAGTGGAGCCGATCGCGGCGGCTCCGCTGTTTCGCGACATCGCGGGGCGTCGCGCTTCGGGGGTGGTGAGCGCGGCGTCGGGAGTGTCTCTTTACGATTCCAGGGGCAATTTGCTGCGAACGTGGCGCACGGGGCTCGAGTTGCCGCCGTTCGAGCCGGGGCGGCTTTCAACGGGAATCGCCGCCGGCGCGGCGGGGCCGGAAACGTTTGTGGCGACACGGGGCGGGGGAATGCTCGCCTTCGACGGGAGCCGCGTACGGCAGGTGCTGCCGGACGATCCCGCGATGCGCAATGTGACCGCGGTGCTGGCGCTCGGGTCGGGACGCGTTCTGTTTGGCACGGAGCGCAACGGAGTGTTGGTGTATGACGGCCGCCGGATCTCGCCGCTGGCCGATGGGTTGAACACGCAGTTCGTCACGGCGATCTCGGGCAGCGAGGGCGATGTGTGGATCGGAACGCTCCGCGGCGGAGCGTATCGCTATCATGCGGGCCAGCTTGACGGCCTCGCGGGCGATTTGCCCGATGCCCAGGTGTTGTCGATCGCCGTGGCGGGGAACGCGGCATACGTGGGCACGCCGTTGGGAGTGGTGGAGTTCCAGGACGGCCGGCGGAGACGAACGGTGGCGGGCGGATTCTTCGCGCAAGCCGTGGCGGCGCGCGAGAACGCGCTCGCGGTGGGCACGGAGGACGAGGGGATTGTCGAGGTTCCGCTCGACGGGAGAACGGTCCCGGGCAGGCAGGAGGAAGCACCGGTCGAAGGAGCGGTGGAGGCGATCCGGGAGATCGCGGGCGCCGGGTACGCCGTCACGGATGGCGCCATTTACCGATGGAACGCGGGCGGGGAATGGCGGGAGGCATTCGCGGCTCCTCGAGCGCCGCTGTCGGCGCGCAACGTGTCCGCGCTCGCCTTCGGCGGCGGTCAATTGTGGGCCGGCTACTTCGACAAGGGGCTGGACATTTTGGACGCCGGCCTTGCCGAAGCCAGGCATTACGAAGACGACACGCTTTTCTGCGTCAACCGGATTGCGGCGGACTCATCGGGGCGGCGGGTGGCGGTGGCTACGGCGAACGGCCTGGCGCTTTTCGACGCCTCCGGACGGCGCCGGCAGACGCTGGGGCGGGCGCAGGGGCTGCTTTCGGACCACGTGACGGACGTCGCGTTCCAGGGCGATGGGATGGTGGTGGCGACGCCCGCGGGGCTATCGTTCGCCGGCGCGGGCGGAGTGCGGAGTATTTACGCTTTTCAGGGTCTGGTGAACAACCACGTCTATGCGCTGGGCGCAACGGGAGACGAAGTGGTGGCCGGAACATTGGGCGGCATATCCGTTTTAAACCATGAAACGATCCGCGTCAATTACACTACCGGCAATTCCGGACTGCGGCACAACTGGGTAACGGCTCTGGCGCGGGTGGACGACGGTTGGTTCGCGGGGACGTACGGTGCGGGCGTACAGCGATTCGGCCGCGATGGGCAGTGGCTTACGTTTCCCGATCTGGAGCCGGGAATCATCGTGAATCCGAACGCGATGCTTGTTGCCGCGGGCCGGGTTTTCGCGGGGAGCCTGGGGCGCGGCTTGTTCGTCTACGGGCGCGGGTCGCGCCGTTGGACGAAGGTCACGCGCGGGCTGCCGTCGCTGAACGTGACGGCACTGGCGGAAAACGGCGGATTCCTTTATGTCGGAACGGACAACGGAATGGTGCGCATGGCGGAGGAGGAACTGCCATGATGCGGCGAGCGGCGGCGATTCTGGGACTGGCCGCGGCCGTCGCGCTGACGGCGTGGTGCGACACCGGCGTTCTCATTCCGGGAGACCGCGAGGCGCCCGACCCAGCCATATTCTCGCTGGACGAGATGACGCTGGAGATCCGTATCGACAACGGCGCGGCGCGCGTCCGGGTCCGCCAGATTTTCGCCAATCACGGCGCGGGGAATCGGGAAGGCGTCTACCATTTCGCGTTGCCCTCGGCGGCGACGATCTCCGGATTCGCGGTTTGGGACGACGTGACCCGCATTCCCGGAGTGATCGTCGAGCGGCGGCGGGCGGGCGAGATTTACGCCATCGCCAAAGCGCAGGCGATCGATCCGGGCCTGCTGCAAATGGGGGAGCGCGACGCGGGCGAAGCGGGGCGGAGCGCCTTGTTCACGGCGCGAATCGTTCCCATCCCCGGCTATGGAACGAAGCGGGTGGAAACGGAGTACCAGCACCCGGTTGCGGTGGAGGGGTATGGCTCCGAATTCGCCGTGCCGCTGAAGCCGGATGCCTACGCGCTGCAGAAGGCGGGCCATTTGACCATCGTGTTCGAGCTGCATTCCGAGCACGCTTTGCGCGACTTCCAATCGATGGCGAAGTCTTATCCGCTGCAAATCCGGGAACGGAGTTCGAACACGGTGAAGGCGGTTTACTACGGCTCCAACGTGGAGTTGAATGAGGACTTCACGGTCCGCTATGCGATGGACGATTCCCAGGCCGACACGCTGCGCGTGAGCACGGAGCGCAAATCGGCGGAGGGGCCGGGGTTCTTCCGAGCGCAGGCGCTGCTGCGGATGGATGCAAGGCAGACGCAGCCACAGACGGCGCCGCCGCGCACGGCGATTCTCTTGTTCGACAATTCGCTTTCAATGCAGTGGGACAAGCTGGAGCGAAGTTTCACGGCGCTTGAGACGGCGCTGCGCCGTCTGCGTCCGGTGGATACGTTTAACGTTCTGCTTTTCAATTCGACCGTGACCGCATTCGCGCCGCGGCCCCAAGCGGCGAGCGCGGCGAACATCGAGCGGGCGCTCGATTTCGTCCGCAAGAGCGGCATCCGCGCGGGGACGGATCTGCGCGGAGCGCTCGCGGCTGCGCTCGCGCAGGCTTCCGCAACGGAGGCCGCGGATCGGTACATCGTGCTGATCAGCGACGGCGGCGCGACGGAGGGGATCGTTCGAAACAGTAGGCTCAGCCGCTGGTTCACGGGTGAATTGCGCAAATTGACGCCGGCGGCGCGGCCGCACCCGTTCGTTTTTGGCGTCGGCGACGATGCGAATACACCGCTATTGACGGCGCTGGCGGCCAACGGCGGAGTGCTTGAGCAGGTGCGCTCCACCGAACCGGTCGAGTTCAAATTGAACGCGTTCCTGGACAAGATCGGCCGAGAGCCGGTGAAGAATCTGACGTTCACAGCCGCGCCGGCGGCGAACATCGACATGGTTTACCCGCTGACGAGCGCGAACTTTGGCGGCAGCATGGCTGCGTGGGTGGGGCGTTACAAGCGGCCCGCGGCGGTGGCGTTTGCGGTGCAGGGAACGCGCGACGCGAAGCCGCTGCGGATGACGGCCTCGGCCGCGCTGCCGGCGCGGGACACACGCCACCCGGCGCTGCCGCGGACGTGGGCGAAAGCGCGCGTCGACGATCTGCTGGCCAAGATCGAGCGCGACGGGGAAGACGCCGCGACCGTCGACGAGATCATCCGGCTATCGAAGGAGTATGGATTTGTGACGCCGTACACATCGTTTCTGGCGGTGCCGCGCGCGTTGCTCCGGCCGCGGGTGATCCGCCCTGGCGACCCGGTGCTGCGGGTGAAAACGGACGAGTCCATCGTGTCGGTGATCGCGTTGCTGCCGTTCGGGCCGGTGAAGGCGCTGCGCTATTTGAAGGAGGATGACGTCTGGCAGACGCGTTTCCTGGCGCCGGCCGATCTTGCCGACGGCACGTATCCGGTGCGGCTGATTCTGCGCGACCGGGCGGGCAATGTATATCGGGAGGCGAAGAGTTTCGCGATCGTCAGCCGGATGCCGTCGGTGCGGGTGAAGCTCGACAAGCCGAGGATACGGCGCGGCGAAACGCTGCACATCGCCGCCTACGCGTCCGCAAGCACCCGCACCGTCACGGCGCGGCTGTATGGCGCGATGCCCGTCGCGCTCCACTGGAGCGGCGCGGCGAAGGCGGACACGGCCGAGCTGACGATTCCGGGGGACGTTCCGGCGGGCAAGTATACGTTACATGTCACGGCAGAGGATATCGCGCACAACATCGGCACCCAGGAGGTGGCGATTGAGATTTGGTAAGCACACCGCCGCGTTGGGGGCGGCGAGTTTGTGTCTCGCGGGCGCGATGGCGTTGCGGGCCGGGATGCAGGAATGGGTCCAGCACTTGCAGGCCGGCTCACTGCCCGACGTTTTCTTCCGCACGGTGGGAACGCCGGGCGGCGATGTGAAGATGCGCCGTCCTCCGGCGGAGACGCGCGAGGCGCTTACCAGGAGGATCGATGCGGCTCCGCGCGAGGCGGCGCTTTACCGTCTGCGCGCTTCGGAAGCGGAGTTGGCGGAGGATTACCCTTCCGCCGAGGCGGATTGGAAGCGCTTTGCCGGCTTGGCTTCGAATTCCGCGGGCGCGCAGACGGAACTTGCCGGCTTTTATCACCGGCGCCTTCGTTCGCGGGAGGAGATCGCGGCGCTGATGCCGGTGGCGCGGGGCAGGAGCGATTTGCCGGGGCCGGTGGAGCGCCAGCCTTCCTGGCAAGCATTCGAGCGGATGATCGCGGTGGTGAACGACGACGGCCTGCCGCCGGCGGAGGGGTTGGATATCCTGCGCGCATGGGTGGCGCGCTACCCACGGGAGCGCGCCGCCTACCAGCGCCTCATTGCGGCGCTGTCGTCGGATGGCCGCTACGCCGAGGCGGAGAAGGAGATCGCGGTTTATGCCGGTGTGTTCCACGACGAGTTGTACGCGGTGCGATCGCGGGCCGAGCTTGAAACGAGCCGCGGCAATCCGGATGCGGCCTTGCGCATTTATGCCGCGGCGTTTCAGCCGGCGTGGCCGGACGAAATGGCGAAGAGCTGGTTTCAACTTCTGGAGCGCGAACAGAAGCTGCGCGAGTTCGCCGGCCGGGCGCGCGCCGCGCTGCGAGCGAACCCGGCGGACTTTCAGGCGGCCGCGAGCCTGTTCCACTATTTCCGGTTCCAGAACAACGAACCGGCGGCGCGAAGAGTGCTGGTGGAGTATAGACTGGCGAAGGAGAGCGGACGGCATCCATGGACGTCCGACGAACTGCTGAACACCGCTCAGCTTTTCGAGCGCGTGCCGGAGATGAACGAAGCGGCGCGCCTCTGGTATGCGCTTTATAGCGTACCGGGAGGTACGGACTCCGATCGGGAACGCGCACTATTCGGTCTGGCGAACCTGCTGCTTACGCAGGCGGACCAGCCGGTTCCGTTCGGTTCCGGGGATCTGACTTTTTATAAGGACATCGCCACAGTCGATCCTTCGCCGGGTTTTCTGAATGGAATTCTCTCGCTGGTTCTGAATGGGACGGGCCCGCAATCGGCGTGGAGCGAGCAGAATGGCAGAGCCGCGCCGTATTTCCATCGCGCGGCGGCGAGCGGGCTTGCGTCGCTGTTGGAACGGCGGTTCCCGCGGTCGCAGTATCGCGAAAGCCTGCGCGCGGGCCTGGTGCAGGCTTATGCGATGTACGGGGAAGATGCCGCCGTGATTCAAGCCGGGCGGTCGTATCTATCCGCGTTCCCCGCTGGCGCCCAACGCTTCGCCACGGCGATGCTGGTGGCCGACGCGCTGTCGCGGCAGGGCAAGGTGACGGAGGAGTTCGCGCTCTACGACCGCCTGCTGCGCGAAATGGGGGCGCGGGCGCGCGGCGTTCCGATCGGCGACGCGGTGCCGTCTTCCGCCGCGTGGTCGCCGGAATACGTCCAGGTGCTCGACCGGTATCTATCGCGGCTGGCGGCGCTGAAGCGGCCCATGGAGGCGCTCCGCGTGTATCGCGGCGAGATCGATCGCAATCCGGACGATCCGGGCCTGTACGAGCGGCTGGCCGCGTTTCTCGACGGGAACGACATGACGGCCGAAGTGGAACAGACATATCGGCGCGCGATGGCTCGGTTCCCGGACCGCACCTGGTATCACAAACTGGCGCGATGGTATCTGCGCCGGCGGCGGAACGAGGCGTTCGAAAAAATCAGCCACGAGGCGGCGGATATTTTCTCGGGAACGGAACTGGACGCCTACATCGCCGATGTGGCCGATCCCGTCGCGGGCACGCACCCGGCGTTATACCGGCAGGTGAATCTTTACGCGCACGAGCGCTTTCCGGAGGATCTGGCGTTCGTGCGCAATTTGATCTTCGCGTACTCGCAGACGGGGACCATGGACTGGAACGCGGCCGAGCGCCTCTACCGCTCCTATTGGTTCTACGACGATTCGCTGCGCACGGCGTATTTCCAAAAGCTGTCGGAGAATGGCCGGCTGTACTCCGAACTCGACGCGGTGCGAAAGGCCAACCCGGACCTCGCCGCCGGAAGAGTGAACTCAAAGCCTCCGGTGAATTTCGCGGCCGTGCAATTTGCGGCAGAGGCGGAGATCTGGCTCTCGCACTTCGAAGCGGCGGCGGCGCCCATGAGGTCACTGGCGGAGGCGTCGCCGGGCGAGCCGCCGCTCACGGGCCGCGCGTCGTCGCTGTACCGGTCGCTGGCGGCATACTTCGCCGAGGACACCGGCGTCGCGGAACAGATGGCGCAAGCCGAAGTCCGCTCCGACGCGCGGAATCGGGAACTGTTGGCGCGAGCGGGCGACATCTACGCCGACCGCGGGCAGTTCGCCCTCGCCCGGCCGCTGTGGAACCGCATGACGCAAATCGCGGCGGGGCGCCGGGAAGCGTGGCTCGACGCGGCGACGGTTTTCTGGGACTACTATCTGTTCGACGACGCGTTTCGAATACTGTCCGCGGCGAGGGAGCGCTTTCACGAGCCGGCGCTGTTCGCTTATCAGGCGGGGGCGATTCATGAGAACCGGCGCCAGTATGCGAGCGCCGTGCGGCAATACGTGATGGGCGCGCTGGCGGGGGATGCGGCTTGCGCGACCCGTTTGGGCACCCTGTCGTTGCGCGGGCCAACGAAGGATCTGGTGGACAGCGCCACGGCGGAGGCTGTGCGCGGAGCCCCTTCGTGGGATGCCGTATCGCTGCGCATCGCGATTCTCGAACGGCAGCGAAGGCGGCCGGATCTGGAAAAGCTGCTGGCGTCGCAGATCGACGTGCAGACGTCGCAGGAAACGCTGGAACGGATCGCCGGCGTCGCGCAGGCGCAAGGGTTCGACGATTTGCAGGCGCGGACGCTCGGCCGGCGGATCGAGCGGACGAACGACCCAGTGGAGAAGATGAGGCTGACGCTGGCGCTCGTTCGCCTGGACGAAAGCCGGAAAGACATCGCGGCCGCGGCGCGGACGGCCGATGCGCTGTGGCGCGGCAATCCGGACATCCTCGGGGTCATACGCGGCGTCACCGATTTCCATGTGCGCAATCATCAGGCGGCGGAGGCGATCGCGATCCTGCTCGATTCGGCCAAGCGGGCGCGCGCCGATCTGGCGCGGCAGTTCTCGTTTGAAGCGGCGCGCATCGCAACGGATGCCGGCGGCTTCGCTCAGGCACGCGAGCTGCTCTCGAAGCTGCTGGCCGCGGATCCGTACGACGCGGGGTACGTTGCGGCCATGGCGGATACCTATCTTCGCGCGAAGGACGACGCGGGGTATCGCGATTTCGTGCTGGGAACGATCGCCGCGCTGGCGAAATCGCCGCTTGCGCCGGCGGAAAGAACCGGGCGCATTGCGGCTCTACGGCGGACGTTGATTCCAGCGCTAACGCGCATGGGCGATCCGGCGGGCGCGGTGGAGCAGTACATCGCGGTGATCGACAGTTTTCCGGAGGACGAGAGTCTGACCAGAGAGGCCGCCTCCTACGCGGTGGCGCACCAGCGCTCGGCGGCGCTTGAAAACTTCTATCGCAAGACGATATCCGCGGCCCCGAAGGATTACCGCTGGCCGATCGTGATGGCGCGGATCGAGACCGTTCTGGAGAACGATCCGGCCGCGATCGCCAGCTACGATCTGGCGATGAAGGACCGGCCGGATCGCTCGGATCTGGTGGAGGACCGGGCGGCGCTCGAGGAGCGCTTAATGCGATTCGCCGATGCGGAGCGGAGTTATCTGCGTCTTTATGAACTCACCTATCACGCGCCGGAGTGGATGGAGAAAGTGGCCGAGGTTCGCGCGCGGCTCGGCCGCCGGGCCGATGCCGTGGCCGCGTTGAGGACGGCGCTCATCGGGGCCCATTCGGAAACCGCCGAAGCGGATTTTTCGATCGCCGAACGGTTGGAGGGGTGGCGCATGATGGAGGACGCGGTCCGGTTCGCCGAGCGCGGCGCGCAGTTGGCGGGCGCGGAGTTGTTCACGGCGCCGCGTTTTGCGCAGGCGCGGATTTACGCGCGCATTCTGACCGAGGCCCGGCGTTTCGACGAGGTGCTGAAGCGGGTGGACCCGGAGGCGTTGAGCCGCGCCGATGTGTCGCCAACCGTTGGGGCGGCGATCTCGGAGCTGTATACGCCGGAGGAGAAGGCGGCGTTCGAGGCGGCATTGTTGGCGAAGGCGGCGGGTATGAATCGCGGGGAACGTGACGCCGTTCTGCTGCCTTTCGCGATGGCCGCGCAGCTTACCGGCCTGGAAGCGCGGTGGCGGTTCGACACGATGATGCAGGGCGCCGAGAGCGTGGATGCGCGGTTTGTCGCGCTTGAAAACCGGCGCGGGAGCTATGGCGAGATGGCGCGGGAGTTGGAGCGGTACGCCGCGGACGCGGGAGCCAGTTCGTCGGTCGCCTTGCTGAGCGCCGCGGAAGGGTGGTTCGAAGAGGGCGACATCGACGGCCAATCGCGAACGATGGGAACCCTGGAGGGGCGCGATGCGCTGGGAGGAGAAACGCTGGACCGGTACCTGTCGCTGCTGGCGGCGCTCCGTCCGGACGAGTTGGCGGAAGTGGCCGCCAAGGCCGGCGCTCCGGAGACACGGAACCGCGCGGTGCAGTCGGCCATCGAAAGCGGGAATCGCGCGCTCGCGTACCGGACGGTGAAGATTCGCGGCGCGGCGCTGAAGCCGGTGTGGGCGAAGGCGTACACCGCGCTGGCGGGCGTATATTTGGCGGATGGATCGCCGAACGTCGAAGGCGCATTTACGGACGCTCTCGACACGCGCACCATCGGCGAACGGATCGCGGCGCCGCCCAGTCCGGAGGGAGCGCTGGTGGGTCCTGCCTGGTTCTACTACGGCTCGCGGTACGGCGAGTTCCTGGAACGGCGGCGCAGCGCGAAGGCGGAAGATTATCTCCCGGCGGGTACAGAAGGCGCGCCGGCAAGTCCCGACCGGTATCTGGCCCTCGGCGATTTCTACGCGGCGGAGCGGCAGGCGGAGAAGGCGATCCGGCAATATGAACTGGTTCTGCAACTCGATCCGGATCGGGCGGATGCCTACGACCATATCGCACGGACGGACTGGGCGGCGGGACGGAGCGACGCGGCTGTTGCGAACTGGCGCGCGGCGATCGCGGCCTCGCTCCGCGTTCAAAGCCGGGGCGTGCGGCTGGAGGGATCGTACTGGGGCCGCGTGAGCGAGACGTTCCATGACATCGGGGAGAGCCGCGCCATGGCGGGATTGAAGGGCGGCATCCAGGGTCTGCTGCACGATTACATCGCGCGCAATGGCGCGTACCAACTGGCGCCTTTGTTGAGCGCGGCGCTTGTGGCGTCGCTCGCATCGGGGGACGATCCGTCGTGGGTGTTTCAACTCGTCGAAGACGCCGACGGGGCCGGCTATATGTTTGACAAGCTCTTGACAACTCCTGGGCTGACGGAAGCGCAGGGTATCGAGCTGCGCCGGGCGCATGTCGCCGTCCTCGAACGAAGGCTGAGCGGGCTTTATGGCGATGCGCGTACTCAGGAAGAAGGCATGCTCGCTATCTACCATCTCGATCTCGCTTCCAGGTTGCTCCACGATGGGATGGACCAGCGGGCGAAGGAGGAATGGAGCCTTTTGCCGCAGGCCGTCCGAGATGGGAAGCCGACAGAGGATTTCGGCGCGCGCGCGGTCGAGATCGAGTTGGCGGCCCATGAGGGAACGCTCGACGCGCTGTTGGAGCGGTACAGGTCGAAGCCGGAAACGGCTCCGGGGATCGAAGAGTTGCGCACGGCCGCGCAAACCTTGCGCAAAGAGGGGCGGGAGACGGCCGCGCTGGCGGCGCTGGGGTTTCTCTATGCGCGTGAGCTCGAAGGCGGGCATGTGGACGCCGCCAATTTTCTTGGATTGGCGGAAGTCCGGCTCGAACAGAAGAACGCCGGTGCGGCACTGTCGTTATTGCATCGCATGGCGCTGGTGACGGACGATCCGTTCGATACTCTCTTGCCAGCCGCGGAACTTTTGGAGAAGTATGGGCGGCCGGCGGAAGCGGCCGAGTTTGCCGCGATGCGGCTGCGCGCGGCTCCGTGGGACAGTGCGGCGAAGCTTCGGGCGGCGCGGCTGGCGCGGGGCGCCGAACGAAACCGGCTTCTGGCTTCGGTGATCGGCGATCCGATGGCGCCTTACTCGGATCGCGCGGAGGCCGCGCGACGGATCGCGCCCGCGGCTCCGGCGGCGGCAGGCGGGACGGAGCTGGGACTGTTGGCGGGCGGAGCGGTGACGCCCTCCGCCGCGGAGAAGCCATACTTCGTGGAAGCGCGTTTGCAGGCGGCGGCCAGCGCGAGAGATGCCAACGTGCGGCTGCGTTTCTTCCGCGACGCGCTGGCCATTGCGCCGCTGGACAAACGCGCGCGCTTGGGCGCATTGCGCGCGGCGCTCGCGGTTCAGAGAGATCGGCTCGCGTTGTCTCTGGCGCTGGTGCCGGCGGAGGAAAACGGGAGCGAACACTTCCCCTCCTTCGCCGTACACGGGGCGTCGCATTTCCTGCCGGGCGCCGGGTTGTCTAATGACGATCAAGCATCGCTCGCTGGGCAGCTTGCGGAGGCTGCGGAACGCGTCAACGATCTTTCTACCGCGCTGGCGTGGCTCGAAACCTCGATCGCCCTTCAGCCGGAGAATCGGCGCGCCGCCAGTGAAGCGAGGCGGAAGGCGATCGAAGCCGAGCGGGAACGCCGCATCGTGAATGCGGCGCGTCAACCGCTGGTTCGAAACGCCGTCGAGCAGGAGCACGTGGTCCGGCCGGAAATTCCGAGGAGCGTGAAATGAAGCGAGCGGCTATTGCGCTGGCGATTCTGTTGAGCGCCGCGGGTGTCGCGTGGCTGCAGAATACCGCGCCCGCGCCCGACATGGCGGCGTTCCTTCCAAGCGGCGCGCTGTTGTATCTCCAGACCGCCGACTTCGGCCGCCTGCTGCGCGATTGGAACGGTTCGAACGTGAAACGGGATTGGCTGGCGAGCGAAAATTACGCCGTCTTTCAACGATCGAACCTGTTCACCAAACTTCACGGGGTGTATGCCGAGTACGGAGCGGCCGCCGGTTTCGAGCCGGGGCTTTCCGGGATCGGAGAGATCGCCGGATCCGAGTCGGCGCTGGCGCTCTATGGAATCCACGATGTCGAGTTTCTGTACGTTTCGCGGGTTCCGGAAGCGAAATGGACGAGCGCGAAATTGTGGGCGGCGCGCGGCAGATTCGAACGTAGGGAGGCCGCGGGCGCTCCGTTCTGGCTGCGCACGGACCGGGCGTCGGGGCGTACCGTCGGGTTCGCGTTCGCGAAAGGTTGGTTGTTGCTGGCCACCCGAGACGACCTCATCGCGCGCGCGCTGGCACTGCTCGCGGGCGGCAAGGAGCCGAGCGTCGCGTCAGAGCGCTGGTATCGCGACACAATGGCGGGCGCGAACGCCGCCGGGGAGCTGCGCATGGCGATGCATCTCGACGCGTTGGAGAAGAGTTCGTATTTTCGCTCGTATTGGGTGCAGCGGAACGCGTCCGTGGTGGGCCAGTATTGGGCGGGCCTCGCGGACGTGAAACGCAGCGACACGCAGGTCGCGGAATCGCGCTTGTTTTTGCGGAGGGATGAAAACCCGGGAGCCGGGCCGCAGGCGGCGGACCGCGCCGCCGTCGCCCAGTTGGCCGCCATGGCGCCGGATACCGCGGGACTGTATCGCGCCTGGACATCCGCGGACGCTGCGAGCGCTGTGGGTTTGATCGCCGGCAAACTGATCGCGCCGCCGGCCGGGGCTTCCGAAACCGGCCGGTACTCGCCCGGCGCGGTCGATCTGGGGCAGGCGGCCGGCACGGAAGCGGATCTTGAAACGCGCATCGACGAGCCTCCGCTGCCATCGGAAGCGACGCTCGACGAATCCGCGGCGCCGCTGCGGGAGGCGATTGAAAGGGCCGGATTGCGCGCCGTGTTGGAAGTGCAATCGACGGCGCCGGCGCCTCCGGCGTTTGTGCGCATCTCCTGCGTGATCGTGCTGGCGTCGGCGTCGGCGTGGGATGTGGCGGCGCTTTCGCGCGCTCTCAGTGGCATCGCCGAGCAACGGTGGACGAGCGCGGGCCTGGGCGCCGGTTGGAAAACGGCCGGCGCGGGCGACGCTTCTCGCCGCGAGATGGATGGATTGGGGAAGCTTTCCTTCGCGGCGCGCGGCAACCTTTTGTTCGTCGCCAACGATGCGGACCTGCTGGGGGCGGTTCTCGCTCGCGCGGCCGCCGTGGCGCCGGCATCGGCAGCCGCGACGTACGAGGCGGCGTTCCGGCTGGCTCGCGAGCGAGTCCCGTATGAAAATCTGATGTCCGCACTCGACTTCGCCGCGCCAATCCGCAGCGGTTTTGGATTCACCGCCAGCGCCACCCGCCAACCCCCGGTCTTCTCGCAGAACATGGCGAGCCTCGGCAAAGTGCTGTCCTCCGCCGGCGAGATCCGCGTCACCGAACAGGACGACGGGGCGCGGGTTCTGCAGAAAATTGTTTATCGGCTACGCGGCGGGCGGGCTTCGCGATAACGCGGATGCGGACGGGAGGACCTTCGCAACCTTCGTTCCGGCGACGAGGGTGGGATTTGGACGCTTGCCCGACGCGGAGAACTAGGGCTCGACCGCGTTTCGGTACAAAACCATGCATAGTGCGTTGCCAGTCATCCCTTGAGCTTCTGCTTCAAAATTTGCCAGAGAGCGCATCCAAAGCTGACAAGTAGGAACAGTTTGAAGATGTACCACTCGATCAGATCGACCCAAGCACTGCCAACTGGCGGCACTGTCACGAAGCCTCCCGCGAAGCGGAAGAAGATGAGGAAGGCGGTCATGGCCGCACCCCCTGGGTCCAATTCTCATAAATTCTCCGCCAGATTGATTCGGGGATCCGTAAGCAAGTGTTCCGTCGGGTTTGGAGGTTAACCACTCCCGGCGCGTTGATGAGTCTGCGCCGCAGCGTATGATAGTTTATTCCGGTCAGCTCGGATAGCTGGCGGATGGTGTAATGACGTTCGTGGGAAGACACACTTCTCCTTTATCGATCATCCATCCACGGGGTTCTCTCCAAAGGGATCGCAGCCGTGCTTCCTGCCGCGCCGGCTTCGTCTGACTTCGCGTTCAGTACAAACGAAGTCCCCCGGCTCCGATAGGAGTGGTTGGATTTTCGCGGGCAGGATTTGCAGGACTTGCGCGAGTGACTTTTCGCGCAATAATTTCGTCTGCCAGGTCTCCTACGGGAGACCTTACAAACGGCCTCGGCGGCTCCTGGCCCATTGGCTGTAATTTATTCGGATGACACCGGGGCGTTTCCGAGAATGGCGGGTGGGATTCGAACCCGCGCATGCCATTGAAAGCAGGAACGTTGTTGATTGTGCGATTCTCTCCGCCGGCCCATTCCGGCGATTGCCGACAGCTTCAAACCCCCTGTCGCACATGCTAAACTGAAGTGTCGCGGAGGGGTGGCAGAGTGGTCGAATGCGGCGGTCTCGAAAACCGTTGAACCTTTACGGGTTCCGTGAGTTCGAATCTCACCTCCTCCGCCATTCGCGTAACCTTCCTCCCGCAACTTCCCCTCCGGTGAATCGGCGCCGATAGCTTGCTCACTGCCCGGAAGGGCCTTCCTCCGATTTTCGAATTCTGTTTAGAAGCTCTTCGGCGCGGAAGCCGGTGGGCGGGTACGATAGGCCTATGCCGGTGGAACCGTTGTTGCGCGTCGAGAATTTGAGCGTGCGGTATGGCGCAGAGGCGGGCGCGGTGCTTCGAGACGTGGCGTTCGAGTTGTATCGGGGCGCGGTCGTTGGGCTGGTGGGCGAATCCGGCGGCGGGAAGACGCCGCTGGCGATGGCGATTTCCAGGATGCTTCCGCGCGGCGCGGAGGTGCGGGGATCGGTGCGGTTCGAGGGGCGGGATGTGATCGCAATGGGAGAAGGGGAACTACGGCGGGTGCGCGCCTCCGGGATTGCGACGATTTTTCAGGAGCCGGCGCTCGCGCTGCATCCTTTGAAGCGCAGCGAGGATCAGGTGGGCGAGGCGGCGCGAGCGGCGCATCCGGAATGGGATCGCCGGAAGGCGCGGGAAGCGGCGCGCGAGGCGCTGACGGACGCCGCGTTGAGCGACGAACGGGTTTGGAGAGCGTATCCGCACGAGATCAGCGGAGGGCAGCGGCAGCGGGCGCTGATCGCGCAGGCGCTGGTGCGGAGGACGGCGCTGTTGATCGCCGACGAGCCGGCGGCGGCGCTGGACGAGGCGACGCGTGGGGAGATTCTGAATCTGTTCGCGGGGCTGGCGCGGCGGCGGGGGATGGGAGTGCTGTTGATCACGCACGATGTGGCCAGTCTCGAAGGGCGGGCGGATCGCGTGTTGACGATCGCCGAGGGGCGGGTGGTGGAAACCGGGCTTCCGAACCGGCCGCCGGAAGTGCGGCGCGAGAGGATCGCCGAGGGCGGCGAGGTGGAACTGCGCGCGGTGAACGTTCACAAACGATACGCGGCGCGGCGTTGGTTCGGACGCGGGCGCGCGGTCGAGGCGGTTTCGGGTGTGAGCCTTTCGCTGCGAAGAGGGACGACGCTCGCGGTGGTGGGCGCCTCGGGTTCAGGGAAGTCCACGCTGGCGCGATGCCTGGCGCGGTTGACGAAAATGGACGCGGGCGAGGTGTGGCTGGGGGACGATAAGATGGCCGCGCCGCGGTCGATTCAACTGATCCCGCAGGATCCTGGGGCGAGCCTCAATCCTCGGTTTACGGCGGAGGAGATTGTCGCCGAACCGCTGGCGATTCAGCGGGAGTGCGGGCGCGATGAGGGTCGGCGCCGGGCGCGCGAATGGATGGAGCGGGTGGGCCTCGATCCGGGCAGGGGCGCATGGCCGCCGGGGCGATTCAGCGGCGGACAGCGGGCCCGGCTGGCACTGGCGCGCGCGCTGACGCTACGGCCGCGGGTGTTGATTCTGGACGAATCGCTATCGAGCCTCGACTATGAGACGCAAGAGCGGATGGTGGAACTGTTGCTCGATTTGCAGCGGGCGCAGCGGATCTCCTATTTATTGATCGCGCACGATATGCGATTGGTTCGCGCGATGGCCGGCGAGGTGATCGTCATGGAGGCGGGCAAGGTGGTGGAGCGGCCGCGGGCGGGGATGGGCTGAGGTGTTGCCGCGCTTTTTGATTCGCAGAATCGCGTATGCGGCGCTGGCGCTGGGGGCGATCTCGTTGTTGGCGTTCCTGTTCGCGGATCTCGCTCCGGGCGATTTTTTCGACGACACGCGGCTGAATCCGCAGGTATCGGCGGCGGCGGCGGAGGCGCTGCGGAACCGCTATGGATTCCATCGGCCGTTGCTGGAAAAGTACGCCGCATGGCTGGTTTCCGGCGTTCATGGGGATTTTGGCGTCTCGTTCGCGTATGGAACTTCGGCGGGCGAACTGCTGTGGCCGCGGGCGCTGAATACGCTGTTGTTGTCGCTAGCCGCGGAGGCGGCGGCCTGGGGGATCGCGCTGCCGTGGGGCGTGTGGAGCGCTTCGCGCCGCGGGCGGTGGGCGGGCGCGGTTGGCAACGCGGTTTCGGCCGCGCTGCTGGCGATCCCGGAGGTGGCGATCCTTTGCGGGCTGCTTTTGTTCGCGGCGCGCACGGGGGCGTTTCCGGTCTCGGGAATGCATTCGCTCGACGCCGAAGGGGCGCGGGATGTGGTGTGGCATATGGCGCTGCCGGCGCTGGCGCTTGCCCTGGTGGCGCTGCCGACGCTCTACCGGCATGTGCGCGCGGCCGTGCGGGAGGCGAGCGACGCTCCCTTCGTTCGGAACGCTCGCGCGTTTGGGTGCCCGGAAAGGCGGCTGTTCTTCCGGCACATCTTGCCAGCGGCGGCGAATCCTCTGATTACGCTGCTCGGCTTTTCCTTCGGCGGGATGTTGAGCGCGTCGCTGTTGACGGAGGCGATGTTCGGCTGGCCGGGGTTGGGGCCGCTGTTGCTCAATGCGATTTTGGCGCGGGATACGTATTTGATCGTGGACTCTGTAGTGCTCTCGGCGGCGTTTCTGCTGGCGGGAAACCTGGCGGCGGATCTGCTGCAGTTCGCGCTCGATCCGCGGATTCGCGTGGAGCGGTGATGGGGGGGCGGGCGTTGGCGGCGGCGCTGATCGCCTTCCACGGCGCGATTTGTTTAGCCGGATTTTTTGCGCCCTACGATCCAGCCGCGCAGAACCGCGGGCTGCCCTACGCGCCCCCGGCGCGGATTCACCTGTTCCCGCGCGGGAGGCCGTTCGGGTACGCGGTGGTGTGTGGGAAGGATGCGGGAGGCTGCGCGGAAGACACGAGTCGCGCCTATCCCGTGCGCTTTTTCGTGGCGGGGACCGCCTACCGGCTGCTCGGTGTGTTTCCAAACCATCTTCACTTTTTCGGCGTGGACGAGCCGGCGCGGATTTTTCTCTTCGGCGCCGACGATCTTGGCCGCGACCGGTTCTCGCGTTTTTTATACGGCGGGCAGATCTCGCTCCTGGCCGGACTGTTGGCGGCGATGCTCTCGTTGGCGCTCGGCCTCGCGCTCGGCGCGGCGGCGGGTTATTGGGGTGGTTGGCGGGACGAGGCGATCCAGCGCGGCGCGGACATCTTTCTGGCGCTGCCCTGGATCTATTTGCTGTTCGCCGTGCGGGCGTTTCTTCCGCTGTCGCTCGATCCGGAACAGGCGTTTCTGGCGCTGGTGCTGGTGATCGGCGCGGCCGGATGGGCGCGGCCGGGGAGGCTGATACGCGGCGTGGTGCTCAGCGCGAAAGAGAGCGCGTATGTGGAGACGGCGCGCGGTTTTGGAGCGGGCGGGTTTTATTTGTTGCGGCGGCACATCCTGCCGGAAACCTATGGAGTGGCGCTGACGCAGGCGGCGCTGCTGTTGCCGCGATATATCCTGGCGGAGATCACGCTTTCGTTTCTGGGGCTCGGCGTGGGCGAACCGGCGGCAAGCTGGGGAAATCTTCTGTCGCCATTGCGGCAGGTGCAGGTGCTCTCGGCCTATCCCTGGATGGGCTGGCCGTTGGCGATTCTGGCGCCCTTGTTTCTTGGGTATTCACTTTTTGCGGACGAAGTCCAGGCCCGGTACGGTTCCAGGACGTTGTCACCGGGGAAAAGAACGCCGGCAATGCGGGGGTGGACTACAATTCAAGAGTGAACCGCCATAACCTCGCGTGGTTGCAGGTGTCACTGTTCGCCGCACTCACACCGGGGATTTTGAAAGCGGGAGGAGTTCCCGGCGAAGAGTTGCAGACGGCGCATTGTCAACCGGGACGCTACGGCGGGCGGCTGGCGGTTTCTTTGCGCGCCGAGCCGAATACATTGAATCCGCTCGTCGCGCTCGATGCGCCGTCGCGGGAGGCGATCGGCCGCATGAATGGAGACCTGATCGCGATCAATCGGGCGACACAGCGGACGGAGCCGGCGCTGGCGAAATCGTGGACGCTCTCGAAGGACGGCCGAAGATTCGTGTTGGAGCTGCGCCGCGGCATCCGTTTTTCCGACGGCCAGCCGTTCGGCGCCGACGACGTGATGTTCACCTTCGCGGTTTATCTTGACGAGAAGATTCATTCGCCGCAGCGCGATCTGCTGATGGTGGCGGGTAAGCCCGTGGCGGTGCGGAAGATCGATTCTCATACGGTGGAGTTTCAGTTGGCGGGGCCGTATTCGGCGGCGGAGAGAATATTCGACAGCGTGGCGATTCTGCCGCGCCATTTGCTGGAGGCCTCCTATCGCGACGGAACGCTGGCGCGGGCCTGGACGCTGAATACGCCGCCGGAGAAGATCGCCGGCCTTGGTCCGTTCCGGTTGAAAGAATACCGGCCGGGGGAACGGTTGACGCTGGAGCGGAATCCCTATTATTGGAAAGCGGACACGGCCGGGAATCGATTGCCATATTTAAACGAGCTGGTGTTTCTGTTCGCCGGGTCCGAGGACGCGCAGGTGCTGCGGTTTTCGGCGGGCGAGACGGATATCGTGGATCGTTTGAGCGCGGCGAATTTCGGGATGCTTGCGCGGGATGCGGCGGCGAAGGGATTGCGCGTGGAGGATCTGGGCCCGGGTTTGGAATATTCGTTCCTGTTTTTCAATTTGAACCCGGCGGCCGGGGAAAAGTATCCGGAGATCGGGAAGCGGCAGCGCTGGTTTTCGAACGAAGGCTTCCGCCAAGCGGTGTCGTCTGCGATCGACCGGGACGCCATCGTTCGCCTCGTGTACCAAGGGAAGGCGAAGGCGATCTGGGGCAACGTCACTCCGGGCGATAAACTGTGGTTCGACGAAAAACTGCCGCGGCCGGCGATGTCGGTGGAGCGTGCGCGGAAGTTGCTATCCGCGTCGGGATTTTCGTGGAACGCGGCCGGAGACCTTGTGGACCGCGGCGGCGGGAAGGTGGAGTTTTCGATCTTGACCAGCGCGAGCAACGCCGAGAGAACGCGGATGGCGGCGCTGATTCAGGACGATTTGAAGCGCATCGGAATTCGCGTGACCATCGCGGCGTTGGAGTTCCGGACGCTGATCGGCAGGGTGACGAACAGCTTCGAATACGACAGCGCTCTGCTCGCGCTGGGCAACGGCGACGCCGATCCGAACGCGGAAATGAATGTCTGGATGTCGAATGGGCCGACGCATCTATGGAACCTGGGCGAAGAGCATCCCGCGACGGAGTGGGAGGCGGAGATCGACCGTTTGATGGAGGAACAGATCGCGACGCTCGACTATGGCAAACGGAAACGGCTTTACGACCGCGTGCAGGAGATCGCGGCGGCGCAGCTTCCGCTGATTTGTCTGGCCAGCCCGGACGTGTTGATCGCCGCGAGAAAATCGATCGGCAATCTGCGCCCGGCGGTGCTGGCGCCGTATACGCTTTGGAACGTCGAGGAGTTGTATTTGAGGGACGCGGCGGCCGGAAGGAGTCAATGAAGGGAATCGAGGGGAGCCGGAAGCCGGCGCCGGAATGGGAAGACGCGGAGCTGGTGGAGGCGTGTTTAGAAGGCAACCAGGATGCGTGGTCGGCGTTGGTGGAAAAGTACAAAAGGCTGGTGTATTCGGTGCCGTTTAAGTACCGGCTTTCGCAGGAAGACGCGGCCGACGTGTTCCAGGCGGTGTGGATCGATCTGCACGCCGAGTTGGGCCGGTTGCGGGAGACGAAAGCGTTGCGGTCTTGGCTGGCGACGGTGGCGGCGCACAAATGTTTCCGGTTGAAAGGACGCCAGCGGAGACTGGCCGAGGAGCCGCAGGAGGATTACGAAGGCCGGCTTTCCGACGGGCGGGCGACGACGCCGGAGTTGCTCGAAGAAGTGGAGCGTGAGCAGAAAATGCGCGAGGCAGTGGGGCTGCTGCCGGAGCGTTGCCAGCGGATTGTGCAAATGCTTTTCTATCAGCAGCCGCCGGTGCCCTATGAGGATCTGGCGCGGCAGTTGGGATTGGCGGAAGGATCGATCGGGTTCATTCGCGGACGGTGCTTGAAGAAGCTGCGGAAGACGCTCGAAGAGATGGGGTTTTAAGCGCCGATGGCGGACTGGGTTGCGCGGGCACTGTTGCTCGAAGACCCGGCGGCGCGCCGCACGCTGGTGGAGCGGGAGGGAGGAGCGGAAGGGACGGCGGGCGTGGAGCGGCTGCACGCCGAGGTGCTGCGGCTGGTTTACGTCGATTCCGGCAAGGCGGAACGGTTAGCGGAGGCGGCGGGTTGGCTGGCGGAGGCGCTGGGCGGCGGGTACGCGCGCGGGTTGAGCGAGCGGTGCGCGGGGCATGTGAACTACGTGCAAGGCCGGCATACCGCGGCGGTGGATCGCTATGAGCGGGCGGCCGCGCTGCTGGCGCCGCTCGGGCTGGAAGTGGAAGTGGGGCGCACGCTGCTGAGCGGGATTCAGCCGCTGATTTATTTAAGCCGGTATGAGGA
>VFSW01003862.1_pt1 | contig 22439 bp, 22 predicted proteins | sample 5358111 | NCBI WGS metagenome assembly VFSW01 (sample SAMN11554181, study PRJNA540505) | mine drainage metagenome | isolation source: sediment from site ElyBrook_90M | place: USA: Ely Copper Mine, Vershire, VT | collected 2017 | reverse complement strand
CCCGGCCCCCCGACCGGGAGCCCGCGAGGGGGCGGGATGGTCGTCGGAAGGGCGGGGGATCGGGTCCGAAGACGATGCCGCACGTCCCTCCCAAGACCCCGAGCAGTAGTCCGATCCCTCCGCCTCCGCCCATGCTGACGAGGCTCAGTACGGAGAACACGATCACCAAGATGCCGAGCCCCGGGTGAAATTCAGGGTAGAGGCCCAGCAGGACCCCGAGGAGCATCACGAGGATACCGAGGACGATCCCGGCGACGCCGCCGGCGACCAGTCCGGCGGTGTCGGTCCCCGGAAGACCGTTCCAGGAGAAGAGCCCGGTCACGGTGTAGGCGAGCCAGAGCTCCACGACCGCGTAGACGAAGACGAGGAATCCCCCGACGAAGGACAGGATCGGGCCGGCAGCCTCCTTGTGGTCGACCATGGCGGTGCGTTCGAGACCGGGCGGTTTCCCGAAGTACGGTACCCCGTGGCAGCACAAAGCCATTATCTCGGCGGTGCGGGCGCGGCTCGAAGTGCGCGCGGGCCGCGAGCGCGGTGTGGGGCTCAGCCGAGGACGATCCCTTGGTTCGTGATGACGAACGGCCGACGCTCCGGGTCGTGGGCCGCGCCGCGCATGCGGACGATCTTGAGCTGGCGGATCGATCGATCTCCGACCCACTTGCGGGTCAGGAGGATCTCGCCGCGGGTCAGGATCTCCTCGGGCGTGAGCACCCCCGGGTCGCTGGGGGTCGCCGTGATGAGGGCGGTCACGCCGGATTCCGAGAGGAACCGCAGGAGCGACTGGATCTCCGTGCGCTCGGCCTGGGGGTCGGCAGAGGCCTTGATCGTGAACCGGCGGACCGAGGTGATCGAATCGACGACGACCCGGCGGAACGGCTTGTCGGCCATCTGTTGGCGCAGTTTGAGCTGGATTGATTGGATCGAGATCTCCTCGGCGTCGCTGCCCCGCTTGGTGTCCTGGGAGAGGTCCCGCATCGACTTGAGATCGGTCATCGTGCGGATCTCCTGGACCGCCATGTTCCGCTTGATCGCGCGAGTGCCCGGGTTCGCGTCGAGCGTCTTCACCTGGGAGAGATCCCAGCCGAAGGAGCGCACGTTCTCCATGATCTCGCTCGGAGGCTCGTCCACCGCCACGAGCAGCACCTCCTCGTGGTGGCGGAGTCCCTCGAGCAGGAACTGGAGACCGAGGAGCGACTTGCCGCTGCCGGTGCCGCCCGTGACGAGGAACGGACGCCCGGCCACGAGACCTCCGCCCAACATCCGGTCGAGCCCCGGGATCCCCGTACCCACGCGACGCTCGGCGAGGGGATCCGCCGCGTTCACGGTTCCTCGTTCGGTGGGCCGCTCTCGGACGGGGCGGGCGTGGCGCCGGGAGCCTCGGCCTTGGGCGGCGGCTCGGCCGAGGGGATAGCGCCCGCACGGGCCCGTACCACGGTCGGCGCGGTGCGTTTGCGGGGCGCACGGCGTTTCGGCTTCGGTGCGGCGATGGCCGCACCGCCGTCCGTCGTTACCTCTGGGGCCGTTCCGACGCTCATCGCGGCGGGTCTCGGCGAAGCCGCTGCCGCAGCCGCGGTGTCTGAGGGAGGCGCAGGGACGAGGGGAGTGGTGCCGGTCGGGACCGCCGCGGCGGCCTTCTTGCGCGGCGAGGGCGACGCCCGGCGCTTGCGCTTAGGAGGGGCCGAGGGTGCCGAGCCCATTCCGGTCGGAGACTCTCTCCCCAACGCGGAGGCGGGCTCCGTAGACGGCGGAGTCGACGCACTCGACGCGGGCGCGACGAGCGGGGGTACGAACGTCGGTGGGGGAGCCGCCACGACCACCGGGGATCCCGTCCCCGGAGGGCGGGGGGCCGTCCCTTCGGCTTTTCTCGGTTCGACCTGGCGGACCGCCAGAGGCCCGGACGCGAGATCCCGGGACGGGGGAGGCTGAACGGCTCCGGATCCTGCCGATCGGGAAGCGGCCGCTTGCTCCCGAAGAGGAGGCGGCGCGGCGGGAGCTGGGACCGGTGCGTAGGTCGTCCTCGGCCGATCCGGGCTCGCGGAACGGGCAGGAAGTTGCGAAAGAGGCGGCTCGGGTTCCGCTCCGCGGAAAGGCAGGGGAGGTCGCCGGTCTCGCTCGGCCGAGGGTAAGGGTCGAGAAGCCGGGCCGGGAGCTGGGGGGGCCGGCTCGTCAGGAAGCCGTGTCTTCCGACGCGGCGTCGGGAGCGGTCCTCCCGGCAGCGTCGGGGCGCTCCAGCCCTGAGGCGGAAGTGCGCGCTCGGGTTCTGCCTCGTTCGGTGGGGGAGGAAGGCGCTCGGTCGGCGGAGCCCAGGCGTTCGTAGACGGTGCCTCGAGGAGCGGCACGGGGAGAGCCGGACTCCCGCTTTCGCCCGGCTCGCCCGGTGTTCCCCGGAACGGCTCGGCAGCCGCGGCCGGGGCGTTCGCGGGCTGAGGCAAGGCCTCGGGGGACAAGGTCGGGAGAGAGGGCGTCGGGGTGGTGCTCTCGGGAGGTTCGGAAAGCGTCTCGACCGGTTCCGAGGGCTTGCCCTCGACCGCGGGGAACGGGGCCTCGGGCTCCGCGGTCGAAGGAATCCCGGTGGGACCGTGCGGCGTCCCGGCGGGTGCCGCGGAGAGCGCCGGGGGAGGGGGCACCTCCGCTTCCCGGTCCTCGAAGGCAAGGGAGGGCGCCGCGGTGCCCTCCACCACCGCTCGAGCGGACGATCCCGCCGGCACTTCGACCATCGGTGTTCCGACGGCCGCGGGGGCCCGCGGGATCGTAGAGAGGACCCATTCGAGTTGGATCTGGAGCGCCTGCGTTGGAGGAAGTCTCGTGGGGGGGATCCCCGCCCGAGCCGCCTCGCTCCGCTCGACGATCCGCTGGTAGGCCTCGGCGACCCCGGGAGCCACCGGTGGAGATTCCTCCATGCGACGGCGGAGGGCGTCCGAAAGGTCGAGCGCGAGCGCCTGCGCGCGGGAGATGTGGCCTCGCGAGCGGTCGATCTCGCCGGCGGCGGCCGCACCGAGGGCCGCCTCGATCTCCGTTCGCACCGCCCCGACTTCCGCACCGATCAGGACCAGGTCCCGTACCTCTTCGGCGAGCGAATCGAACGGCGAGGCCGACGACTCGATCCCCGCCGACGCGGGAATCGTCGGGGCGACTTCGGGCAGTCGCGGCTCTTCGATGATCTGCCGAGTGTCGCGCGAGATCGTGACGTTGAGATTCACCTGGAGCCCCGGGCCTCCGATACGGTAGGGGTGAAGTCGAACGTCGTGCGAGCTCCCGCGGAACTTCTCGACGCCGATCGCGCGCACGGTCCGTCCCTCGAGCTCCCAGCGGAACAGACGGATCTCGCCCCGGGCGAGCGTTCGCTCGGGAGTGTCCGCGTCCTCGAGCGGCGACTCGACCGTCAGCAACGTGGTGACCTTGAGGTCGGAGAGGAAGCGCAGGAACGCCTGGGCGCCCGCGACCGGGTCGAATCCTTTCATGCAGAAGTACTGGAAGGCGGTCAGCGAATCGATCACGACCCGCGAGTAGTTCCGTCGCACCACCTCGGTCCGGAGCATCTGTTCGAGCCCCGTCATCGTGACCTCGACCGCGGCGAGCTCGGGAGATCGCCGGATCTCGAGCGGGATCTCGGCGAACGGCGCGGCGTGCCGGACCGCAGCGATGTCCTTGAACGGCACCCGCTCGTAGCGCATGATGTCCGGGATGGCGTCGAAGACGTCCACCCCGAGGAGATCTTCTCCGAGCCCGCGATGGTTGACGCGGACCTCGTTCGGAGGTTCCTCCATGGTGACGAACAGAACGTGTTCTCCGTGGCGAACCCCTTCGCAGAGGAATCGAAGCGCGAGCGTCGTCTTGCCCGTGCCGGACGGTCCGACGATGAGGTACGGACGGCGCGAGACCAGTCCGCCCTCGAGCATCGCATCCAAGCCGGGAGTTCCGGTCGAGACGCGGCCGTCCGCCGACGGGTCGGGCGCGTGCTCCACGGTCACGGTGGGTTCCCCGCGTACAGGCGGCTCGAGGTCCGCGCTGCGCCCCTCCGCATGGGTCCCCTGGCTTCTTGTAGTTTCCCCGGCGCTGGACGACGTCCCGCAAGGAATATCTCCCACCGCGCCCCCCCGGGGACCATGTCGCGGCCCCGGAGCGCTGGACCCGCGCGAATGCGCGCGCTGGCCGCGGGCCTTCCCGGCGCTCTCCTTACGGGGTTTCACGCCGGCGCGGAGATCGCGCCGGCGGCCAACGAGAAGACCGGCCGGGTCGTGGCGGTCGGCATGGGGGGCTCGGCGATCGCGGCCGACCTCGCCCGCGGTATTGTCGAGTCGGAGACCCCGCTCGCCCTCGACGTCGTGCGCTCCCCAACGCTGCCTCGGGGCGTCGGCCCGAGGAGCCACGTGCTCCTCGTGAGCTACTCCGGGAACACCTGGGAGACGCTGCAGGCGTTCGCGGCGGCGGGCCGCGCCCGCGCGCCGCGCACGGTCGTCTCCTCGGGAGGCGTGCTCACCGAGCGCGCCCGTTCCGAGGGAGTACCCGTGCTCGCGGTCCCCCCCGGGCTACCGCCTCGGTCCGCGGTCGGGGATCTGCTCGGCGGCATCCTGGGGCTGCTCGACCCCTGGTTCCCCGAATCGAACGAGGCCCGGATGGAGCGCGCCGCCGAGCAGGTCCGGCGGCGGGTCGCGCTCTACGCTCGTCCGCGGGGCCCGGCCGCCCAGATCGCCGAGAAGGTGGGCGCACGGCTCCCGTTCGTGTACGCCGAGAGCGCGTTCCTCGCGCTCGCCCGGCGCTGGAAAACGCAGTTCGAAGAGAACGCAAAACGCCTCGCGGTCTTTGACGAGGTGCCCGAGCTGTTCCACAACGCGATCGTCGGTTGGGACGCGACGCCTCGTCGTACCGCGGCCGAGCACGCCGTCCTGCTGCTCGAGTGGTCCGGGGAGGCGCCCCTGGTCCGCAAGAGCTTCCGCTACCTCGAGCATCTCTTGCGTCAGAAGGGGGCGAGCGTCGTCAAGGTTCCCCTCTCCGAGGAGGACCGACTCGAGGCCCTGCTCGACGGCATCTCCCTCGGCGACCATGCGAGCCTTTTCCTCGCCGACCGGCGCAAGGTCGACCCGCTCCCCGTTGACGCGATCGTGCGGCTAAAGTCCGCGATCGGGAGCCCGCCCACGCCATCGCGGCGCGGTCCGGTGGGGGGCGCGGCCGCACGGCCGACGCGACCCCGACCGGCAAAGCGCTAAAGGGGCGGGGAACTCCCCCCGACCGGGTGCTGAGGTAGCCTAGCTCGGCCAAGGCGCCAGATTCGAGATCTGGTGGTGCGTATGCATCGCGGGAGTTCAAAGGACGCCGCGGGTTCCCCCCCGGCGGCGGGGAGTCTCCCCCTCAGCGCCTCCCCGGCCGCCGAAGTCGAAGTGGTGCTCGAAATGACTCGGGCCGGAACGATCGAGTGCCACCGGATCTCGGTCCCGCGCGGTGCGTCCGTGCGCGTCGCCCTTCGCGCGATCGGAGCGCCCGCCGAGGGGAGCGCGGTTCTGCTCGAGGATCGGTCGATCCCGCTCGACACACCGATCGACCGACCGACGACCTTCACCGTCGTTCGTACGTTCTCGGGCGGCTAGTCTCGCTCGGCTAGCGGCGCCGAGGGGACGCAGGAAGGGATTAAAGACCGGGCGACCGTCTCACTATCCCGCAGGAACTGTTCCGTGCCATCGAGTTGTCCCATCTGCGAGCAGCCGATCGCATCTACCGCCGCCCACTGCGCAATCTGCGGATTCCCGACGTCGCTGGCGATCGAGGGTCTACGGTCGCTCGACGCGCATCCCTCGACGGCGACCGAGGAAGCTCGGAGCCCCGCCGCCGGCCCGCTCGGTGTCCGAAGCGGACCGGTGCACCCGACCGCCGCCTCCCCCGAGGAGGAGATGGCCGCGACCATCAGCCGAGACCTTCGCGGAAAGATGGAGCTCCTCGGAGACCTCGGGCGCGGTCCGGACGTGACGAGCGAATTGTGCCAAGCGGCGTTGATCCAAGCCGAGGGACGGGTCGCCGAGGCGCTTGACATCCTCCGTTCCGCCCAGGGCCGGCTCGACACGGAGACCGAGCAGCTGCTGGACCACCGCCTGCGGCTGCTCGAGGATCGACGGCGCGCACTCCAGGCGACGGGCGTCCACTTCGCGCTCGGCACCGACATCGAGCGGCTGCGGAGCGCCCTGGAGTCCGGCGATCGGGCCGAAGCGGTCGGTTGGCTGGTCGAGGCGGAGCGCCGCGCCGGCCAGTTCGAGTCGGACTGGAGAGGGCTGCAGGGTCTCCTCGCCCAGATCCAGGGGCTGCGGAACGAGGCGACCGAACTGGGCTTCCCGCTCGGAGAGATCTCGAGCGAGCTCGACGGCCTTCGAGAACGGCTCAGAGGGACCGAAGTGACCGAGGATGTCCTCGACACCTTCGCCCAGGAGTCGGCCCAGATCCTGATGCTCCTCCACGATGCGATCCCCGCTTCGCTCGAAGCCGAGCTCGAGCGGACGATGACCGCGCTCGAACGCTTTCCCGACGATCACCCGCCGGCGGCCGTCGCCCGTCGGCTCCATCTCGACGCCGGCCGGAATCTCAAGAAGGGGCGGCTCACCGAAGCAATCCAGCGAGTGCGCGAGCTCCGCCGCGTGCTCAGCGAACTCGAGCGGTCCCCTGCGCGGCCCCCGATGCGCGAGCGGGCGGGTCCATCGACGATCGGCGAGAGCGAGGACGAGATGCTCGACCGGCTCTTGAAGAAGGCCCGCAGCCTTGCCGGGCGCGTCCGCACCCTGCCGCCCGAGTCCGACACGTCGCACGAGGCCGCGGTGCAGATCCGGGAAGCGACGGATCTGCTGCGGGCCCGGCACCTTAAGGAGGCCGACGCTACCCTGACGAAACTCATGCGGATGCTCGCGAGCGAGTCGCCGCCTCCGAGGACGTAGGCAATGCCTACCGAGGCTGGGTCCCTCGCAACGTGGCGCCAGCGGCTCGAGTCCCTATCCGTCCGCGCGGCCGCCCTCGAGAACGAAGGGCTCCCGTTCCCGACCGCGCAGCTCCGCGAGGCCTTCGAGGCGTCGGTCCGGGAGGGCCGGCTCCCCCAGGCCACGACGGTGGTGAAGCGCGGCGAAGCGCTGCTCGCCCGCGTCGCGACGGACTGGAACTGGGTCCGCGAGCTCTTGCGACGGGCCGACGAGCTGCGCGCGGTCGCCGAGATGATCGGGGTCGACGTCGCCCACCTCGACAGTCGGGTCGGAAACCCTCGGGAACGACTCCTGTCCGAGCCGCTCAGCTCGGGATCCCTCGAGAAGGCGGCGGCGAGCGCCTCGCTGGCGTTGGCGGTCCTGAACGATACGATCCCGAAGTTCTGCCTCCAAGAGGCGCAGCAGCTCGGACCGTCGATCCGGCGGGCCCGAGACCGCGGCGAGGAGGTCAACGAGGCGGCCCGAGCGTTTTCGCGCCTCTTGCAGGCGATCCAGGACCAGAACATTCCCACGGCTGCGCAACGGCTGCTCGAGACCCGCAAGGCCGTCACCCACATTCCTTCCGCCCCCGCGGTCCCCTCGCTCGCGCCGGGGGAGGAGGAGGAGATCCTCACCGAGGCGCGCAACCTCGCACGGCGGCTCCAACGGATCAAGGGCAAGGCCCAGAACGCGCAGAGCGCGGCGCGCCTGATGGCCCAGGTCCGCGCGGCGATCAGCGAAGAGCGGCGCTACGGAACCCCCGAAGAGGAGATCGAGTCCCTCTGGGCCGAGGTCGATCGGCTGACGCAGGAGAAGAAGCGGGCGAACGAGGGCCCCCCGCTCCTCCCGGCGCTCCCCGCCGAGGAGGCGGAGCTCGGCCCGTCGATCGAGCGAGAGCCGCCGCTGTACGACCCGCCGGAGCCCGGGGAGCTCCCGGAGGGGATGGACGAGGCGACCGGGGAGGAGGGGCCCGAGGCCCGAGCGCTCCGGCAGTCGCTCTACGTGCCCTACGTGCCCCCGGATTTCTCGGGTGCCGATAGCGAGACCACGGCCGACGGCCCGCCGGCGGGGCGCCCCCGGTCGCGTTCGCGTCCCCGACCGTAAGAGTTAAGTAGATATCGCAAGTGGTTTATACCACTTGTCGCGAGGCGGTGCTCGACCGGCAACGCGCGAGGCCGGCACGATTCTCTCCGTGACGCCGACCGGTCGTCTGACCGTTCGCGCCTTCTCCGACGAGTTCGTTCCCGAGGGAGCGGCCGTGCGCGACGCGCGCGGCGTCGTCCGCGGCAAGGTCGTTCGGGTCTTCGGCCCGGTGGCCCGGCCGTACTTGAGCGTCCGACCGCGACGGACTCCGACGCCCGCGGAGGGCCTCGCCCTTCTCGGCGCGTCTCTCGTGCGCGAGTAGCGGAGGAAACCGAGCATGCAGAACGGGGAGGCGCCACCGAACGCCGAAAAGCCCGCGGCTCGACCGGAAGATCTGGCGGTGCCGACCCGCTGCACCAGCTGCGGTTCAACGCACCTCACCCGCGACTACGAGCGGGGCGAGCTCGTTTGCGACGAGTGCGGGCTCGTTCTCGAAGAGTCGATGATCGACCAGGGCCCCGACTGGCGCGCGTTCGACGCCGAGCAGGGAGAGAAGCGGGCGCGCACCGGTGCCCCGACAACCCTCACGATCCACGACAAGGGCCTCTCGACGGAGATCGGCTGGAAGAATCGGGACCCGTACGGCAAGTCGATCCCCACGCGCAATCGCGCCCAGCTCTACCGACTCCGAAAGTGGCAGCGCCGCATCCGGGTCTCGAACGCGACGGAGCGGAACCTCGCGTTCGCGCTCGCCGAGCTCGACCGGATCGCGTCGGGAATGGCGCTCCCGCGGAACGTGCGCGAAACGGCCGCGATGATCTACCGCAAGGCCGTCAACCGCAACCTGATCCGCGGTCGGTCGATCGAAGGGGTCGTCGCGGCGTCGCTCTACGGGAGCTGCCGGCAGTGCAACGTCCCCCGGACGCTCGACGAGATCGCCTCAAAGTCCCGTATCGGCCGCAAGGAGATCGGGCGGACGTACCGGTTCATGACCCGCGAGCTCCACCTGAAGCTCATGCCGACCCGCCCGCAGGACTACATCCAGCGCTTCTGCTCGGAGCTCAAGCTGAAAGGCGAGATCCAGACGCGGGCGAACGAGATCCTGAAAGAGGCGACCGAGCGCGAGTTGACGAGCGGCCGGGGGCCGACGGGCGTCGCCGCCGCGGCGATCTACATCGCGAGCGTCCAGTCGGGCGAGCGGCGCACCCAGCGCGAGGTCGCCGAAGTCGCGGGTGTCACCGAAGTGACGATCCGCAACCGCTACAAGGAGCTCACCGAGAAGCTCAATCTGCGCGTCATGCTCTGACGGTCGGGCGGACCGGCCGGACCGAGCGCCCGCGTCGACTGGCTTTCGACCGCGGCGCCCGGCGGCCCGAGCCGCTCCTCGAGCGAGGGATCGACCTCCGCCCGAGAGCCGCCGGCCACCGTGGATTCCCTTGACCGGGGCCCCCGCCACCCTCTTCTAACCGAGCTCGTTCGGGCCGAGGTGGTGCGTCCGCTCCCGATCGCACTCCTCGTCTCGGGGGAGGGAACGACGCTCGACGCCCTCGCCTCCGAGGTCGAGGCGGGGCGGCTGCCGGCGGCGATCCGGCTCGTCGTCTCCGACCGGCCGACCGCGCCAGCGCTGGAAAAGGCCCGACGGCACGGGCTGCCGACGCTCCTCCTCCCCGGGCGGGGGGTGGACCCGGAGGTCTGGGGGGAGCGGCTGAGCGCCGAGCTCACCGCTCGGGGGGTCGAGCTCGTGATCCTCGCGGGCTTTCTCAAGATCCTTCCCGGGTCCTGGGTGACGCATTGGCAGGGCCGCGCGGTCAATCTGCATCCGTCGCTCCTCCCCCGGTACGGGGGCCCTGGCATGTACGGGGAACGGGTCCACGCGGCGGTGCTCGCGGCGAAGGAGCCCGAGACGGGGGTCACGGTTCACCTGGTCACGCGCGATGTCGACGGCGGTCCCCCGGTCGCGCAGGATCGGCTTCGGGTGCAGCCGGACGACACTCCCGCGTCCCTGCGCCTCCGCCTGCACCCGGTCGAGGTGCGGCTGCTCGTTGAAACGATCCGTCGGTTCGCGGTCGGAGAGCTGCCGCTCCCTTACCCGTCGCGCTTCGCCCCCGAGCCGGACGGGCGGGGGCGGCGACGCGGCGACGGGGGTTGAGGCGGCGCCGAGGGCTCGGTCGAGCTAGCCGTCGCGACGAGCTCGGAGAGCGGAGTGGGCCGGGTCGCGAGGTCGGTTCGGAGGCGGTGGCGCGTCGTTTTCGGCGGGAAGAGGTCCCCTTCCCGGGCGCGGCGGATGACCTCGGCCTTCGTGATCGGTAACCCGGGCTGCCACGGCTCGAGCGAGACGAGGTCGCCCTCGTAGTCGACGACCCACGCGGGAATGCGGACAGCGCCGAGGCGACGCGCGGCCTCCACCCGGTGGTGGCCGTTCAGGATGACGTATGTGCCACGGGCGACCCAGATCGGGTCGGAGAAAACGCCCGTCGCCCGGATCTCCTCCACGAGGACTCTCACGTTCTCCTCCTCCACCCGCTCGTGCGCCCGTAGCCGGTCGAGGGGAAGGAGCGCGAACTCCGGCCGATCGGTCATGCGGCGCTCCCCTCCCGCGCTTCGCGGACCGCTCGGCGCACGTAGACCTCGACCACCCGGCGCCGGTAGTCGGGGAGCAGGAACGTGTTGTGGACGGGACGGACGCCGCGCATCACCTCGCTCGCGACGCGGCCGAGCGCCTCCTCGGAGAGCGGAGCACCGGCGAGGGGGTCGGTGAGCGCGTCGAACCGACGGGGATAGGTCTCGACCCCCCCGACCGCGATCCGGAGCGACTCGACCCGGGTCCCGTCCCAGCGCCCGGCGACCGCGACCCCGAGCTCGGGGAAGTCGAAGGAGGGGCGCACGCGCAGCTTCTTGTACCCCGCCCGCTGGCCCCTCGCCGACGGCGGCAGGTGGACCGCGACCAAGAGCTCGCCGGGAGCGAGGCGCGTCCGGCGGATCCCGTCGCCCGCGGCGTCGTACAGACCCGAGAGCGGCAGCCGACGACGTCCCGAGGGGCCCGCGACCTCGACGTCCGCGTCCAGCACTAGGAGCGAGGGCGCGAGGTCGCCCGAGAAGGTGGCGTAGCAGCGTTCCTTCTGCGGTACGACGTGGCAGCGGTCGCCGTCCGCCTTCAGGCAGAAGCCGAGGCTCGCGCGCCAGAAGAAGCTCTGATTGAAGAAGAAGCACCGCGTCTCGACCAGGAGGTTCCCTCCGACCGTTCCGCTCGCGCGTACGAGCGGCGTCGCGACCTCCCCGACGGCGTCCTGGATCCCGGGATAGGCGGCGCGGAACGCGGGGTCCCCCTCGAGGTCGGCCAGACGCTCCATCGCTCCGAGGCGCTCGAAGGAGTGTCCGCGCAGCTCGGGGATGTCCTCGAGCGCGATCAGATGCGGGCGCAGATTGAGGTGCATCTTGTAGTTCGGCAGCAGGTCGGTCCCGCCGGCGAGGTAGTCGCACTGGCCCGAGAGCTCGGACGCGAGCCGGACCGCCTCCTCGACCGACCGCGGCCGGTGGAGCTCGAACGGGTCGAGATGCATCGACGACCCCCGGTTCAGGCGCCCTTCCACGCCCGGCGTTCCGCGACCCGCCGGTCGATGCCGCGCAGCACCTTGTCCGGCGTAATGGGAAGGTCGGTGAATCGGACTCCGACCGCGTCGTACAGCGCGTTCCCCACGGCGGGCAGGGTCGCGATGAGCGGGCCCTCGCCCGCCTCCTTCGCGCCGAACGGGCCCTCCGGGTCGTCCTTCCCGACGAGCAGGATCTCCACCTCGGGCATCTGTTGGGGCATCGGGATCTTGTACTCGAGCAGCGAGGGGTTGAAGAGACGCGACCCGCGATAGTTCATCGACTCGCCCATCACCTGGCCGAGGCCCATGTGGATCGAGCCCTCGATCTGGCCCTCGACCGCGAGCCGGTTCAGGGGACGCCCGCAGTCGAATCCCGCCCAGACCTTCCGAACGCGGTACTCGCCTGTTTCGACGTCGACCGACACCTCAGCGACATACGCGGCGAACGAGTAGGCCGGGGCCGTTCCGGCCTTGGCGCCCTTGAACGTGCCTCCCTTGGGACGGGTCTGGTAGGATCCGCTCGCGGTGAGCGCCCCTTTCGCCTCCATCGCCCGGTGAAGAACTTCGAGGAACGGTACCGAGGCCGGGGGCGGGCCGCGGGTCTCAAAGCACTCGTGACCGACCATCACCTCTTCGGGCGGGGTTCCGAGGAGCCCGGCCGCCGCGGTGATGAGCTCGCCCTTGAGCTGCTCGGCGGCCGAGCGCGCCGCGTTCCCCATCATGAACGTCACCCGGCTCGAATACGAACCGAGGTCGACCGGGCTTACGTCCGAGTCCACCCGCTGGACGTGGACGCGCTCGAGGTCGACCCCGAGGACCTCCGCAACGATCGCCGCCAGCAGGGTGTTCGACCCTTGGCCGATGTCGGCCTGCATCGAGTGGACGGCGATCCCGCCGTCCATATCGACCTTGAGGTGGACCGTCGATTGGGGCATCTTGGGCGTGAAGTGGATCGGGCTGTTCGAGCCCGAGATGTAAAAGCCGCATCCGAGTCCGATCCCCCGTCCGTACGGCAGCTGGCGAAACTTCCGGTCCCAGTCGCTCGCCTTCCGGACCGCGCTCAAGCACTCGAGGAACGAGGTCGAGGTGATCTCGAACCGGTTCACCGTGGTCGAGTTCGGCGCCAACGCGTTCCGTTCGCGCAGGTCGAACGGGTCGATCCCGCTCTCCTCCGCGATCCGGTCGAGGGCGACCTCGATGGAGTAGCGGATGTTCGTCCCCCCGTGAGCGCGCATCGCGCCCGAGGGGGGTTTCGTCGTGTAGACCCGGCGACCTTTGTAGCGGAAGTTCGGGACCCGGTACGGACCCATCGCGAGGACGCCGTTGTAGTACGTCGTGACGGTTCCGAACGAGCTCCACGCCCCACCGTCGATCAACGCCTCGATGTCGTAGGCGAGCAGGTTTCCCTCGGCGTCGGCCGCTACGCGTACCTCGTTCTGGGTCGGGTGGCGCCCGTGGTTCGTGTAAAACACCTCTTCGCGGTCGAAGAGGATCTTGACCGGGCGGCCGGTTTCGATCGCGAGGGCCGCACAGACGATCTCGTGGGGGAGCGGGTCCGATTTCCCCCCGAAGCCGCCGCCCACCTCCGGCTTGATCACCCGGATCCGGTGCATCGGGATCCCGAGTACCTCGGAGAGCGTGCGGTGCAGGTAGTGGGGTACCTGGGTCGCACTCCAGACCGTGAGCCGGCCGTCCGGTGTGGCTTCGGCGATCGTCGCCATCGGCTCGGTGAAGGCGTGGGTGACCCCGGCGAATGTTCCGCGCACCCGGGCCGTGAAGCGCGCGCGGGCGAACGCCGCGTCGACATCCCCAAAGTGCTGGACGACCTCTTTCTGGATGTTGGTTCCGGCGAGCCCCTTCGCGTGGATCGGGTCGGTGACCTTCGACGTCCCCATGCGGGGATCGGCGTGCTCGGCGAGCGGCTCGGCGTCGACCCGAATGAGCGCGAGCGCTGCTTCGGCCGTCGGTTCGTCGCGCGCCGCGACAGCGGCGATGATGTCCCCGATGTACCGGGAGGCGTCGACCGCGATCGCGGTCTCGTCGTGGGTGATCGGAAGGACGCCGAACGGTATCGGGTAGCGGTCGCCGGTGAGGACCGCGTACACGCCCGGCAGGGCGCGAGCCGCGGCCACATCGATGGACCGGAGGCGGGCGTGGGGCCAGGGGCTCCGCAGGAGCCGTCCGACGAGCAGGCCCGGGCGTTGGATGTCGTCGGTGTATTCCGCCCGTCCGGTGACCTTGAGCGGCCCCTCGACGTACGGGATGCGGCCTCCGAGAAGGCGGTACGGGTTCGTCGGTGGCGTCGGCGCGGACGCCATTACCGACCTCCCACGGCCGCGATCGCCTCGATGATCTTCGTGTAGCCGGTGCACCGGCAGAGGTTGCCCGCGATGGCCCGTTCGATCTCCTCCCGGCTCGGGTGCGGGTTCGCGCGGAGGAGCGCGGTCGCGGTCACGACGAACCCGGGCGTGCAGAAGCCGCACTGCGTCGCGCCGTGCTCGACGAACGCCCGCTGAACGGGCGAGAGGCCTTGCGGAGGCGTCACTCCTTCGATCGTGGTGACCTCCCGACTCTCGACGAGGCGGGCGAGGGTGAGGCAGCTCAGGGCCGGCCGACCGTCGAGAAGGACCGTGCAGCAGCCGCACGTCCCGAGGTCGCAGCCGCGCTTCGTTCCCGTGAGACGCAAGTCCTCGCGCAGCAGGTCGAGGAGGATCCGGGGATCCGGGCAGAAGACGTCGACCGGTTGACCGTTCAGGCGAAACCTAAGGCGGTCGCGGGACGGCATCGTTCTCACGAAGGGACGGGCGGCTATCAATCGTTCGAGTACCTAAGCTGGTCGGATGCATTCCGGCCACGAGCTCGCCGACGATGCTCACCGCGATCTCCGCGGGGCTCTCCGCGCCGATCGCGAGGCCGACCGGCGAGCGGACCCGGGCGAGCGCCTCCCGAGAAACGCCCCGCGCCCGGAGCGCGGCATACATGTGCTCGCGTTTCGCCGCGCTCGCGATGAGTCCGATCGTGTTGGGGAACCGGTCGAGCGAGCTCGCGAGCAGTTCGAGGTCCTTCGCGGCGTCGTAGCCGAGCAGATAGAGGTGCGTGATGGTCGCCGGCTCGAAGATCTCCCAGACGCGCTCCGGCGCGACGACTTCGCGGCGCGCTGCGGTCGGGAACCGGTCGACGGCGACCCATTCGGAGCGGTCGTCCGCGACGCTGTAATCGTACTCGAGAGTGGGAAGCAGGGCAGCGAGGGCCTGGGCAACGTGCCCCCCGCCCCAGAGCAGAAGGTTCGGGCGCGCCGGCACGTACTCGATCGCGACGTCGACCGCCCCGCCGCACAGGCTGGGGAGCCCGCCGGGTCGCCAGGCGGCGAGGTCGAAATGGTGAAGGCCGCCCGAATGCTCGTCGAACGCGCGTCGCGCCAGCCGTTTCACCTCTTCCTCGAGGGCGGCGCCGCCGACCGTGCCGACGGTCGACCCGTCGCCTCCGACCAGCATCGACGACCCGACCTTCCCCGGCACCGAGCCCACCGATCGGACCACCACCGCCCGAACGAACGGCTCGTGCGCTTCGAGTCGCCTCAAGGCTTCTCGGGCCTCCCGGCGGTCCACGGACTAGTCCTCCCGGCGGTCGCTCCACGCGTCGAGCGCGAGCCGATACTCCTCGGGGGTGTCCACGTTCGCCACGACCGCCGGGTCATCGACCGCGACCCGGCGGACCTGAGGTCCGAACTCGGGGAGGAGCGAACGGAGGGGCGCATCGGTGCGGAGCTCCAGGATCCGGGGTCGCACTTCGGAACGCCACAGGACCGGGTGACCCCCCCTTCCCTCGAACGTGGGGATGAACCAGGAGCCGAGGAGGTCATGCGCGCGCATGCTCTCGAGCGCGAGGAGCGTGCTCGCCGAGACGAACGGATGGTCGACGGGCCAGAGCATCACGTCGAGCTCGCGCGGTAAGGCGGAGAGCCCTGCCTGCACAGAGGCCGTGCGACCCTCATACCAGTTCTCGGCGTCGACGAGTTCAACGGGGAGGCCCCGCATCTCGTGCACGATCGCCGCGCGATGGGCGCCCACGACGAGGGCAACCGGGTCGTACCGCTCCCGTAGGCAGGTCTCGGCGAGACGACGGACCGCGGTCCGTTCTCCCACCTTGAGGAGGGCCTTCGGGAATCCACCGAAGCGCCGGGACTCGCCGGCCGCCAGAATGAGCGCGGCGCTGGTCATGGATCGTCCACCCGGCGCCCCCGCGCCGGGCGCAAGTACGTTCGTCGGTTAGTTAAGTCGATGCCCCGGGAGGTGGGGGTTCCCCGGGCGCTCGCGAACGCTCCCCGGCGTGGCCGGACGCAGCACCCTCGACCGCCGGGGTTCGAATTTAAATACACCGACCGGGTGGCCGCGCCGCTCCATGACCCATCCGAACGACGTGCCGCCGTCCCTGCTCCTTCCCCAGTTGGCGACGGAACTGCGCAACCGACAGGCGGTCCAGCCCCCTCCCTGGGCCACGTTCGTCAAGACCGGGGTCCACAAGCAGCGCGCCCCGGTCCAGACGGACTGGTGGTACCTGCGGAGCGCATCGGTGCTGCGCAAGATCTACGTGCAGGGCTACGTCGGGGTCGCCCGCCTCAGCGCCGAGTACGGGGGTAAGCGCGACCGCGGGAGCGCGCCGTACCACGCCCGGACAGGCTCTCGCGCCATCCTTCGGGAGATCGTCCAGCAGCTCGAGAAATCCGGTCTCGTCCAGCCGTACAAGACCCGAGGCCGTCGGGTGAGTCCCGAGGGCGAGAAGTTGCTCACCGCCGTATCGAAAGTGATCCTCCAGAAGCTTGCGGCGGAGCGACCCGAACTCGCCAAGTACCTCTAGCGCTCGTACGGAAGGCGAGGAGGAGTGGTCGATGGCGTACGGAGAGGACCCCGAGCTCGCCGAGCTCCGTCGGCGGCGTCTTCGCCAGATCGAGGAGATGCAGGGCGCCGAGTCGGTGAACACGCAGGCGTTCGCAGCCCAGGATGCCGAGGCGCAGCGTCGCGAATCCGAGCGCGCCGAAGTATTACGACGCATCCTCACCCCCGAAGCCCGGGAACGCCTGGGCCGGATCCGCCTCGCGAAGCCGGACGTCGCGGCTTCGGTCGAGCAGCAGCTCATCTCCCTCGCTGCGAGCGGGCGACTCCAGCGCCAGGTCGACGACGCGACCTTGCGCGCGCTGCTCGAGCGGATCGCCCCCGACCGTCGGGAGATCTCGATCACGCGGCGCTAGGAGCGGAGGACGATGGCGAACCGTAGGAAGAGCTTGGCCCGCAAGATCCGTCTCATCCGGATCGTCAAGTCGAACCGGCGGGTGCCGGCTTGGGTCATGCAGCGGACGAGCCGTCGGGTCACGCGCCACCCGAAACGTCACACTTGGAAGCGGGGCCACCTGCACAAGTAACGAGCGAGGAGAACGAGCATGCCACCGAAGACCCCGGGTCGACGCGCCGAAGAGCTCGAACGTGAGTACGTCATCCCGCTGCGCGCGAGCCAGCATCAACCGTCTCGTCGTCGCCGCGCCGGGCACGCGCTCGAGACCGTCCGTCGGTTCGTCGTCCGGCACATGAAGGGCCAGCCCGAGGATGTCTGGATCGATCCTCGGCTCAACGAGCGCATCTGGGAGCGCGGGATTCAGCACATCCCGCCGCAGGTCCGCGTCAAGGCCATCCGATTCGAGGACGGCCTGATCGAGGTCGACCTCCTCGAAGAGGAATAGCGTCGGCGCGGGAGACCTCGCGCGTGCCGGTCGGACGTACTCTCTTCGGTGGCAGCCCCTACCTCGGAGTGTACCTCCGGGTCGGGGAGTCGGTGGCGATCGGCCCTCCTAGCGTGCCGCGAGCGTTCGAACGGGACCTCGAGCGGCTCCTCGGCGTGCGCGTCGTTCGCAGCACCGTATATGACTGCGAGGTCGTCGGGGCGATGGTCGCGGCGAACTCGAACGGGATCGTGCTCGGAGCGGAGATCGACCCGGCCGAGCGACGGGTCCTCGAGGCAACGGCGCCGGTGACCGTGGTGCGCCAACGCCACAACGCGATGGGAAACAACATCCTGGCGAACGATCGGGGCGCGCTCGTCCACCCGGAGTTCTCGCCGGAAGCGGTCCGGGAGATCTCCGGGGCCCTCGGCGTGCCGGCCGAACAGGGCACGATCGCGGGCCTCGGCACCGTCGGCATGGCGGGCGTCGCCACGAATCGCGGAGTCGTGGTCCATCCGAAGGCGACGGAGCGCGAAGCCCATCTTCTCGCCGATACGCTCGGCGTGCCGGTCCACCGGTCGACCGCGAACTTCGGCGTCCCGATCGTCGGCGCCTGCCTGGTCGCGAACTCTCGGGGCTTCGTCGTCGGCCGCCCCACGACCCCGGTCGAGATCGTCCACCTGCAGGAAGGGCTCGACACGTACGACTAGCGCGCGGGCGGCCGCCCGCCGCGCAGCACGGTCTACGTGCCGCGCTTTCGCTTCACGTACCGGGTCGCGTACCCCGCGATCCGGTTGGCGAGCTTCTTGTGCGTCACCTGGTACTTCCCCTCGACCACGACGCCGAGGTCGGTGAGCTCGAGCACTTTCTGCTTGTTGTTCGCAAAGTCGCCGGAGAATTGATCGGGATAGTGGCGGATCAGCTCGATCGCGACCCGCTTAATGTAAGTCTGCCGGATATTGCCCATGCGGGCGGGGCCACCTCGGGGGGTGGTTATAACCTTGTCCGGGCGCCGCGCGCGGCGGCCGTCGGACGTCCCCGTCGAGGTTATCCGACCGGCGGAAGCCACAAATACCATGCCCGAGGTAAACTCGATTGTGCTACGGGGCGGAGCCGACCGGGAGGGCTCCGGGGCGAGCGCTCGGAACGGACCCGGCGGGGCAGCAATCGGCGGCTCATGGTGACCGATGCGGCCGCGCCGGCGACCCCGCGCGAGCGGAACGTCCTCCTCCTCGATCTCTCGAAAAGCATGCTCGCCCCACTGCCCGAGCCGCAGGGGGGCCACGGCGAGCGCCAGAAGATCGAGGTCGCGCGCACGGCGGTCTTCCGCATCCTGCAGGATGCCGCGACGTCCGGTTCCTTGTTCGGTCTCGTGACGTTCACCGAGACGGTTCGCGTGGCGGTCCCGCTCGGAGAGATTCACCGGGAGAACCTTCCGTACATCGAGAGCCTGATCTCGCTCCTCACCCCGGGGGGCCGGTCGGCGATCTGGGACGCGATCGCCGTCGGAGCGGACCTTCTCCGCATGGGGACCGACGGAGTGAGGGGAAACCTGGTCCTGGTGACGGATGGCTGGGACAACGCCTCGGCCCGGTTCGATGTCCCGCCCGCGCCGGGGCGACCGATGCCCGAGGGAAAGGTCGACCTGGTCCCCTACCTCTTGCCCTCCGGGTCTCGCCTCACCCTCCGGCTGATCGGGATCGGGAGCGGGAAGGAACGCGACAAGGGGGTGGACGCGGGTCGCATGGGCGAGTTCCTGCGCGAGCTCACGGGGCGGGCGCAACAACTCGGACTCCCGGCGGCGTTCAGTTTCCAGGAAGTCACGACCGGCTCCGCGCTCTTCGCCCAGATGGTCCATGCGTTCGTCGACGTTGGTTTCGAGGGCGACCTCTCGATCGAGGACCTCCATCCGGAAGAGCTCGCGCGTCACGCGGCGAGCGCAGCCCGCGCGCTAAAGGAGCCCCAGCAGCACGCGACCGTGGCCCGCATCAAGAGCGCCCAGATCGCCTCGCGGCCGAACGGCACGGAAGCCTACCGCGAGGTTCCCGAACTCGAGATCGACGTCCTCGCGCACGCCGGCGGCCCTCCGGCGTACCTCCGGGAGCGGTACGGCCCCCTCGGCGAGATCGTCGAGGCGTACCTCCAAGGCCAGTTCGACACCGCCCTCGAGCTGTTGGCCCGATCTCAAGCGATCCTGCCGCCCGTTACCCGGTTGTACTGGGAGGCCCGCGTCCAGTTCGCGCGGAGGGCCGTGGTGGAAGCCGCGCGCGCGCTCCTCCAGGCGTGGACCGAGGCCGAGCGTTTGCCCCCGGCCGCCCAAGCGCAGATCCTCCGTCGGCTCGCGATGCTACAGGCCCGGATGCAAAACGACAAGGAGACCGAGACGCTCGTGAAGTTCATCGATGCGACCGAGCACAGCGTCGCGACGGGAAACCCCGAGACCCGCGAGCGCCTCATGGACCTCTTCTCGCGCCTCCTCGAGCTCCGGGGGACGTACCAGTTGACGCGGCTAGCCGCGGAGGGCGACCTTCAGGACGCGGCGCTGAAGCACGAGGCCGCGGTCGAAGAGGTCTTCGGACGCCTCCAGGACGCTCGATTGGACCTCTCGAGCACGGGCCCGGCGGTGGAAGGGGCGCTCGACTTCATTGAAATATGCCTCGCGGAGATGCGGTAAAGGCAAAGGCGATGCCCGAGGTCAAGGTCACGACCCGCACTCGACGCGCCGCCGGCGCCAAACGCGAGGCGAAACCGTCGATCGACGCGGCTCGCATCGCGGTCATCGGGATCCCGGCCTCGGGGAAGACCACCTATTTCCGGTTCCTCTCGGGCCACTTCGGGCTCAACCTGCCGATCCTGTACATCCCGGCCCGCACCGAGGGGGCGAGCCTACCGCTGTACGGGGACCTCGAGAACGACGTGGCGCTCGAGGAGACGACCTACGAGACCACGGACCCGACCGACCCGGAGGGGAGCCTCGAAACGACGACCCGCTACTACGTCAACCGTCCGATGGAGGACCGCCGCAAGCTCTGGGTGGAGCTATCGGCCGGCCGGGAGGACCAGGGGATCCTCACGAAGTACCCCCTCCCGACCAAGTTCAACCAGTTCGTCGAGATGAAACTGCGGTTCCGCTACGGCGGGCCGAACGGCGAGGCGGCGTCGCGCCCGATGGAGCTCCACACGATCGACGAGGCCGGCGGGATCATCGCCGACTACTTCACCTACGACCGGCTCTGGATCGATTCCGAGGACGCCGAGGTCACGGAGAAGTCGTGCAAGGTGATCCCGCACTTCGATTCCTGGCGGCCGGACCGTCGCGACCTTTGGCGCCGAGGGCTGACGCTGCTCGGGCGGTTCGTGCACGGGGCCGACGCGGTGATCCTCCTACTCTCGCCGGCCCTACCGTCCCTGCGCGATCAGGCCCAGCAAGTGAATCTCGCCCGGGGGGTCTTCCGCTACGTTCGCACCCACAACCTTCCGCTCGTGATCGCGATCTCGAAGGCCGACAAGCTGAAGGAGTTCTACTCCGAGGTGGAGCAGTCGGTCCGAGAGCGGTCCTACCGCAGCGGCTTTGATCCGGTGGATTACCTCCTGCGGCGGGACGGCGCCGGCATGGGAACGATCCTCGTCGCCCAGGAAGGACGCGGGGTCTCCGTTCGCGAGGACGTGTTCCTCGTCTCGAGCGCGGTCTCGACCGGGGAGGGCCATCCGCTCTTCGTGGGGGAGAGCGGAGAGGAGGCGCCCAACGTGGGCACCCCGACCATGGGCGTGCCGGTCATGGTGAACACCACGCTGCCCCTCGCCCGGGCCTGCGAGCGGGTACTCGAGCGCCGACAGACGAAGGGGGCGTGATGACGACGGAGGGCGACGGCAGTTCCGCAGGGCTCGCGCCGATCGCGGTCGTCTGGTGCCGCCAGGTCGACAACGAGGCGGAGAGCCCGGGGTACACGACGATCCCCGAGGAGTTCCCCGGGCGGCGGGAGACCCTCGAGGCAATCCGGATCGTCGGCAACCTCACGATCAACATCGCCGACACCCACGACTACTGGGACCCCGACCCCGCCCAACCGCTCTCGTTCTACCCCAACCTGTTCCTCTACCCGGCGGCGAACGGACGGTACACGTGCGTCGGACGCATGTTCCTGTCCACCGAGGACCGCCCGCGCCTCGGCATGAAGACCCTCGTCTTCTCGACGGCCGAGCTCCTCGCCGGCGGGGAGTTCGGCGCGGCGGTCCTCCGGGCGCACGCGACGATGGGCCGGTCGGCGGCCCCCGCCCGCCCCGGTCTCGAACCGGACCCGTTCGTTTACCAGGCGGTCGGGGAGGGTTTCCTGTTCCACCGCGGAACGACCGACCCGGTCGTCATCGTCGCGGCCGACCAGTGGGAGGCGGCCAGCCGGGTCCTGCTCGAGCTCGTCCGTCAGCTCCCGGGCTCTCAGGTCGCTCTCGGGGCGTTCCTCGTCTTCCCCTACTTCCTGCCCGAGGCGAAGGTCAACCTCCACGAGTTCACCGAGCAGACTCCCCTCGCCCTGGCGATCATGCGCGTCCCGAAGGGGGAGGCGCAGGGCGAACGCCACGCGAAGCGGCTCGAGAGCTGGCAGGCCGCACCGGTCGCCCTTCGGGACCTGACCCGCCCCCCGCTCGCCCGGGAACGCGGGAACCTCCCTCTCGTGCTCCAGTACGCTCGCGACCAGCTCGAGTCGAAGCTCGGCGAGGTGACCCGTCGGGTGGACCTGGTCGAAGATCCTCGAACCCGCACCCAGCTCCACGATCCCGAACGGCAGGGAGGCCGGGACCGGCGCAAGGAGATGTGGCGGATCGGGACGGCGATGGAGACGGCCGCGATGCTCCTGAGCCGCCCGAAGGGCCGGTCGATCCCCATGAGCGGGGAGGCGGCGAAGCGGGCGAACGAGTATCTCCAGGCCCATCCCTCCGCTGCCCCGGCCCGCGCCAGCATCGAACCCGCGCCCGCGGTCCCTTCCTTCGGCGGCCCCGCTGTCTCACCGCCGCCCTCCTGGCTCCAGCGACCGCCGGACGTGCGTGTGCCTCCCCCCGGGGCCGTCCCCGTGCCGATCTCGACGAGCGACGACCCGTCGAGCCTGCCCCCGGCCGTGACGCCGC
>VFSW01003861.1_pt1 | contig 22442 bp, 19 predicted proteins | sample 5358111 | NCBI WGS metagenome assembly VFSW01 (sample SAMN11554181, study PRJNA540505) | mine drainage metagenome | isolation source: sediment from site ElyBrook_90M | place: USA: Ely Copper Mine, Vershire, VT | collected 2017 | reverse complement strand
GCATGGTTCAAACACTGCCTCGAAGGTCTACAGCATTAGGGAAAACGCTCTAATGCCAATAATATGTTTTGTTATTATCGTTATAACGGAGGCGGGCATGGCAAAGCTCAAGGTAACCACGGTAGGCAGTTCCACAGGAATTGTGCTGCCCAAAGAGGTTCTAACGCGGCTCAAAGTTGTAAAGGGCGACTCGCTCTTTTTGACCGAGTCCCCTGAAGGTTTCCGCATTACTCCTTACGACCCTGAATTCGAGCGGCAAATGGGGTTGGCTCGCAAGGTCATGCGTGAGCGCCGGGATGTGCTTCGCGAGTTGGCGAAGTGAGTACTCTCCAGTGGAAATGGATCGCCGAAATCACGGCTTTCGCAATCCACGATGAGCAACTCGCGGAGCACGGCGGAATTCCAGGTGTGCGCGATATGGGACTTGTACTCTCGGCTCTTCAGCGGCCACGGAATCTTGAGGCGTACGGAACTGCCGGTATTGCCGAGCTTGCCGCGGCATATGCATATGGAATCTCGCGCAATCACGGCTTTCTGGATGGGAACAAGCGCACCGCCTTTGTTGTGGCATGTGTCTGTCTGCTCGATAACGGCTATGAGTTGATTGCTACCGATCAGGAAACGGTGACCATCATGCTGACCGTTGCTGCGGGTGAGATATCGGAAGCGGAGCTTGCAGTCTGGTTCAGAGGGTACATTCGTCCGATAGCTGAACTCTCCTGAATCGGATGAAGATTGCAGACGGGCTGAAGCTAAACCTCTACTGGCTCTCCTATCCACGCCTTGCCCTTACCGCGTCAGCCAGTTCCTTCAGTAATGAATGCGTCTCCACCCAGTCGATGCACCCATCCGTGATGCTCTGCCCATACACCAGTGGCTGGCCGGGGACCAGTGGTTGCGCTCCGGCCACCAGGTTGCTCTCAATCATCACACCCAGAATACGCTTGTCGCCCCCGGCAATTTGCCCAGCCACATCGTGGCAGACAAGGCCCTGGCGGCGGTAGTCTTTGCTGCTGTTGGCGTGGCTGAAGTCGATCATGATGCGGGGGGCAATGCCGGCCTGCTCCATCTTGGCCGCGCTCTCGGCCACGCTCTCGGCCGTGTAATTCACCGTCTTGCGGCCCCCGCGCAGAATGATGTGGCAATCAGGATTTCCGGTGGTGACAAAAATGGCGGATTGCCCGTGCTTGGTATGGCCCAGGAAGGTATGTGAGTGGGCGGCGGAGAGAATCGCGTCCACGGCCACCTGCACATCGCCGGAGGTGGCGTTTTTGAAACCCACCGGGCAGGAGACGCCGGAGACCAGTTGGCGGTGAACCTGGCTCTCGGTGGTGCGCGCGCCGATGGCGCCCCAACTGACCAGGCCGGCGATGTACTGCGGCGAAATCATATCCAGGAATTCGGTACCTGTCGGCACGCCCATCTCGGCCAGGTCCAGCAGCAGGTTGCGCGCCAGGCGCAGGCCGTCGTTGATGCTGTAAGTCTGATTAAGAAAGGGGTCGTTGATCAGCCCCTTCCATCCCAGGGTGGTGCGCGGCTTCTCAAAATAAACGCGCATGACGATGCGCAGGTCGGCGGAAAACTCCTTGATCGCAGTCTTCAGCAGGGCCGCATACTCGCGCGCTGCCTTGGTGTCGTGAATGGAGCAGGGGCCGACCAGCACCAGCAGGCGGGGATCGGTTCCGTTAAGGATGTCGCAAATCTCATTGCGGGTGTCAAAGATGGTGGCCGAGGCCGCTTCTGTGACGGGACGTTCTTCCTCAAGAAAGACGGGGGGAAGAACGACTTTCGTCCATTTGATGCGAATATCTTCAGTTGTGTGGAACATGGCTCGCTTTCTGCGGTGCGCATCTCCGCCGGGGATACACACGGCAGATGAGACAGATGGACCTCTTCTAAAATCTATCAGTCGGGGGCTTCAGAGCTGCGTGTCTTAATGCCAGCCTGCTAGCCCAAACCTTACCGTTTGTAGCGCTGTTCCCCGGCTTCCAGTGCCACCGGCAACTGGTTCTGACGCGGGGGCAGCGGGCAGGTGGCATAGGGAGTGTAGGCGCAAGGTGGGTTTACCAGCCGGTTAAAGTCCAAGGTGAGCAGGCCCGGTTTGCCTAGGCCGTGATCCGGTAGGCCTGTATGCAGAAATCTTCCTCCGCCGTACGTAACGGTCTTTGAAGTATCATCCCGGAGAATAAAGAACAGAGTCTTTCCTGAGGAATCTTCAAGCACCGGCTCCAGACTGAGGGGGTGGCCGTTGAGCTTGAACCGTGCGACCCCCGGCGCGGGCAGGTCGAGCGTAGTGCCCAGAACGGTGGGAATCTTTTGGATGCGCTGCGGATTGTAGGGAGTCCACTGTGCCCTAATCAGGAAGCGCGGGTCGGGCGCATACCAGTTAAGACCGCGAAAGCTGGTGCGAGTGGGCGAATCGGCGTCCTTGATGCGCAGCACGTAACGGTCGCCCCGGCGCAGCACCACCAAGGTCAGGCCGTGCCAGGCAATCGCAGTTGGCTTCAGGCCGTCCACATTGATCTGGCCCTCGCGCGCCGGCTTGCCGTCGACGGTCAGTTGCGTAGGAAAGCCGCCGCTGGGCGCCAGCAACTGCACTAAGCTGTTGTCTTGCGCATGATCGTTCTGCGGCTTCTTCCCTTCTTGCTGGCCGCTTACGGTGAGCAGGCAGATGTGGTCAGGGGCCTGGGCATGAATCTGAATCTGGCTGTCCGCCGCAGAGCCCACAGAGTTGAAGCCGGGCTTGAGCCACTCCAGCCCAACCAGAGTCAGCCATCCGTCCGGAGCGGCCAAATCGCGCTCCTGCTGCGCGCGCCACACGAGCAGATCCTGGCGCCAATTCTCTGTTGTCGCCACACCTGCTTCCTGTGCCTGTGCCTGCGAGGCTGGCAGCAGCCCCAGGCTGCCGGTCAGCAACGCCATTGCAACCGTGGGCAGAATGACCATAAGTTTTCTCATCGCTTGAAACTCCTCGTCTCGCTTTATTATCGTCCCGCTCATTGCGCGTTGGTCTATTCTTCCAGTACGGTAGACCTGCAATGCCACGAGGCCAAACATGCCGCCCGGCATGCTGAAGGTAATTTCGGCGCAATCGCTTATTACTGTCCTGCCGCCGGTGGCGTAAACTCAGAGCTGAGAAAAACGGCGTAACTATAAGTGAGGTGCGTTGCATGACTAAGTCGCGGACTATCTTCCTGGCCCTATCTTTGTGCTTGCCTGTCTTTGCCTGGGCGAGTCAGGCCCTGGCCCCCGCCGCAACTGCTGGTGGGCAAGTAGCCGCTCCAACTGCCATAACTGAGCGGCAGAGCCAGGGCGGCCCGATGACGCTCGACGTGGTGGTGACGGATAAGTCTGGCAAGCCTGTTTCCGGGCTTGAGGCCTCGGACTTTACTCTGCTCGACAACAAACAGCAGCAAACAATCGCATCCTTTCATGCGGTGGATGGCGCAAGCGCAAAGGCCGATCCCCCGGTTGAAGCTATCCTGGTGGTGGATACGATCAACTCCATCTTCAGCACCACCGCCGTGGCGCGAAAAGCGATTGCCGATTACTTCAAACAAACCGGCGGTCATTTGGCAGTGCCCACATCGGTGATTATGCTCAACGATGAAGAAATCAAGATGAGTCGTCCAACACGCGATACGAAAGCACTCCAGGCGTTTATTGACGCCAATCCTACGCACTTGCACGCAGTAAGGCGATCAGGGGTTGACAGTGACCTGGAGCGAACCGATAGCTCGCTACGTGCGCTTGATTTAATCGCCGCCAGCCTGCGCAATGTGCCGGGAAGAAAGCTGCTGATCTGGTTAAGTCCAGGCTGGCCGGAACGGTTCGATACCTTATTTTTGGACATAGCCGAGCGAAAGTCGCTTTTCGCCAATATCGTGTACTACTCACTGGCGCTGCGCGAGTCGCGCGTTACGGTTTATGGCATCTCCACTCTGGGAGGGGAGGGTGTGAATTCACTGGGGCCGCACGGCGGAATCATTCAGGGAGGGGGAGATATCTGGCACAACTACATGTCATTCGTTAAGGGAGCAAAGGGGCCTGGGAACGTGGATTATGGCGACCTCTTATTGCCTGTGATTGCTTATCAGACAGGCGGGCTGGCATTGTACGGGACCAACGACCTGCCCAGCTTGATCGGCCAATGCTTTCAGGATGCCAATGCATTTTATGAGCTTACCTACAACCCTGCGTCCGCAGCGCATCCAAACAAGTATCGTGAGATCAAAGTTCAGGTCGCCAAGCCAGGACTGACCGCCCGCACCCGGACCGGCTACTACGCGCAACCGTAGTGGGCGGTGCGGCATACCGTTAAAGCCTCAATGATTTTGCAGGAGTCTATTGCCAGAGCTAACCCTCCGGCCTGCCGACACGTACGCTTCAAACGGACACAAACCTGAGCGCCTGCCGTGTTGACAGCGTAGTTACCTCTGCCTAGAATTAAAGGGGAGAATTATAAGGTTTTCATGGCGTAAATATCAGAAAAACCGAGCGTTAATAGGTTTTATCCGGGGCCGTCCAAAGTGCGGTAACTCCGGTGAATCGCTGTTTCAGTCCAGCGGGAGAGCAGGAAAGATGCCTGATGCGCGCGTCAGTCCGCGGGAGCGGATGGTGCTCACGGCCATCATTGAGTTGTATATCGCTACTGGCGAACCCGTGGCTTCGCAGGCTTTGGCGCGCTCTTTTGCCCATAAGGAAGGGCTGAGTTCAGCCACTCTCCGCAATGTGATGGCCACGCTGGGCGAGGCGGGTCTGCTCGAGCAGTTGCACACTTCCGCAGGCCGGGTTCCCACCGCCGCGGCCTTTCGCTATTACGTTGAGCAGATTACACAGCAGGGAATGCAATTGGGTCCGGCGGCGCAGCCGCAAAACCATGGCGATATGCAGCCTGCTCCCGCGGCTCTGAGCCCGGAGCGGCGTGGACAGATTGAGGAGAGTTTTGCCGGCGTCGCCAGTTCCAATGAGTACCTGGAACGCACTTCGCATGTGCTGGCTCTGCTCTCCAGCGGTCTAGGTGTGGCCCTGGCCAGCTCCACAGCGGGCCAGGTGCTGGAGCATATTCATTTTTCGCGTCTTTCCACCGGCCGTGTGTTGGCGGTGCTGGTTACCCAGGCCGGCGCGGTGCAAGATCGTGTTCTGGTGCTTGACCGCGATATGACGCACGTCGAGCTGGAAACAGCGGCGCGCTATCTGAACGAGAATTTTCGCGGCTGGCTCGTTGAGCGTATCCGCGCGGAGGTGGCGCGGCGCGTGGATGTGGAGCGCGAGGCCTATCACCGCATGATGACCTCAATCGAAGAGCTTTGCAGCAAGGGTGCGCTAATTGGTGGCGATATCGGGCCCACAATCTTTGTTGAAGGCATGGCTAATCTGATCGCCTCTGAGCTGGACCGCGAACGGCTGCGCCAGATGCTGCTCGCGCTAGAGACCAAGCAGCGGCTGGTGGAACTGCTCACCGCTTATGTAGACGGACGACAGCAGCAGGTGCGCGTGGTCGTCGGTCTCGACGAGGCTACTCCAGCGATGCAGGATATGGTTTTGATCGGTGCGCCGGCGCGGCTTGGTGGCGGCAATCAGGGCGCTGTCGCGCTCATCGCGCCAACACGCATCCAATACCAGGAGATGATTCAAGCAGTGCGTTACATTGCCGGGATATCTGAGCGCATTCTGGAAGTTCCCGCTGATTAAAGATGAGGCATCGAACAGTAATCTGATCTTCAACAACCGCACCCTTTGGGATGGAACCTAACTGCGGAAAATATTATGGAATGGGGAGTCTTTGATCTTTAGGAGAACAAGTAAAGATATGTCAGAACAAGATAACGAGTTGAAAGCGGCGCCTACGCCGGAGCTTCTGCCGGCTCAGGCGGTGGATGAACCCGCAGCGGAGTCGCAGTGGCAGCCCGTGAGTCGCGACGAGTTTGACCGGTTGAAGGCGGAGCGCGACCAGTTGCTTGACAGGTTAGCGCGCCTGCAGGCCGAGTTTGAAAATGCACGCAAGCGCACGGAGCGTGAGCGGATCGAATACCGTGATTATGCGGCAGGCAGCGTGGTGGAGCAGTTTTTGCCGGTGCTGGATCACTTTGAGATGGCGCTGAAGGCTACCGCTTCACTGGAGCAGTTGCGCTCAGGCGTGGAACTGATCGTCAAGCAGATGGAGGAGGTGTTGCGCCAGTTGCAGGTGACGCCCATCCCTGCCGCGGGCGAAGCTTTCGATCCACGTCTGCATGAGGCTCTCGGCTCGGTGGAGCGGCACGATTTGCCTGACCAGCATGTGGCCGAGGAGATTCGCCGCGGCTATCGGCTGCGCGATCGGCTTTTGCGCCCGGCGCTGGTGCGCGTGGCATCCAATTCGAAACAAACAAAGGAATGATTTAATACAACAGTGAGCAAAACCGACTATTACGAAATACTGGAAATCTCGCGGGAAGCCAGCGACCAGGAATTGAAGAGCGCTTATCGCAAGCAGGCGCTCAAATACCATCCTGATCGCAACCCCGGCGATCAAGCGGCCGAGGAGAAGTTCAAAGAGGCTAGCGAGGCTTACCAGGTGCTGAGCGACGCGGACAAACGCGCCGCTTACGACCGCTATGGCCATGCCGGAGTGAACGGACAAGGCGCTGGCTTTGGCTCTGGGCCATTTGCCGGCGGCGTAGATATCGGCGACCTCTTCGGCGACCTCTTCGGCGAAATGTTCAATGTTGGCGGCAGTGCGCAGCGCGCCTCCCGCCAGCAGCGCGGCGACGACCTGCGCTTTGACCTAACGGTGGACTTCGATGCCGCCATCTTTGGCGCCGAGACAGAGGTGAAGATTCGCCGCCTTGAGACATGCGGCGCCTGCCACGGGCGCGGCAGTGCCTCGGGCCGCGGTCCTACTACCTGTGGCCAGTGCCAGGGCCGAGGCCAGGTCCGCTACCAGCAGGGGTTCTTCTCTGTGGCCCGCACCTGCGGCGCTTGCGGTGGAACCGGCTCTATCATTGGCGACCCATGCCCTACCTGCCGTGGCGAGTCGCGCGTCAATAAAGAGCTAAAGCTCAACGTCAAAGTGCCACCCGGCGTGGAGAATGGAACTCGTATTCGCTATGCCGGCGAAGGCGATGCGGGACGCGCCGGCGGTCCCAGGGGCGACCTCTACGTTGTCCTCTCCATCCGTCCCCATGACTTTTTTGAGCGCAATGGCAATGACCTGCACTGCGTCGTTCCAATCAGCTTTCCGCAGGCCGCGCTGGGCGCCGAAATCAAGATTCCCGCCATGGATGGCGACGTGACCATCAAGGTTCCTGAAGGCACGCAGAACGGCAAGCAGTTGCGGGTTCGCGGTAAGGGTGTGCCGCTACTCAACGGCAACGGACGTGGAGACTTGATTGTGCAAGTGCTGGTGCAGGTGCCTAGAAAGCTCTCGCGAGGCCAGCGCGAACTGGTCGCCAAACTCGCCGAGTCGCTGACCGTGGAAAACAAACCCACTTCTCCCGGACTCATGGAGAAGATGAAGGACTTGTTCAACTAATGTCCGTTCACGCGATGAGACTATCTTCTCTCGTGGTGGAACCGGTCGCATCAACCAACTGTATCTGCCTGGAAAAGCAAGAACCCCGCCTTGCTGGCGTGGTTCTTGCTTTCGGGAGATTTATTCCGCGGCCCTTATAAGATCGGCTGTAGAGAAACAAACAAAAGCCGCGAGGGTTCTATCAATTGCATCCAATCTTCGCCAGCAGCAGGCCACCTCAAACCAATGAGGGATGGAGGCGGAATCGGTCACTGCCAGTTGCCGTCCCGCGCGGATGGAGTACGTAGCGCTCAATTGAGCATGGGCTGACCTTTTTGATGTATGCTCTCAAATCGTGAGAATGCCCACAACGCGAAAAATATCACTGCTGCTTTGGAATAGTCGAGCGATTCAAAGCCCTTGTTCGAATTGTGGATTCCAAATGCGATGAGTCCAGAGGTCATCAGGATAACCGCGCTTCCGATGCCGGCCAGCAGAAACAATCTAGGCATGGTAAGCCGCACGAAAAAGCCTGAGCATGAGATCAAAACCGCCAGAACCGGCAGCAGTACGAGCAGAATATGGGCTAATAGGGGAGCCATGAAGTTGAGTTTGCCAGTGACATGCGATGGAGAAAAATGTGCGGGATCGTATAGATAGAATGGAACCGTGATAACTGCCGCCACTAGAATTGGTAAAGCAAAGCTCCGCAAGGCAGTCATGGTTCCTTTGTCCTGCTGCAACATATAAGCCAGCGCCAGCGGTGGAATCACTATATATGTAGGCCGCGAACTCAAGGCAAAGCCTAGCAATATCCCTGCCGCGATGTGCTGCCATCCTGATGCGTTCTTTTGGTAGGTGCGCAGAAAGAGGAAGGTGAGTGTACAGATATAGAAAGTGTTTATGCAATAGTCATCACCCACGGCGATATCATTCAGCACATCCGGGGCGGCCAGCACAAAGATAAGCAGATAAGCCAGAGCCGTAGAGCGAAAGCGGAAGAACTTTGCGCAAAAGAGAATAAATGCCGCCATCCATACCAGATTTTGAAAACTAACTCTTCCCATAAGCAGGAAGGGAATGGCAAGCATGGTCGCTCCAGGCATTGGAGTGATTGCGTTTCCTAGATAGGTATGCAGGTAATACGGAAAATGCAGTTGAAGCATTTGCGATCCGGCAATGCGCAGCGCGTCTTCGCTATCGGAGCCGGGACCGAAAATATGCCGCTGGGAAATGTGGTACACAACGGCATAGAGGACGGCTATCAACAGCCAGAAGGCAGCCAGCCATGCCCAGTGGAGCTGGCGGACCGCAGGCCTGCGTTGGTACCATCGCGACCCGGCCATGACGATCGCAATGAAGAGTACTCCAGCAAGCACGCCAACCGCCAGCATGTGAGGAGCACGCCTCACCATCTGCGACAAGGAGCACACTATCCAACCAAGCGAAATCAGGAGAAACATGCCTGCATCCGCCAAAGAAAATCGCATAGTCGCGTTACTGTTCGTCATTTTCGACCTCATTTTGGCATGATAATCCAGCGCGGGAAGAAGAGTTAGTGGTTCTACAGGTTGAGTTTCTTGAAGATAAACCCAGGAATGCAGCGGAAAATAAACATGATAATCGCCCATAAGCCGGGCATGTAGATCACGTCCCTGCGCCTCGCCACCGGCTTGAGGATGCTATCGGCAACCTATGCCAGACTGGCTAAGAGCGGCCCCGGCGGCAGGTGTGCGGTCGTTGGCGTCAAGACAAGGTCTGGCCGGATGGTGAGCAACTGTACTCCGGCGCGGTCAGCGCGGCGCCTGAAAGAGCAATTGCTCCCCAGCGGTCGTAGTCTTCCATTACGGTTCGTTGACCCCCGATGTATGGCCATTATAAGGTCGGGAATTCGGATCCTTCATTCAATTTTCCCCGTCTGCTTCCGTTTAAGCCGGATGCGGTTGCCGCTTGGATATGTGAACAGGTCCGGGTTACATTTTGCTGGGATTGAGGCGTTCGCAACCTGGGATAAGTTCATCCATGTTGCGCTGCCATGCTCATGGAAATGGCGCCGCTCCGCTTCCAGCGGCCAATGTGAGCAATGGCATTGGCTGCATAGATGATAAGAAAAGGATCTATGACCATCTTGTAGCGCGGAAGGACCACTGCGACTATTGCAACGGCAACCCCGAGCAGTACTGAGATGGTAATGGGCAGATCTTCCTGTCTTCCTGGAATATTTTGTTTCCGCGCAAAATGGCGCCATAAATGGCGAAGAGAGTCAGAAGAACGGACGGCACCCAATAAATGGGCCTGCGGCCCTTTTCGTGGTCTGGGTCGAAGACGAAGAAAAGGAATACCTTCCTTAACAACAGGATAGCTTCATCCTTGGGATGCGTGCGAACATACGCATAAGCAATCCGTCTCAGTGATTTGTCTCTTTCAACCTCATAAGAGCGGTCGTTTGGAAGCTGTAGCAATGCGTACACAACATCGGGCGGAGTCTCACTTAATAAACTGTCTGGCCGGTCGGTATGCATCATCTGTCCGAATCTCCTTCCACTGTGCGATGCCATGAATCTACGGCGCGGATTAAGCAACCCGCGCCGTAGACGACAATGCCGCGCTCGCGGCATTGAGGTTACCGGATTGCGGCCACAAGAAAACGAGCCAGTATCTTGCGAAAGCAGTTTATCGGAGACAGTGATGGCGATGCGGAAGCGGCGCCAAGCACCTGAATTCGAGTGGGTTGTGGACTAGACAGGAGCGTTCAATTACACTCCCGCTGCCTGTTCCAGCCGCCGCATCGCCAGCTGAACGGTAAGCGGAACAAGCGCCATCGCAAACGGAAGAAAAATGCGCACTTCGTCCATCTTACCGAGCAGCATCCAAAGCCCCAAATAAAGCACAGATCCGGCAACAAGAGCTATATTAGCAGCGTCTAGTGCAAACTTGCGGCGCGTAATCTGAATCAGCGTCCACATGTAAGGCGAAAAAAACAGACCGAAGGGCACCCATCGTATGGGGCAAATGATATTGAATTTCAATTGAAATATTGGACCATCGCCGTACGTTGCGTGCGGATAAACAACCTTCATCATATAGAACTGGATGGCCACAGCCAAAAGGGCTCCAGCAATGCTGGTAAGAAGCGCGGGGTATCTAGACAGGGCAAGCCCCATACCCTTTCGGGTTAGACACACAAGAAACGCTCCCGCGTTGACCAGAAAGGCCACATCCGCCCGTATTAGCCCTTGGGCCAGCGAGAGAAGAAGAATCATTCCAGCAGTCAGCAGCCGCCCGGCAGTACTCTCATCTATCCAGATACCCTTACGCGTCCACAACCACAACAGCAACGCAACGTACAACGCCGACGGCAGCGTCTCGGGACGCTGGTACCATAACAGCCATGCAAGGTAAAACTGCACCAGAAGAACGAATGCCGCAGAGCCAAACCACTGCACAGCGACGCTAGCCTTGCGGTAACTTGTGCTCTTCTCCAGCAAGCCATAAAGCAGAAACACCGCGCTTGCAAGGCTAATCAAATCCAGAAGGAAGAACGCATGCCGCATGCCCATGTGCATATGCTGCGACATCCAGGACGCGCTTTGCACAACCCCTATCCGGTATTGCTGCGGCGCGTAGCCGGTGCCCAAGGCAACGGCCATCCACCCCGTCGGATCGGATGAATAGCCGGGTGTATAGAATTGCCGACTGTACTGCCAGTAGTCGAGAAAGCATGCAGCCAGAACGACTATGGCCAAGACTGTCAGAGTGGCTCGTCTTGGTTTATTTTCCATAAGACCTCATATCTTCTCCAGTTACAGCGGATGGGGGCAAAGATGAATCCGGATTGCCGGACTACCCTGCATAGCTGGCGAACAGTTTGCCCCATGTCGTGGTTTTCAGCCAGTGCGGAAAGATGAGTTAGTATCTTACAGGTTGAGTTTCTTGAAGATAGAACCAGGAATGTGGCGGATGACAAACATGATGACAGCCCAGAAGCCGGGCACGTAGACCACGTCCTTGCGCCTGGCTACCGCCTTGAGAATCCCATCGGCCACCCTTGCCGGGCTGGCGAAGAGCGGGCCTTGCGGCAGGTGAGCGGTCATGGGCGTAGATACAAACCCTGGGCGGATGGTGAGCACCTGCACTCCGGCGCGGTCAATGCGATTGCGAACCCCGTCGAGAAAAATGTTGAGCCCACCCTTCGCCGCTCCGTAAACGTAGTTGCTCTTGCGCCCCCGGTCGCCTGCAACTGAAGAAATAACAGCTAGAGTGCCCCGGTGCGCAGCTTCAAAGTAGTTGGCCAGCCAGGTAATCAGCGAGACGGCGGAGAGAAAATCCGTGCGCAGAATGGCTTCTGCTGTTGGGTAATCAACCTGTGCCTGTTCCTGATCGCCAAGCACCCCGTGAGCAATCAGCGCCAGGTCGATTTCCCCCAGCGCCTGCACGGCTACCGTGAGCATCTTGGCATGTCCCGTGCTGTCGTCCAGGTCCATTGCGTATGCGGCTGCGCTGCCGGCTCCGCGCGTGAGCAAGTCCCGGCACACGGCGTCCAGCTTGATTGAATTGCGTGCTACCAGAAAAAAGCGAGAGTCCCGAGAAATCAGCTTGTTTGTTACTGCCATGGCGATGGCCGAGGTAGCGCCGAGCACCAGGATTCGAGTGGGCTGTAATCTAGACATGTGCGGTCACCCTTTGCCAGAATGCGGAGTCGAATGCGGGGTCGATAAATGCGGCGAACTCTCGCCACTGTGGATAGAAGGTCTGGTATTGCAGCGGAGTCATGCGCGCGTCTTTCGCCGGATACATGCGCCCGCCCTGTTCCAGAGTGATTGAAGCCAGGCGGTCCAGAAGCGCAAAGCTCACCTCGCGGCGCACCGGAAAATCCAGCGCAAGGGTGATTCCGGGGCGCGGAAACGACAACATGCCGGGCGAGGGAACATTGCCGAAGACCTTAATCACTGCCAGAAATGAGGCCAAGCCAGAGGCCGTAATGGTGCGCAGAATCTCTGTAATGCCGTGCGTGTCGCCGTTCTCCGGCAGCACGCATTGAAACTGCAACAGGCCTTCCTTCCCGTAAATCCGATTCCAGTGCAGCACGGCGTCGAGCGGATAGAAGAACGGTTCGTAATCCACCAGTGCGACTTTTTCGCGGCCTAGCTGCTTATGGTAGTAGAGGGTGTTGAATGCGCCTACCGTGTAGCGGTTCAGCAGCGCGGCCGGCATATCCACCGGTACTGAAAGCCGGGGCGTAGGTGAAGGGGGCAGCTTGTCGGGAATCTGGGAATGAGTTCCCTGCATAAAAATGCCGCGGGCAAAACCGCTGCCCTGGGCGACGCAATCGATCCATGCAACGGTATATTCAATATGGCTGGACGCGCGCGAGATAGATAGAAACTCGTCAATGCCGTTGAACTTGATTCCCTTGTAGTCCATCTTCCGGGAGACAATGGGGCGCAGTTGCAGCTCGGCCCAGGTGATCAGGCCTGTAAGGCCCAGGCCGCCGATCGTTGCCTTGTACCACTCCGCATTCTCCGTCGCCGAGCACACCATGCGCGTGCCGTCAGATCGCACCAGCTCAAAGCGTGGTACATGGCAGCCGAAAGTTCCGGCCACATGATGGTTCTTGCCGTGGATATCGTTGGCAATGGCGCCGCCTATGGTCACGTACTTGGTGCCGGGCGTGACCGGCAGAAACCATCCCCGCGGTACGCCAAAGTCCAGAATCTCCGCCAGGCTCACGCCCGCCTCGCAGCGCAGCAAACCTGTTTCCGCATTGAAGTCGAGCATACGGATCAATCCGCGGGCATTGAGCAAGGCGCCACGATTCAGCAGGCAAGAGTCGCCATAGCTGCGGCCCAGTCCCACGGGCAGCATGGCAGTGGCGGGCGCAGCCGCTAGTGGAAAATCCGTGGTCCAGTTCAGTGGAATCACTTTGCCCTGGAGACGCGGATAGTGACCCCAGGATTGAAATTCAGGCTGGGAGCGTTCACTCTGCAAGGTATCTGGCATGGTATTCCTCGCTTATGTCGTTAAGTGTGAAGTTACAGTGCAAGCAGCGCGATCGCCGCGACCGCGGCTCCCATGAGAAGGCTCATCCAATCGGTGAGGGCAAAAACGACCGGGTCTTCGTTGAGCTCGCCGCGGGATGCCAGGAGCCACACCCGGCTAAGCCACAGGATCATCAATGGCACGATCAGCCACAGCAGCCTTGCTTGGTGGTACAGGGCCGTCACATCCTGGCCACTGATGTAAATGGCGAAAATGACCACTGCCGCATAGGCGCTGGACGTCCCGAAGGCGCGCAACTGTTCGATATCCGCCACCAGATAGCCGCGGCCGTTCTTCGGCGAAGAGCCGCTGGCGCGCAGGTTTTCCAACTCGGCAAAGCGCTTGACAATGGCCAGGGAAAGAAAGAGGAAAACGGAGAAACCGGCCAGCCAATGGGAGATAGGCGTTTGGGTGGCGGCGCTGCCTGCCTCCAGGCGCAGCGTATACAGCCCGGCCAGCACCAGTACATCCACCAGCGCAACCCGCTTCAGATACAGCGAGTACGCCAGGGTCGTGACCAGGTAGAACAGCAGCCAGCCATAAAATGCAGGACGAAGCAGGTGCCCGCCGGAGAGGGCGAGCAAGAGAAAGACCGCCACGATGCAGGCGCCGCTGAAAGCCGACAGATCGCCCGCGGCAAAGGGCCGCAAGCGCTTGCGCGCATGGCGGCGGTCTGACTCGATGTCCAGCAGGTCGTTGACCACGTATGTGGCGGAGGCGGCAAGGCTGAAGCAGAAAAAGGCAACCAGCGCGGTAAGCAATCGGCTGAGGGTCAATCCGTGCGCCAGCACCAAGGGCAGAAAGATGAGCAGGTTCTTGGCCCATTGGTACACGCGCGTGGCCTTTAGCAGTGACCTTAAAGGATGGCGGCTCTCCTGGAACAGACGCGTGGGGTGGATACCGCGTAACCGCATCTTCCAACGCAAACCGAGGCTCGGATTGGCCACCATGGGCTGGCTGGCATGAGCCAGCAACGGCAGATCGGGAGTGTCGTTGCCAATGTAGTCGAATTCGCCGGAGCCTAGCAGGCCGCGCAGGCGGCCAAGTTTTTTTGACCCTGTAAGGTTAGTCGCGCCGTCTGAGCCCAGCACGCCGGCAAAGATGCCTAGGTGGTCTGCCACGCGGCGCGCAATAGCCAAATCCGCGCCTGTGGCCAGGTAGATATCGCGTCCCTGGTTCTTTTCTTGCTGCAGAAATTGCAGCAAGGCGCGGTTATAAGGCAAATGCGTAACATCGAGGGTGATGGATTCCGAGAGGAACGCCTTGAGGGCCGCCTTGCCGCGAAGCAGTTGGCCGGGCAACGCCAGCACCAACAAGGGCCGGTTCCGAAGCAGCACCAGCAGGGAGTCGATCAGAGTATCCGACTTGACCAGCGTGCCATCCAAATCGACGCAGAGCGGCCGCGTTACTTCAACAGTGGCTATATGGTAAGAGTCAGTGTGGGGCAACCGTTCACCTCGTCGAACATAGCTGGCTAGTGCAAGTAGAGTGGGCTGTAAATCGCCTTGATGCAAAGAGTCGCTGGTGATCTTCTGAGTTGTTTGCCTTTTTTACTGTTCGATGCAGGCTAATCATACTGCCTGATTGAAGGACACTCGTTCCGCGCTGGGGCGGACATTTCAGGTTGGAGGAAGATGGTGGAGCTGAGCGGGATCGAACCGCTGGCCTCCTCGTTGCGAACGAGGCGCTCTCCCAGCTGAGCTACAGCCCCACGATTCTCTTATCTTACCAGTGTGCGCCAATTCGGGGAAGGGGAGGAGATTTCTAGCCGCATTGAAAGGGCACTGCCTGGGCTGCGCCCTTTCAAATGCAAATTCATTTCGTTATCGGCATTCAAGACCTTACAACTGGTTCATGTTCTGCAGGAACTCGGCATTGTTGCGCACCTTCTCCAGGCGGGCAATCAGCAGTTCCATGGCCTCCACCGGCGAAAGCGGGTTCAGCACCCGGCGCAGGACAAAGATGCGTTGTAAATCCTCCTTGGGGATTAGCAGCTCTTCCTTGCGCGTGCCGGAGCGCTGGATGTCGATGGCCGGGAAGACGCGCTTGTCCACCAGCTTGCGGTCCAGAATGATTTCCATGTTGCCGGTGCCCTTGAACTCCTCGAAAATCACCTCGTCCATGCGCGAACCGGTATCCACGAGTGCGGTTGAAATGATGGTCAGTGATCCTCCCTCTTCAATATTGCGTGCAGCGCCGAAGAACCGCTTGGGCCTCTGCAAGGCGTTGGAGTCCACGCCGCCGGAGAGCACCTTACCCGAAGGGGGCACAATGGTGTTGTAAGCGCGCGCCAGACGCGTGATGGAGTCGAGAAGAATGACCACGTCGCGCTTGTGCTCCACCAGCCGCTTGGCTTTTTCGATGACCATTTCTGCTACCTGGACGTGGCGTGCCGCCGGCTCGTCGAAGGTGGAGCTGATCACCTCGCCCTTCACTGAGCGCTGCATGTCGGTAACTTCTTCGGGCCGCTCGTCGATCAGCAGCACAATCAACACCACCTCAGGATGGTTGGTGGAGATGGAGTTGGCAATCGACTGCAACAGCATCGTCTTGCCAGTGCGCGGCGGAGCCACAATCAGGCCGCGCTGGCCCTTGCCTACCGGTGTCAGCAGGTCCATCACCCTGCCGCTGATGCCCTCCCTGACGGTCTCCATCTTGATCCGTTCCTGCGGATAGAGCGGGGTCAGGTTGTCGAAGAGAATCTTGTTCCGCGTCTCTTCTGGAGACTCGAAATTGATGGCCTCAATCTTCACCAAGGCAAAGTATTTTTCGCCCTCGTGCGGTGGCCGCACGTTGCCGCTGATCGAGTCGCCGGTCTTAAGATCGAATTTGCGAATCTGCGAGGGTGAGACGTAAATATCGTCCGGGCCGGGCAGATAGTTGTAGTCCGGGGAGCGGAGAAAGCCGTAGCCATCTGGCAGAATCTCAAGTACGCCCTCGGCAAAGATGTGGCCTTCTTTTTCGCTTTGCGCCTGAAGAATCTTGAAGATCAGATCCTGTTTGCGAAGGCCGCTGGTCCCCGGGATCTCCAAGGTACGCGCGATGCGGCTCAATTCGGTGATGTTCTTCTCTTTTAGTTCAGCGATGGTCATGTTCACCTGCAATAAGGCGGGATAGGTGCGGAGAGATAAAGGAGGGGGAAAGTACTCCAGGGAAAGTTCAGGCGGGAGTTCAAATCAAGCTTTCTGTGCGAGCCTTGCTTCAAGCATCTCTGGCAATTGGGCAATCACTCGATCTGCGGGAGATGTGCGGCCGCCCTGGAGGGGAAGCCGCCTTGAAATCAATGCCTGACTCAACTATACGCTTAGAGAAATGCCGTCAAGCTGCGCGGCGCTGTTCAACCGGTTGAGCCACCGGCGTTTCAAACGACGGAGCGGAGCCGGGATTGGATGTGTGGAAGCGGGCAAAGACCTCATTGGCCGTGTCCTGCAGCCTTGTATTCGGCTTGTGCAGCTTCCTGGTTGCCTTGCTAGCCAGTTGGCAGAGCTGGTAGCGATTGGACACATGAGAAAGTGCCCCAAATACTAAATCGGAACGCATTGCGAATCTCTCCTTCAAATTTGCCTGCCCGGACGGTACTGCTTGGCGCCGCCGGTGCAGCAGGGGAGCCTACACAATCGAGGGCTGCCCCAAATTACTGCTCCCAAGTTTAGACGCAGAAAGAATCCATACAGTTCAGAATTTTGACGCACATTCGCACGAATTCAAAACAGGCAAATGCCGTATCTGGGATGCTGATTGCAGCCTTGGGAGCCACCCGTCTATCATTCCCGTTCCAGTGGGCATCAAAACACACCGGGACATGAAAAGATGAGCCTCAACTCAATCATGATGCGGAAAATTACACAGAGCTATACAAGATTGCACAGTGCAACTTTCCCTCACGGATGGCAATCTCGAATGTATACCCAGTCTGGTCTTGGGTCAACTGTTTTTTATGCAAAATTTCAACTAGGAAAATTTTTCTATGTTATTCTGGAATATCTTTTCTAACTGATTATTTATCATTATGTTAAAGGTGGGGATTTGATCGGCGCGCAGGCTCTTGCCTGTCTCCATACCTGCATATTTTGCTCATGATTGAGGTATGCACTAAGGTGAAACCGCCTGGTTACTTGCCTCAGCGAGCTTTGCGCCAGCGCCTTCCATCCGGGTCGCACAAGATCGGTTCTCCATCTTTGTCCGTGCCGGAGGTGGGACGCGGCAGTTGCTGACTCGGTTTGGGCCTGAAAATCACCTGATCCAAGCGAAAAACAACGATCAGCAGCAGGCAAACAACCGGAATCGCGACCATGAGTATTTGCCAGCCGGAATGCTGAATGGTTTCATGCATGGATATCTCCGGAATCCTCGCCGCCGTGCAGAGGGGTTACCTCGCACAGCATATGCGCAGATTGGCCAACAAAATGTAGTGCTTTGCACAATCCGCTCATAGGGAACAGGGAACCTTGCTTGTTACGCCCAGTAGCTGCGGTCCAGGGTGCGGTACTGGATAGCCTCGGCCAGGTGGGCCACGGTCAGGCTCTCGGAGCCTTCCAGGTCGGCAATGGTGCGGGCCACCTTGAGGATGCGGTCGTGGGCGCGGGCGGTCAGCCCCTGTTGCTGCATGGCGCGCTCCAGCAGGCGCTCGGCGTCGGCTCCCAGCTCGCAATGCGTGCGAATTTGCCTGGTCGTCATCTGCGCATTGGCGTAGATCTTTTCTCCGGCCTTTCTGAAGCGTTGCCGCTGCCGTTCCCGCGCAGCCATTACACGGGTGCGAATCTGCGCCGAGCCCTCGGCCGCCGCGCCGCCGCGCAGCTCTTTATATTGAACCGCCGGAACCTCGATGTGAATGTCGATCCGGTCCAGCAGCGGGCCGGAGATTTTAGCCACATAGCGCTGGATCATCGGCGGCGTACACATGCACTCCCGCGACTTGTCGTTGAAGTACCCGCAGGGACAGGGATTCATCGCGGCGGCCAGCATAAACCGCGCCGGGAAGCTCAGCGACATGGAGGCTCGGGCGATGGTCACGGTGTGGTCTTCCAGCGGCTGGCGCATCACTTCCAGCACGTTGCGCGGAAACTCCGGCAGCTCGTCCAGAAACAGCAGCCCGTTGTGGGCCAGCGAGACCTCGCCTGGTCTCGGCACAATGCCGCCGCCAATTAACCCCGCGTCGGAGATGGTGTGGTGCGGCGAGCGGAAGGGCCGCTGCGTCACCAGCCCGGCCGCCGCGTCCAGCACTCCGGCCACGGAGTGAATCTTGGTCGTCTCCAGCGCCTCTTCAAAGGTCAGCGGAGCAAGAATCGACGGCAGCCGCTTGGCCAGCATGGTTTTGCCTGAGCCTGGCGGCCCAATCATAAGAATGTTGTGGCTGCCGGCGGCGGCCACCTCCAGCGCGCGCTTGGCCGTCTGCTGGCCACGCACATCGCTGAAGTCCACGCTAAAGTGCTGCAACTCGCCCAGCAGCGTCTCGGTTTCAACGCGATAAGGTTCACGCTGAATCACTCCCACAACCGCTGTGTTCAGCAGCTCCAGCACATCCAGCAGCGAGCTGACCGGGTAGACGTTAATGTCCTCTACCACGGCTGCCTCGGCGGCGTTGGCTGCCGGCAAAATCAGGTTGGGTATGTTTTTTTCGCGCGCCAGAATGGCCACCGGCAACATGCCCGGCACCGAGCGCACGCTGCCGTCCAGGCCTAGTTCGCCCACCAGCAAAAACTGGCTCAGGTCATCGACGCGTAGCGCCACGTACGCGCCCAGAATGCCGACCGCAATCGGCAAGTCGAAGCCCGCGCCTTCTTTTTTCATGTCGGCTGGAGCAAGGTTGATGGTGATAACGGTAGGCGGAATCAGGTAGCCGGAGTTTTTGATGGCGGCCCGTACCCGGTCACGGCTCTCGCGCACCGCCGCATCCGGCAGGCCTACGGTGTGGAAGATATCTTTATCTGTAACCGCGCCGCTATAGTCCACCTCTACGTCAATGAGGCTGGCATCAATACCATATACTGCCGCGCTGAGGGCTTTGAAAAGCATGATCTAAGTTTGAAGCGAGTGTAACAGAAGCAGCGAACAGCGAGCACGCCGCTGCCGACTGCAACATTTAGCGGCGCGCCATTGTCCGCATCTCTTGCCTTGTCCCCTACCCCCCCCTGTTCCCTATTCCCCATTTGCCGCTTACAATCTCACCGTGACCACCAGTCTCTTCGACCTCTACAAAATCGGTGTCGGCCCGTCGAGTTCGCATACCATGGGGCCCATGCGCGCTGCCTGCCGCTTTGCGCGGGAGCTTGAGTCGCGGGGACTGCTCAACCGCGTCCAGCGCGTGCAGGCAGAGCTTTACGGCTCTCTGGCGTTGACCGGGCTGGGCCACGCCACCGACCGGGCCGTGCTGCTGGGCCTGTCGGGCAACGAGCCAGCCACGGTCGATCCCGCGGCCATCGATTCGACAGTTTCGCAAATTCGCGCCGCGCGGCGCATCCATCTGTCTGGCCTCCTCTCTATCCCTTTCGACGAGGCCTGTGACCTGCTCTTTCATCGCGACATTATGTTTCCTCCCGGCGCGATGACGAAGCATCCCAACGGATTGCGGCTTAAGGCCTGCGATGCTGCCGGAGCGGTTGTAGAACAGCGCACTTTCTTTTCCATCGGTGGCGGTTTCATCACTGAGGACGGCGCAGACGTAGCCGCAGAAAAATCCCAGACCGCGATTCCTTTTCCCTTTCACAGCGCCGCTGAGATGCTGGCCACGGCCGAGGCGAATGAACTCTCCATTAGCCAGTTGATGCTTGAGAACGAGTGCGCTCTCGCATCTCGCAATGCCGAGTTAGCTCCCATCGAGCTTGTCCGACAGGGCATTGAGCAACTTTGGCAAACCATGCAAGCCTGCATGGAGCGCGGCATGGCTGCGGAGGGCATTTTGCCAGGCGGCCTCAATGTCCGCCGTCGCGCGCATCGGCTGGCCGAGCGCTTGCGCGAAAAAGAAGTGGACGGCAACCGCGGCGATCCGCTGGCGCCCCTCGATTGGGTGACGGTGTGGGCCATGGCGGTGAATGAGGAGAACGCTGCCGGCGGCCGTGTCGTCACCGCGCCTACCAACGGCGCGGCAGGCGTGGTTCCTGCGGTGGCGCAATACTATAGCCGCTTTATTCCAGACTCCGATCACGAAGGCATTTTGCGTTTTTTTCTTACCTCGGCTGCCATCGGCATCCTTTATAAGGAGAACGCCTCCATCAGCGGCGCAGAGGTGGGCTGCCAGGGCGAAGTGGGCGTGGCCTGCTCCATGGCTGCTGCTGGGCTTACCGCCGCGCTAGGCGGCACCAACGGAGAAATCGAGCACGCCGCCGAGATCGCCATGGAACATAACCTGGGCATGACCTGCGACCCCATAGGCGGCCTAGTGCAGATTCCCTGCATCGAGCGCAACGCCATGGGAGCGGCCAAGGCTGTTCATGCCTCACGTATCGCGCTCAACGAGCTGGAGACACATAAAGTCTCCCTCGACCAGGTCATCCGCACCATGTACCTCACTGGCCTCGATATGCAGTCGCGCTATAAAGAGACCAGCCTCGCCGGCCTTGCATTGAACGTCATCGAGTGTTGAGCGAGGGCGCGATGCGGCGCAGAAATATTGAAATTTATTGTGAAGACAGCGACTAAGTTGGCTGGTAATGTGTTCAAGATAACTGTAAGCAGAGATTGAGCATCGCTTAGAAACTGACGCTCATCAACTGCTTTTATCCTTCATGTGGCTCCACCCAACCTGGCAACCGCAGACACCTTAAAAGGGGGGGGGCATCGCTTCATCAATGATGGTGGCGGACGCTATCAGGCCGGGGCGGATATATGGCCAATCATGGCTGTTATGTTGGCCACGAATATCACGGAAACAGCGACGGCTATCACGGCGGCCAGCCCCATCCCAGGCCGGCGCATAGCAACGGTGGTTACCATGTCAACAGCCAATCCCATAACAACGAAGGCGGGGGCCACCACCGGTAGTATCTTGACCTGATGATGTTGTGATCCTACACACGGTCTTGCCCAACCACAAATCAACGCGGTAGAGACACCAGACAATAGCTGCCGCATCCAACAGCGGTTTGAACTATTAGTGGCGGGGCCTCTTGGCTTCGCCGCGTTGCCTTTGCAGAGACGTTCTTTTAATGTTTTCTGCGCCCGCCGAAGTGGCCTTAAACGGGACCGAGTGTCTGGCATCAACGCAAATGCAAGTTTATAGATATGCTTCTTATTGCTCAGACAGGGGCGATGTAGGAGGCTAGTGTGGGAACTGTAAGGGTAGATAAATGATAGCCCCGAACAACTGACGGGAATTCATGAACGGACTGAACCCCTTATGGTGGCTGCTGTTGCCGGGTAGTCCTTGCGGCATCGGATCATCCCACGCAATTCCAGCAACCGCAGACACCTTAAGGGGGTCACATATGCGCGGAATCAAAGCTTTACTCGGTACTACAGCATTGTTCGCGGGCTTGGCCCTTGTGCCAGCGGCTCACGCGCAAATCTACCTCAACGTAGGCATGCAACCGGTCTGCTCGTACGGCTACTACGACTACGCTCCCTATGCCTGCGCGCCTTATGGCTTTTACGGGGCGGGATATTTCTACACCGGCATCTTCCTGGGCATGGGCCCATGGGCCGGCTGGGGCTATGGCCACGGCTGGGGCGGCCATCGCTTCATGGGTGATGGCGGAGGACGCTATCATGGCGGCGGCGGTTTTGCGGCCAATCGCGGACATTATGGCGGCGGTGCAATGCGCGGCGGAAGGGAAATGCGTGGTGGTGGCGGAAATCGCGGCAATATGGGCGGCAACCACATGGGCGGCAACCACCCCATGGCTCAACATAACGGCGGATCGCGTGGCGGTGGTGGCGGGGCAATGCACGGCGGCGGCGGACATGGCGGCGGCGG
>VFSW01003860.1_pt1 | contig 22444 bp, 23 predicted proteins | sample 5358111 | NCBI WGS metagenome assembly VFSW01 (sample SAMN11554181, study PRJNA540505) | mine drainage metagenome | isolation source: sediment from site ElyBrook_90M | place: USA: Ely Copper Mine, Vershire, VT | collected 2017 | reverse complement strand
GTGGAACCCCGCCCCCGGAACTCCCGAGTCCTAAAGTTTTGAGGAAACCCGGACTGGAGGGGACGGGGGCGGAGGCCGCGGGAGGTCCGGCCAAAACTGGGACCGCCGCCGCTAAAACTGAAATTAGTAAAAATAAAGCAGGCGCAGAATTTTTCATAAGCCGGAAAGGCGCGGCAAGCCGCCTATAAAAGACGGCTTGCGGAGGAAGGGTCTTACATTGTTCCAATAGAGACGCTATCATGTGCCTATGATTTAGGAATTAAGGCGCGACAGCCGCTTTTAGCGGTCTTCCTACTATATATAAAAATATATATAAAAACATGAATTACGACCACCTTCGCTCCGCAGACCCGGAGATAGCCGGCTTGATAGAACAGGAATCCAGCCGCCAGAAAAACGGCCTGGAAATGATTCCTTCTGAAAATTACGTTTCGCCTGCGGTTTTGGAAGCCATGGGCTCCGTCCTCACCAACAAATACGCGGAGGGTTATCCCGGCAAGCGTTATTACGGCGGCTGCGCGGTAGTGGACGAGGTGGAGCGGTTTTGCCAAAAGCGGGCGCTCGCGCTCTTCCAGGCGGAGGGCTACCGCGTGAACGTCCAGCCCTATTCCGGCTCGCCCGCGAACAGCGAAGTTTATTTCGGACTCCTGCAGTTCGGCGACACGGTCATGTCTTTGAGCTTGAATCACGGCGGCCACATCACCCACGGCTTGCCTTTGAGCTATTCCGGCCGCGCTTATAAATTCGTGCATTACGAACTGGACCTCCAAACCGAGCGCCTGGACTACGATAAAATCCGCGCGCTGGCGCTGGAACACAAACCGAAACTTCTGCTTTCCGGTTTCACCGCTTATCCCTCCATTATTGATTTCCGGAAAATGCACGAAATCGCCAAGGAGGCCGGCGCCATTTCCATGGTGGACATGTCGCACATTTCCGGTTTAATCGCCGCCGGAGTCCATCCCTCGCCCTTTCCTTTCACCGACATCGTGACGACCACGACCCACAAAACTCTGCGCGGGCCGCGGGCGGCGATGATTTTCTCCAAGGAGCAGTATAGCGACGCGATTGATAAAGCCGTTTTCCCCGGGATGCAGGGCGGTCCGCACGAGCACACTATCGCCGGCATTGCGACGGCGCTCTGGGAGGCGTCCCGGCCGGAGTTCAAGGAATACGCGGAGCAAATCGTGAAAAATTCCAAGGCGCTCGCGGAGTCCCTCCAGGCCGCAGGCCTCCGGCTCGTGGCCGGCGGCAGCGAAAACCATCTGCTCTTAATCAACCTTTCCGCTTTCGGCCCGGGCCGCGGCCTTTACGCGGAAAAAGCGCTGGATGCGGCGCACATCACGGTCAACAAGAATACCATCCCGAACGACCCGTCCACTCCGTTTTACCCTTCCGGCATCCGGCTCGGCACTCCGGCTTTGACCACGCGCGGTATGAAAGAGGGAGAAATGCAAAAAATCGGGAGCTTAATCGCGCGAATTATTAAAGAGTTCGCGCCGACGGAACTGCCCGGAGATAAGGACGCGCGCCTCGCGGCCATCAAGGATTTCACCGCTAAACTTCCGGAGCATCCCTTGATTAAGGAAATTGGCGCGGAAGTGAATGCGCTGGCTTCAAAATTCCCGGTGCCGGGGATAGAATAGTGTGGCAATGCGCACCTCTCGCTGGATTCGGCTTGCGCTCGCCGCCGCTTTAACTGCCGCCTTGGGCGGGTGGCTCGGCTGGCAGCTGGCCGTCCGCCATACCGCGCAAAATATCGCCAAGCAGGTTGACCGGGAAACCGGCTATCAATTCGTGAGTCCGCTACTCACTTGTTCGCAGGACTCCGGAGGCACTTTTGATTTCCGGATGAATCAGGTTCTGCAGGCGGCGGTGAATCAGGAAGAAAGCAAGGGAGATATAAACACGGCGGCGGTTTACTACCGCAACTTCGGCAACGGCGGCTGGACAACTTTGAACGGGAACGAGAAATTCTACCCGGCAAGCTTGGGGAAAGTGCCGCTCATGATTGCCTATTACAGCTGGGAAGAAGAATCCGAAGAGCCGGTTTTGAGCAAGGATTTGCTCTATCCGGCCGGCTTGCCGGACGGGAACGCCCAGCAGGAGATAAAACCGCAAAATCCCATCCAGCCGGGGCGCACCTACAGCGTATCCGATTTGATCGAGGCGATGATAAAAGATTCGGATAATAATGCGACCACGGTTCTTTTTGCCAACATCCCTCAAACTTACATCCAAGCCGCTTTCACCGACCTCAACGTGCCATATTTGGCGCCGGGCCTGCCGCCGCGTGACTTCATGACCGTGAGCGACTTCGCCTTTTTCTTCCGGGTGCTATACAACGGCACCTATATTTCCCACGCCGACTCGGAAAAAGCATTGGAGACGCTTGCCGCAACGGATTTTAATGACGGTCTCATGGCAGGCGTTCCCGCCGGCACGCCCGTAGCCCACAAATTCGGCCTGGTATCCGTCGCGCCGAACGGAACGAACGTGACTTCCCGCGAACTGCATGATTGCGGCATCGTCTATCCCGGCCAGAACCCCTATCTTTTGTGCGTGATGACCAAATCCAGCGGCAGTTTGACCCAGGCGGAGCAGGCCATCGCCGCCATTTCCGCCGCGGCTTACAAAGCGGCGCAGGCGGGGAAATAAATGTGCGCGCTGAGGGGATCGGACCCCCGACCTACTCGGTGTAAACGAGTCGCTCTACCACTGAGCTAAGCGCGCAGGCGTTAATAGTTTATAGAATAATCCCTAAACCGCAACTATTCGCTTATTCGTACGAATAAGCGAATAAGAGAATTAGAAATCCCCGGTGGTGCCGAAGCCGCCCCGCGATTCCTCTTTTATCTTATCCACCTCCTCCCATTCCGGCCGCACGATGGGAATTATGAGCCCCTGGCCTATGCGCTCGCCGCGTTCTATCGTTACCGGCAGATGGGAAAAATTATGCATGGTCAGCTTGAATTCATCCGCCGGACCGTGGAAATCCTGGTCTATGATGCCGATACTGTTCACCATAGTGAGGCCCTTTTTGAAAGTGCTGCTCCGGGAGGCGAGCATCAGGAAATATCCTTTGGGAACCTGGATGATGAAGTTGGAAGGCAAAAGGGCGATGGCGCCGGCGGGGATGGTCGCTTTTTCACGGGAATAAAGATCAAACGCCACCGCGCCTGCGGTTTTATACTCCGGCAGAGGCAGGGATTTATCTATGCGGACTATTTTTACTTTCATGAACCAGTTTTACTTCGCCGCCGTTTTCCCGCTCGGGAATATCTTCCGAAAAAATTTCAATTAATTCTTTTCGCCATTCCGGATTTTCCTGATACAAAGCGACTTCCAGGCCGGCTTCTTTCAATAGCTCCATGGCCTGCGGGCTGCGGTAGATTTTGCCGATGACCACGCGGTGCACTCCGGCGGCAATGATATATTTGGCGCAGTGGATGCAGGGGCTGTATTTGGTATACAAAGTCGCTCCGTCGGCGGTCGGACCGGAAATGCGCGCGGCCTGCAGTAGCGCATTGTGTTCGCCGTGAATGGTCCGCACGCAGTGGCCGTCTTCCAGGAGATGCCCCACTTTGTCGCAGGTCGGCAGCCACGGCGGCGCGCCGTTGTAGCCCGTCGCGATAATGCGGTTGTTTTTGACGAGCACCGCGCCGGTATAAAGCCGGTCGCAGTTGCCGCGGGCGGCGACCACCTTAACCACGGCCATGAAATAGTCGTCCCAGCTTGGGCGGTAATGCGAACGCTCTTCTGTCATTGGATTAAAATTACTATACCGCAATGCTTTTGCAAGCGCATTCAGCTTTACGAATAGTCCGGAAATTGCTAAAATTCCGGCGTTATTTTGCCGCGGTAGCTCAGTGGTAGAGCGCTGCCCTGAAGAGGCAGGCGTCGGGTGTTCGATTCACCCCCGCGGCACCGAATCGAACGGGAAAGGGGTCGGGGAAATGGGAGCAATCGCATTTTCAAAACAGCTGATTTGTCATAGAATCAATTCGATTTCGCCCCCTTAGCTCAATGGATAGAGCAGCGCTCTTCTAAGGCGTTGATGTGGGTTCGATTCCTGCAGGGGGCGCAGGCGGGTCAGACCCGCACCGGGCCGTAGTATACCGGTAGTACGCCTGCTTTGGGAGCAGGTAGACCGCGTTCGATTCGCGGCGGCCCGACTGGTAGAATATAGGTATGGAGAAGTTCAGGAGCACAGAAAGCGCTTCCGAGGCGGAGCTGGCGCGGGAGGTTCTGCCCGTAGAGAATACCGAACTGGCGCTCGGAATAAATCTCTTCAAACAAAGAGAGAAATGGCTCCGGGAAATGGATACGGATGCGCGCCAGTGCATCCTTGAGATGACGGCGCTTTGCCGCAAAAGCCAGGACTTATTGCGCGGCTCCTTCCTTGTTCTTATCGGCGCGGAAAATCCGGACGGCGGTTCCCGGCCAGAAGCGGACCGGTCCGAAGAAGAATTTCTGGAGCATTCCCGCGAATTTTTGAACGAAGTATTCGTGCCGACCTCCGTGGAGGAAGCTGCGGGCAGAGTGCCGCGTGCGAGCGGCCTGAACGGTTGGCTCCGGGGGCTTAAGAGTAATCTCGCGGAAGCGGTTCAAAACTCCGGACCGGAGGCGGATTTCCGGCAGAAGCAAGAACACTTGAGCGCTTTGGAAAGAAAGGCCGCTTGAACCAAAAACCGCCGGAGGCGGTTTTTGGTTCAAATACAAAGAGAAGAAGATCCCTCGCGTGCTCGCTCGGGATGACGCGCTTACGGAATCAGCGCGTCAGCTTTAGAATTATTCTTTTTTCCTCCGGTTTTACCGCGCCGATCACAAAGTCATGCGTGTCGCCGGCTTTAATCGTGTTTTTCATCTCCTCGGAGCCGCCGAATTCGGAAACGTGAATAAGTCCCTGCAGGCCGCCCTCCAAATCAATAATCGCGCCGAACGGATTGAATTTGTAAACCTTGCCGGTGACCGCCTGCCCTTCCTTGTACTTTTCCGCCACGTTTTCCCACGGGTCAGCTTTGAGCGCCTTGAGGGACAGAAATACGCGGCCGTCGCGGATGTCTATGATTTTGACCTGCACGTTTTCATTGAGCTTCACCACTTCCTTCGGCGAATCAATGATGCGGTGCTCGATTTCGGAAATGTGGACCAGGCCTTCTATTTCCGGGTTGTCCACGAAACGGACGAAGATGCCGAAATCGGCGATGCCGGAAACTATGCCCGGCACCGTCTGGCCCACCTGGTAATTCTGCAGGAGCTCTTTGATATTGACGGACGGAGCGGTGGTCTCCCGTTCGGAGACTATCAGTTTATTGGAGCGCGGCGTGACGGAAATAACCTTGACCGAGACCTCCGCGCCGATGAGTTTCTTCAGTTCTTCCGCCCCCGCCGCCCGGTCCTCCGTCTGCGGCGCGTGCTCGGTGGCGAGCTGGGAAATGGGCAAAAAAGCTTTTAATCCGGCCAAGTCGCAGACCAACCCGCCCTGATTGGCGGCCACTATCTTGATTTTCACCACCTCGCCGGATTCCTCGAGCTGCTTGGCTTTTTGCCAGGCCTTTTGCTTGCCGGCCTCGGTCAAGGACAGTTCAATGTAGCCCAGATGCCCGTCGAGCGTTTCAATCCGGGCGGGGATGGCCTCGCCCGCAGAAAGGGTTTTCAAAACATCCCGGGAGCTTTGGAGCTCGGCGCCGTAAATCACGCCGGTGCCTAAGTTGGCGATGTCAAAAAAAGCGGCGCGCGCGCCTTTTTCCAAAAGCACGGCGTTTACCACTTCGCCTTCCCGGAGGCGGCTCACGCCTTCGGTTTTGAGCATTTGGGCCAAAAGCGGATTGGTTTTGGCGCTGGAGTCGGGTATAGCCATAGTGGCCTACATTATAAATATAAACCTCCAAAAGGCAAGGTTTTCTTCACGCAAAAACAGGGCCGGCGGGACTGGAAAAGAAGTTGGATTTGATGTAAAATACAAGAACCTAAATCTTTAGGTTCTCTAATGGTTATAACGTATTTGGGCGACGGCTGCTTCCGCCTCCAGAGCGGGGAGAGGTCCCTTCTGATTGACCCTTCCGGAAACCGCCTCAAGGCGGACGCAGTGGTCAAAACGGCGGTCAATCCGGCCGAGCCGCCGGTGCCGGAAGAAGCCGCTTTCGCGGGCGAGTACGAAATTAAAGGCATTGAGATAGAAGGCGCGCAGGTGGACGAGGAATCCACGGCGAAACTCGTCAAAACCGCCTACCGCATCAACTGGGAAGACATTTCCGTGGGCGTACTGGGCGGACTTACGAGCGTGCCGTCCGCGGCAGTCCTCGAAAAACTGGGCGAGCCGGATATTTTGCTTCTGCCGGTGGAAGAAGACCATTTCCTGGAGCCGGAAGCTGCCGGCGGCCTGGTCCGCCAGCTTTCACCCGCCGTGGTCATTCCTTCTTTATATAACGACAAGAGCGTTAAAGCTCTGGCCAAGGAGCTGGGGCAGAGCGCGGCGGTAGAGGACCGGTTCACTTTCAAGAAAAAAGACCTGACGCCCGAGGCAATGAAACTGGTCGTCCTCGGGGCGAAAGCTTAAACTATGGCAAACGCGCTTCAAAAATTGCAGAACGCGCCGCACGAGACCAAAGTCCGCTGGCTTATCGCTTTGTCAATTCTGGCGATGGCGGCGGTCATTTGGATTTGGCTAGCCGCTTTCCCCAGCCTGGTGGCCATCTCGCCGCCGGCGACGGAGGCGAATCCGAATCCGCAGCCGCAGCTTACCGGCGTGGCTTCGCTCCTGCAGTCGTTCAATCAGAACCAATAAAAGTTTTCCGCGGAGTTTTTTAACCAGTTTAAACCTGGAAGATAGTTTTCATGGGCAACATAGAAAAAAAAGAAATCACGAGCGAGCTTTCTCAGTCCTATCTGGACTACGCGATGTCGGTCATCGTTTCGCGCGCCCTGCCGGACGTCCGCGACGGACTGAAACCGGTCCAGCGGCGGATTTTGTGGGGCATGTGGGACTCCGGGCTCACCTCTGCGGCCAAGTTCCGCAAATCGGCCAACGTGGTCGGCGAAGTCATGGGCCGCTACCACCCGCACGGGGACATGGCGATTTACGACGCCCTGGTCCGGATGACCCAGGAATTTTCCCTGCGCTACCCATTGGTTCACGGCCAGGGCAATTTCGGTTCCATCGACGGGGATTCGGCGGCGGCCATGCGCTACACGGAAGCGAAATTGGGCAAAATCGCCGACGAGGTTTTGACGGATATAGACAAAGAAACCGTGGACTGGGGGCCGAACTACGACGGCATGCGCCAGGAGCCGCGAGTCCTGCCGGCCCGGCTGCCGAACCTCCTTTTGAACGGCACTTTGGGCATTGCCGTCGGCATGGCCACCTCTATTCCGCCGCATAATCTTAGCGAAGTGGTGGATGCGGTCTTGCATCTGGCCGATAATTCCAAAGCTACGAGCGAGGACCTCCTGCAGTTCATCAAGGGGCCGGATTTTCCGACCGGCGGGGTGATTTTTGACAAGAATGCAATCAAGGAAGCGTATCTCACCGGCAAGGGTGCGGTGACCATCCGGGCCAAGGCGGAAATAGAAGAGCGGAAGAAAGGGCAGTTTGACATCGTGATTACCGAAATTCCCTACCAGGTCAACAAATCCGAGCTTATCAAGGAGATGGCGGTGCTCGTGACCGACAAAAAAGTGGAGGGCGTGCGCGACATCCGCGACGAATCCGACCGGGAAGGCCTGCGGGTGGTGGTGGAGCTCAAAAACGACTCCGCGCCGCAGAAGGTTTTGAACCAGCTTTTCAAACACACCAATTTGCAGAAAGATTTCCATTTCAACATGATCGCGCTCGTCAACGGGATTGAACCGCGCCTCCTGTCCCTCAAGGAAATTCTCGCCGCCTATTTGGACTGGCGGAAAATAGTGGTGCGCCGCCGGGCGGAATTTGACCTGGCGCGGGCAAAGGAGCGCGCGCACATCCTGGAGGGCCTGGCCAAAGCGCTGTCCGAAATAGACAAGGTCATCGCGACTATTAAGAAGTCCGACGACCGCGATGACGCCCGCGCGAACCTGATAAAAAATTTCAAGTTCACCGAACTGCAGGCCAACGCGATTCTGGACATGCGCCTCCAGACGCTGGCCGGCCTGGAGCGGGAAAAAATCGACACTGAACTCAAAGAGAAAAAGAAACTGATAGAGGATTTGGAGGCGCTTCTCAAAAGCCCGGCGAAAATTCTGCATCAGGTCAAAAGCGAAGCCGCGGAGCTCAAAACCAAGTATGGCGATTCGCGCCGGACGGCGGTCGTGCCGGCCGCCATCGGCGAGTTTCGGGAAGAGGACCTTGTTCCGGAAGAAGACGCGCTCATCACTTTGTCCGCTGGCGGTTACGTGAAGCGCATGCCGCCGGACGCTTTTTCCGCCCAGCATCGCGGCGGCAAGGGGCTTATCGGCTCGGCGATGAGCGAAGAAGATTTGATTTCCGAGTCGCTGCGGGTCAATACCCACGACGACGTGCTTTTTTTCACGAGCCGCGGGCGGGTGTTCCAGACCAAGGCCTACGAGATACCGGCCAGCTCCCGCACCGCCAAGGGCCGGGCCATCCAGAATTTCCTGGAACTGCCGGCGGAAGAAACCGTAAGCGCCATCGTGGCTTATTCCGCCAAGGAGGCCAAAGCCGCCAACTTCTACCTGGTCATGGCCACCCAAAACGGCGTCATCAAGAAAACGGCCCTCAGCCAATTCCAGAATATCCGCCGCACGGGCATCATCGCGCTGAATTTGAAAAAAGGCGACACGCTGAAATGGGTGGGCGTTTCCCGCGGCAAGGACGAAATAATTTTGACGACGGAAAAGGGCCAATCCATCCGCTTCCGGGAATCCCAGGTCCGGCCGATGGGCCGCACGGCTTCCGGCATCCGCGCCATCCGGCTCCGCTCCGGCGACAAGGCGGCGGGCTTTGACATCCTGAAAGAAAGCGAAAAAACGGAGAACAAAACCGCCAAGCTTCTGGTTGTAATGGAAAAGGGTTTCGGCAAGCAGACCGAACTCAAGCAGTACAAAGTGCAGGGCCGCGGCGGCAGCGGCATCAAGACCGCGAACATCACGCCGAAAACCGGCCGGCTCATCGCTTCCCGGGTGGTCATGAACGAGACCGAACTTTTCGCCTTGTCCGCCAAGGGCCAGATTATCCGCACCAAACTGGAATCCGTGCGGGAAACCGGCCGGGCGGCGCAGGGCGTGCGCATCATGAATCTGAACGCAGGGGATAAGCTGGCGGCCATAGTGATTCTGTAAAGCCGCGCGGAGCTTCGGGCGCTTTTACCTATGGCCTTTTTGCTAGAATAAAAGAATGGCAGGCATGCCCCGGAACCGGCTGGTATTCATCGGCATAATCGCCGCCGTTCTCGTCGGCGTGGGTATTTTGATTTTACTTAACGCGAAGCCGAGCGGCACGGCCAACGCGGTGACTCTCACGGTCTGGGGGACCGACCCCAAACCGGTTTTTGACGCCGTAGCCGCCGCCTATTCCGCCCTGCGGCCGAACGTGCATATTGCCTACACGCAGGTGGACCCACAAAACTACAATGCCGCTCTGCTGCAGGCGTTTTTGGCCGGCCAGGGGCCGGACGTGTTCATGCTCGGTAACCACGATGTTTTGAAATGGCGGAGCGTGCTTTATCCGGCGACCACCACCCAGATTTCCGCCGTTGCCGTGAACCAGGCCTTTCCCCAGGCGGTCTTGGACGACCTAGCGCCCGGCGGCCAGATTTACGCCCTGCCGCTTTACATGGACACTTTGAGCTTGGTTTATAACCGCGACCTGCTGGACCAAGCCGGCATCGCCGTGCCGCCGGCAACCTGGCAGGAAGTTTTGAGCGAAATTCCCCAGCTTAAGAAAATCAATGCCCAGGGGCAGATTACTACCGCCGCCATCGCCCTCGGCGGTTCGGAAAACACGGTGGCCAATGCGACCGATATAATTTCCCTCCTGATGCTTCAGAACGGCACGCAGATGACTTCGGCGGACGGCCGGCCGTTCTTCGGATTCGGAACCGGGGGCCAGAACGCCTCGGCCGCCCTGCTCTTTTATCTTAATTTCGCGAATCCCTCCACTGCGGCTTACACCTGGAACGAAGCCATGGGCTATTCCACGGACGATTTCCTTTCCGGCAAGACCGCCATGATTTTAGCCTATCACGACGACCTCGCTTCGTTTAAAGCCCGTAGCCCGTTTTTAAACTACGCTTCGGCGCCGGTGCCGCAGATAGCCACGAGCTCTCCGGTCAATTTCCCCCGCTATCAGGCGCTCGGAGTCTGGAATCGCAGCCGCATCCCGGGCTGGGGGTGGGATTTCGCGATTTTCGCAACTATGGACAAAACCGTAAACGGGGCTTATCTTCAAGCCACTGGCCGCCCGCCCGCGCTCCGGGTCTTGGTCCCCGCCGCCCAGGCGAATCCGGATACGGGGGTGTACGCCACGGAATCCCTGACCGCCCGCTCTTGGCTCATGCCGGATTATGATAAAGTAAAAGCGATATTTTCCGGCGCGGTCTTGGCGGCCTTGAGCGGCACGGAGACGCCGGATGCCGCCCTCCGGGACATGCAAAATCAGGTGGATCAGCTCTGGCAATGATTAATTACGCCGACCTGTTCAAATACGCAAAATTAGCAACGCTTCTAGGCCTGCTTTTATCCGCCGTTCTGGCCGCGCCGGCACTGGCCCAAGGCATACCGCAATCCGCCCTGCCTGGCGCCGCCAATAATGTGTATCAAGTTACGCCGGTGGGCATTTTGGACAGCGTAATCACCATCGCCTTCTATATTTTGATGCTTTTGGCCATCCTCTTCGTTCTCTGGGCGGCGTTTAACTATCTGACCGCCGGCGGCAATCCGGAGAAGGTGGAAACGGCGCAGAGAATGATAATGTACGCGGTCATCGCCATAGTGATCGGCATCCTGGCCCGGAGCGTGCCCTGGATAATTTCCAATTTCGTGGAAAGCAACGTGACCGGTCCCAGCTATCAGACCCTGCCGACCACCTGCCCACACGGTATCAATATCAATACCGGCACCTGCAACTGATTGTGTTAGAATAATTTTATGAAGCTCGCGCTTCGTTTGACCCTCACCGCCGCCGCGCTGGCCTTTTTGGCCGCGCCCATGCTCACTCTGGCGGCGGCACACAACTTCCCTTACTTTGGGCCGCTCCTTTCCTGCACCGGCGATCTTTCTAGTGTCGGTATCAATCCCACGGGCCAGGTAACCCAAACCTGCCACAGCTTCTGCGATATTCTGGCCACCGCCCAGAACATTCTTTATTTCGTGATTACCATTGCCGTGTTCGTTATCGCGCCCATCATGCTCGCCTGGGGCGGAGTGCTGTGGCTCACCTCCGGCGGTTCGCTGGAGCGGATTGCGGCTGGCAAGAAAACTCTGACCGCCACCGTCATCGGCCTGGCCATTATCCTCGGCGCGTTTCTGATAGTTAACACCTTCTTTTATCTGGTGGGGCAGTTTCCCGGCAGCAACGTGAAAAATCTCCACTGGTCCAACATAGAATGCAACATAAGCGCACCCACTCCTTAATCGGCTTATCCCTGATTGCCCTGGCCTTTGCCGCCCTGCCGCTTTTGGCGCGCGCGGACAATATCACTATCCAGGGCGGAGACCAGCCGCCTAGCCAGAATATCGTGGTGGGTCTGCCGGGCGGCACGAACGCGGTCAACTCCACGACGCCGGAGGGCGTGGCGGGGATGGTGGCCAATCTTTACGACTTCGCGATTTTAATCGGCGGCCTTTTGGCCTTCGGTTCAATTTTATACGGCGGGATTTTATATCTTACGACCGGCGGCAATCCTTCCGCCCAGCACGAGGCCAAGGAAAGAATTCGGGACGCGATTATCGGCCTGCTTCTGCTCTTGGGCATATACCTAGTTTTGAACCTGATTAATCCGGACCTGACCAAGCTCCGCTTTCCGACCCTTCTGAAACTGACGCCGCCGGCTACCGAAGCAGTGGTGACGCCTCTAAGCATCGGCACCATACCCCCCAATGCGGATGTATATGCCTGCCAGCCCAAGGGCGGCGGACAAATAATCGGTTGCTACGCTACCCAGGATGATTGCGTGAAAAGCGGTTGTGATGTGAGCGCTTCAACTACCGATACGCTGGCGGGGACCGTAACCTACAACGGGTCTCAGGAATGCGCCCAGGTAAAAGGAGCGGTCTGCAACGCGTCCCGGGCTACCGGGCACCTGTCCTGCGAATACCATCAATCCAGCGGCCAATTAATCTGCCGGGACGCAAACGGCAATCCGATCGTAAGCGGAACCGGGTATTCCGGTGCAGGCTGGGACAGAAATAATCCGAATGCGCAATGTGTGGCAAATTTAGGACCTATTCCGCAGGGCGCATACGCTATGGGTGCTGCTTACGATACCGCCGACCACGGCCCGGAAGTTATTCCGCTTTCACCGATAAATAACACCAACACGTGCGGCCGTTCCGGATTTCTTATCCATGGGGATAACTCTACACACACCGCTTCTCAGGGTTGCATAATTATGGATAAAAGCGTCCGCGACGTAATCGCCAAAACTGGCGGGGGTACTCTCCAAGTTTTACAATGAAGCGCATCCTCCTTTGGATTATCTTGCCGGTCGCGGTTATTGCGCTGGGAATAGCGGCCTATATTTGGATGGCGCAAAAACCAAATACTGTTCCGGCGCCGGCAGCTACCAGTTCCGCGCCGGAGACCGGATTGTCTCCGGAGTCACCCAGCGCGGCGGTGTCCGCCCCGTCCAACCTGGATGCCGAAATGGGCGTATTCGGCCTGACTATCGGCGAATCCACCCTGAAGGATGCAGTCGCCAAATTGGGCGCGGCAAAAAAATATTACACGGACCCTGGCACGACCGAATCGCCGGTTGCGGTATGTTACGTCCTGTCCGACCCTGCCAGGTTTGGGACAAATCATATTGTTACGGAATTTTTATCCGGCTCCGCCGGCGGCTGGAGCACCGTAACTGATATTAAAATATCCGAAATCGGCGGAAGCAGTCCGCCGAACTGCTCTGTTTTAAAACCGGATACTCCGGAGCCCGCTGCCGGCGGTTTGCGCTTGGGAATGAGCGCAGCGGATGTCAGCGGTCTTTTGGGCGACCCCGCCAAGCAGGTTGGCAATGAGTGGACGTACAGTATTGTTGAGCAAACCGGAAATACCGGCACTACCCAGGGCATAAACATAGACTTCCTGGATGGCCAGGCAGTTCAATTGGAAATCTACAGCGTTACGACAACCTAGACTTCAACCGATTTGCTACACTTAAATCAATGAAAAATTCCTTTCCATTGTTAGCCTTGGCGCTAATCTGTCTGTTTTTTCTAGCCACACCGGTGCTCGGTTTAGCTCAACTATCCGGAGGCAATCTTCCCGGTAATAGCTCAAATCCTGGTCCGGGCGACAGCTCCAATTCCAGTACTGGCGCCAGCGGAGGCATACAAATCCCCAATTTTCTGGGCGCCAATAATTTCCAGGACCTGCTGGTCAAGATTCTGAATGCGCTCTGGGTGCTGGCGGCGCTCATAACCATGCTTATGGTTCTCATCTCCGGGTTCCAGTTCCTTCTCGCCTCCGGCAATCCGGAAAAGATAGAAAAAGCCAAGCGCACCCTGCTTTACGTGGTTATCGGATTTGTCATAATCATCCTCTCCTACAGCGCAAGCGCCATTATCAAGTCCGTCACTGACACCCTTACCGCCGGCACCACCACTGGCCAGTAATCCCCAGGGGCGTTTGCTAAATCCGCAAATCCTGCCGATAATAAATATAAGCTAAAAAGGTCGAGACCTAACTCTTATATGACAAAACTTCAGAAGAGCATCGCGGTTGTAGGACTTTTGGCTATGGTTTTGGCCCCGGCTATTTCCCTGGCGCAGACGCCGGGCGGAGTTCCGCCGGAACCGGCGCCGTATGTCCCGGGAGCCGGCGGCGTTTACGCCATCCTGGACAACATCATCACCATCGCCTTCTACATATTGATGCTTCTCGCTATCCTCTTCATCCTCTGGGCGGCGTTCAATTACCTGACCGCCGGAGGTGATGCGGAGAAAGTGGAGAAAGCGCAAAGGATGCTCTTGTACGCGGTCATCGCCATCGTCATCGGGATTCTCGCGCGGAGCATTCCGTGGATTATCGCGACCTTCGTGACCCAGAACGTCACCAAATAGTCTAGAAAACAAAAACCGCCCCGTGAGATGCGAAGCTATCTCTCTGGGGCGGTTTTTGTTTTTTTGGTCTTTATATTAACTGAACGATCGTCCGGTTGATATGAATTTAAAGCAAAAATAAAACAGCCCGGGTGCGTTGGTACGCACGCCGGGCTGTTCACTAATGTCTCCTTTCTTTACTTATCCAGGGGCTGGACGGGGTGAATTTCCGCCCCGCTCTGCACCCAGTAGTTTTGCACCTGGAGGGAAACCTCATCCCCCAGATGTGTGGCTTTGGCCGAATATCGCCAACCGCCCCAGGCGATGCGATAGTCATTGTCGTAGTAGGCCGCGAGGATTTCTCCCTGCTGGCCTGCCAGACAAATCTTGCCGGTCCGCCTGCCCTGCATGGGATGCACACAGCGAACAATCACGCCGCTGTATTCTTTGTCGCCCATCCACTGCTCTTTCGGGTAGCGGTGAGAAACGGTTTGCGCGCGGGGGGCTGAACGGTCCCGCCAGTCTGCAGTTGTTTCTGCAGCAGGAGCCGCCGCCGGAGCAACGCCGGGTTCCGTGAGAACCGATTCCAAATCGGAATCGGACTCTGTGGTTCCCTGTGCCGCTGGCTCTTTAGGCTCACTCTTGGCCGCAACTTTGGGAGCTGCGGCGGGAACGGGCTTCGGAGCGGGTGCAGTCACGGCTGGCGGCGCAACTCTTGCTGGCTGCGGCGCAGCCGGAGGAGTGGATACGGTCATCGGTACGGGGTCGCCCAAACTCGGGATATAACCGGTCTCCGAGTCGGGGTTTGGTACAAACCAAATCTTCACCGGCACTTTGACGTTGGCTACGCCCGGTTTAAGGCGGAAACGCACGAGCTCTATGGGCTTTGATTCCCGGAGCCCGGCGTCCACTTCGCGACGCGTGCCATCCACGTAAACTCGGTCGGACAGCAGCATACCCTTGAATTCGTCCGGGTAATCCCAGGCGAAGAGGTAGGCATTGCTTGGCCGCTTCTGCCAAGTCGTGTAGCGGCCCGGCATGACTAGTATCCGGTTTTTGCCGTCCTTGGCCTCTGTTTTCCCGTAAAGCGAAGGGAAGAGGTTGCGGACGAAATCCGGCACGTATCCGCTCATGATGGCGGCTTTGCGGACAACAGCGCCCTTGCGCTGCACTTCCAGCCAGCCGCCGAAGATGAAAATGGCTACAATTGCAACCAGAATCATCCAGGCAACACGGTGAAAATGCGTATGGCGCAGCAGCCAGAAAGCCAGCAGCGCCAGGCCGAAAGCCATCGCAAACGGCACGTCCCCGGCCAGAGTCCGCGGAGGCGGAAAGAAAGCCAGGGCCAGACCGAAGAGAATCCGGAGACCGATTATGATGCGGGCTTGCCGGAGCAGATTTCCGAACAAGTCGCCGAAATCGGTTGGAGCAATACCAAGGAAGGCCTGGATGCGATGGATGATGCCTTCCGTCAGGTCTTCAGCTGCATCCGCCAGAAGCAGGAACGATGGGCGGACGAAGTGCAGAAACATGACATACAGGAAGGCGGGGAAGAGAAGGGTTTCCGTGAGCGTTGCCGTTGGATTGTGGAAGTGCTGGGCGACGTACAACCCGATGCAGAACTCCGCCAGGATCATCAGCATGAAGATCCTGATCCAGAAATCCACGATGTTCAGGGCGCTCAGGGCCATGTGCTGTAGCCGTTGCCACAGATATCTCATTGTGTCTCCTTTCTCAGTAGCTCAGAACGTAAATGACGAAAGTGACGATGACTGCGCCGATGAGCGTAGTGGCCCACCAAGGCAGAACATGCTCGCCGAAGCGGAAGATCTGGGGGGATGCCGCGCCCGGAATATTGGCCAGGGCGTTGTCCACCGGTTCCAGTGCATCCGCAACTTCATGCGCCAGGCGGTCCCACTTATCATCCACGTATGCTTCCAGAACCGCGTCGTGTTCCTCATCGGTCATGGACGTGATTTCGTCCACCCAATGCAGAAACTGACTCATGTCCAGGAAGCGTTGGTTGTCAGTGTAGATGAAGACGAAACGCGTCTCGTCCAGCGGCCGGTAGGGCGTATGCGGCGGGTATTGCCGGTTGCGGTGGTACTGCCGGTCCATCCAGCGGCGGATGATTTTGTTGCGCTTGGCCTCGCCGTATTTATTGGCGTACTGCACCAGCACTTCAAAAAACATCTCGACGCGGTGTTCCGGCAGACCCTTCTGCGCGAAGGCCTCAAACCTCTGCATGATCAGGTTGATGGCCACGTCCAGACCGGTTTCCTTGAAGACTTCGAGAATTCTTTCTTTCCAAGTCGCCATCTTGATTCCTCTTTCAGTTGAACCGGCATCCTTCAATGCCGGCGTCCTGGACGAAAGTTTCTTCGGCACGGATGCCTTCGAAACCTTCCACCCAGAGGTCAAGCACCGTCCGCGGTTCCGCTAAGCGGATTTCGCAGAAAGTGCAGCCGTTCTGGTCAGTCGGGGCGAGGGTCCAATGATCCTCGGCCTTGAACCGGTTTTGGATGCGCACCTGCGCGCCCGGAATCGGTTCGCCTTCTTTGGCCCAGACGAAAATGTCTCCTTCCCGCTTCGAGTCGCTTCCGTAGAAACGGACTTCGATGCGGGCGGGGACGAGTTTTTTCGGCGGAGGTACGGTGATGTGTTTCGCGACACTCCAGATACCCGGATTTTCGAAGTACGCCCGGAAAGTATGTTCCTTTCCGGGGAATACCTGAATTTTCTGTTGAGCTTGGCCGATGTTGTCGACCTCCTCAACTTGGGCAGTGAAGTCGCCGTCTACTTGGAACAGGGCGTTGCCGCCCTGACTCCAGGACTTGTTACCCCATTGCAGGGTAGCAATACACAGCACGTACCACACGCCGTTTTCCAGCGTCGGTCCGGTTAAATCTAAATTGATTTTGATGTCCGGGGGTTTGTTGTTTCCACCACGTCTTACCATGTATTGCTCCTTCTCCTCCTAAGAGGTTTTAATTGTTGTCTTATTCAGTTCTCAAGATGCGCTTGGGGCACTTCGCCCCTTTTGAGAGCGCGCCTCAAGTGTCCGTATATTATACTACTTTTTAGCGCAAAGTCAAGGAGAGATGCGGAACTATTCTCTAATTCGCGCGAATTAGAGAATAGGCGATTTAGCCTTTATTTCCGGCCTATTCCGGGCTATTCTCTTAAGGCGAGCTGGGGTGGCGAAATGGCAGACGCACTAGCTTTAGGAGCTAGCGCCGCAAGGCATGTGGGTTCGACTCCCACCCCCAGCACAAGCATAAGGAAAAGCGGGTGCGGAGCGGGCCCCGCCTTCGAGTCCTCCCAGGAGCACCCTGATTGTTATTTCCGCCTGCGACCGTGGAAAGCTTGGTGGATTTCCCGTAATTCTTTATTAGTCAGGTGGGTGTAAACCTGGGTCGTGGAAATATTTGCGTGCCCCAGCATTTCCTGCACGGACCGGAGGTCGGCGCCGTTTAACAATAGGTCGGTCGCGAAAGAGTGCCGGAGTTCATGCGGATGGATTTTTTTGGCGATGCCGGCCCGGCGCGCCGCCCGGTCCACCATCCGTTCCACCGCGCGGGGGATTATCCGTCCAAGCGCTTTATTTTTCTTATCCAAGCTCACGAACATGGCGGAGTCCGCATCCGTGCGTTTCGCCAAATAATTTTTGAGCGCAACTTTTGCCCGGTCGGACAGGAATACCACTCTAAGTTTCTCGCCTTTGCCGCGCACGGTGAACTCGCCGCGGTTCAAATCCAAATAGCGGTCCAGCGCGCAAAGTTCGGAAACGCGGAGCCCCGTGGAAAAGAGCGTCTCCAGAATCGCCCTGTCCCGCAAGCTCCTTAAATCGCCGCCCTTGGATATTGCCAGAAGCCGTTCCACCTCCGCGTAATCCAGAACTTCTATCTGGCGCCGCGCGATTTTCGGGAGCTCTATTTTTTCCGGCGAGAGGGTTTTAATGTCGCGCTTCGCGAGGTATTTCAAAAAATTACGGAGCGCGATGACGTAGTAGCTTTGGGTGAGCTTTTTCATATTCGGCCTGCGCGCGAGCTCCAGGCGGAACTTGCGGACCGCCTCCAGGGTGATGCCTTCCGGCTTTTGGACGCCGGAGAGTTTCAAAAAAAGCGCGAGGTAGCGGCCGTAGTTTTCCCGGGTTTTGAGCGAACGGTTCTTTTCTATCTCCAGATAATTCAAATAGTCGTCCACGAGCTCTGTCATGCGGGCCATATAAATACTTTACGACAGATACTTAAATATGGAAAAGATTGCGGCGGCGTGTAGTCACGCCGCCGCAATACTAGCGTAGAATCCCAAGAATTTCTCCCAACTCCACCTTGCCGAGGGTTTTGCTTGTTTTCTCGGCCTCCCGGTTTTCAAAATCCATTTCCGCTTCATCCGGAGATTCCCGACTCGGGAGCGACTGTAGGAGCCGGAAGCGCCGGTCCAGTTCCGCTAGAACTTTACGCCTTTCTTCCCGGAAGGATTCGATGATGGCGGAATACGTTTCCGCATTCAGGAAGGATTCCAGCTCGTGCCGGTCTGGTTCATGGAAGAAGATTTGCCTGTCGTTGAAGGTAACGACCACGAACTTTCCTTCCGCCGACAAAAGCAGCCGCCGCTTTTTCCCGCGCTGGTCCGGCGGCAATTCCGCGAAAACCGGCGTCAGCCATTCTTTCTGATTGCATTTTCCGTAATACGGTTCCTGCGGGCGCTCCGCTTCGTCGGGACGGTAATCCTTCATAGACGTCCCTCCAAGGAAACGGATGCCTTTCCGCCATCCCTCCGCCTGACGGAGAACGTCCTCGGTGCGTTTCTTGTTGGTTGCCATGCAACCCTCCTGTTTTCAATATTCGGTACTGCCTCATAGGGTATATCGCACCCGTAGCCAAAAAGCAATAAAAATCCGGTCCCGCCGAACTTGCAAAATTCATTAAGATGGAGTACAATAAGCCCACATGCTTACCAAGAGGGTAAAATCCAACGTGATAAAGGAACATCAGGTTCACGATAAGGATACCGGTTCGGCTCAGGTCCAAATCGGCGTTTTGACGCGCCGGATGGGGGAGCTCACGACTCATCTCCGGGCAAATCCGAAAGACAATCACTCCCGCCGGGGACTTCTAAAAATGGTTTCTCAGCGCCGGCGCTTGCTGGCCTATCTCAAAAATTCGGACGAAAAGGCGTACAACAAGGTAACCAAGAAGCTCGAGCTTAATAAATAAGGCAGAGAGTCCGCAGAGAATGGCAGCCACCGTAACTCCAAATCCTAATCAGCGCGTCGGTATTTTCGTGGACGTGCAGAATTTGTATCACTCCGCGAAAAATCTTTACCGCGGCAGAGTGAATTACAAGGAGCTTTTGAAAAACCTGGTGGCCGGCCGCCAGCTTATCCGGGCGATGGCCTACGTCGTCAAAAGTGAAGGCATCATTCCCGAGGGCGGCCATGCGGTGCCGGTGCCGAAACCGCTAAACGGCGAAAAGCACCTGTCTTCCGAAGGCGCTTTCTTTGAGGCCCTGAAGGATGCCGGCATGGAATTGCGGCTCAAGGACCTGCAGGTTTACGCCGACGGCTTCAAAAAGGCGGACTGGGACGTGGGTATGGCGGTGGACGCCATCCGCATGGCGGAATTTCTGGACGTCATAGTGCTAGTGACCGGCGACGGCGATTTCATCCCGCTCGTGGATTACCTCAAATGGGGCGCGGGCCGGGTGGTGGAAGTGGCCGCTTTCCGCCGGAGCGCTTCCGGCAAACTCCAGGAGGCCGCGGAAAAGTTCATCAATATTGAAGAGCTGCCGAAGGTAATCATGAAAACCAAACTTTTGAAATAACAATGGCAGGAACCCATTTCAAGAATGTCTCCGCCCGCGATATGAGTCAAAAAATGCCGGGTCGCGAAGCGACGAGGAAGGCGTATCCGCAGCGATACGCCGACGAGGAGAGACAAAGAACCGGCATTTTTTGGCCATATCTCTCCGAGTTGCGTAAATTTTTACGTTTGGCTGCGTTGCTCCTCCTTAGCGCATCATTGTCATTTATGCGCCAGCGTCGTCGCGCCTGGCCAAACGTAAAAATTTTCAGCAACGCGGGCTGGATATATTCTTGAAATGGGTTCTGTTGAGAGAAAGACATACACCGCCGAAATAGGCGGAAAGACATTGACGGTGGAGTTGAGCCAGTTGGCGGAGCAAGCAAACTCCGCGGTTTTAGTTAAATACGGCGAAACCGTCGTCTTGGGCACCGCGGTCATGGGTAAATACGACAAGCCGCTGGATTACATGCCGCTCAAGGTGGATTACGAGGAACGCTTTTACGCCGCCGGAAAAATTTTAGGCAGCCGCTTTATGCGCCGCGAAGGCCGCCCCTCCGAAGACGCGATTCTTTCCGGCCGCCTCATAGACCGCACCATCCGGCCGCTTTTCAATAACCGCATCCGCCGGGAAATTCAGGTGGTCATCACCGTGCTGCAGTACGACGAAGAGCAGCGCCCCGATCTGGTGGGGCTCTTGGCCGCTTCACTCGCTCTGGGGCTCTCCGATATCCCCTGGGACGGACCGGTGGCCGCAGTGCGCCTGGCTTCCATCGCCGGCAAAATGGTTTTAAACCCGGGCAACACGGAGATGGCGAGCGACATGTCTTTTATGGCTTTCGCCGCGGGCCCCAAAGACCTGGTGAGCATGATTGAGCTTGAAGGCAATGACGCGAGCGAAGAAGAAATAGTCCAAGCGTTTGCGGCCGCGCAGGCGGAGATAAACAAAATTATAGAATTTGAAAACAAGATAATTAAGGAAGCAGGCAAGCCGAAGGCGCCGGTCAAGATGGCGGAGGTGGACCCCGGGCTTTTGACCGCCTGCGCGGAATTTTTGGCCGAAGACAAGCTGGAACATGCCGTTTACCCCCAGCTTCATCCGGAAGACCGTTCCCACGAACTGGATAAGGTGGAGCGGGAACTCCGCCTCGCGAATCTGAAGGAAGAACTGTACGCGTTCCTCAAGGAGAAATTCAAAGACCGCCTGCCGGCCGTCAATCTGGGACCGGTGGAATTCGTGTTTGACGAAACCGTGGACGCGCTGGTTCACAAAAATATTCTGGAAAAAGGCCTGCGGCCGGACAGCCGCAAGATGGACGAAGTCCGCCCGCTAAACGGAGAAGTGGGGCTTTTCCAGCGCACTCACGGCTCCGCGCTTTTCATGCGGGGCAACACCCAGGCCCTGGCGATGACGACTATCGCTCCGCCGGGCCAGGAGCAGATTATTGAAGGCATGCAGACGACGGAGAAGCGCCGCTTCCTTTTGCACTACAACTTCCCGCCCTACTCCGTCGGCGAAACCGGCATGTTCCGCGGCCCCGGCCGCCGGGAAATAGGCCACGGCGCCCTGGCCGCCAAAGCCATTGAGCCGCAGATACCGGCTTCGGATATTTTCCCTTACGCCATCCGAGTAGTTTCGGAAATCCTTTCCTCCAATGGCTCTTCCTCCATGGCCACGGTTTGCGCCGTAACCATGTCCCTCATGGACGCGGGCGTGCCGATAAAAAAACCCGTGGCGGGCATAGCCATGGGCCTTATGTCCGAGTTTCCGGAGGGGAGCCGCATGCCGTCCAAATATAAAATATTGACCGACCTACAGGGTCCGGAAGACCACTACGGCGACATGGATTTCAAAGTAGCGGGCACCCGGGACGGCGTGAACGCAATTCAGTTGGACGTCAAAATCGGCGGCCTGACCAATAAGATGATAGCCGAAACCATGGCCCAGGCCCGCGCCGCGCGCATGCAAATTCTGGACTTCATCCAGAAGGTAATTGCCGCGCCGCGGCCGGATATATCGTCTTTTGCGCCGCGCGTGTACCGGCTGAAGATTAATCCGGAAAAAATCGGCATGGTTATCGGTCCCGGCGGCAAGATGATAAACGGCCTCATTGATAAGTACGGACTGGTGGCCATAGACATAGAAGAAGACGGCAGCGTGTTTATTTCCGGCAACGATGCCGCGAAAGCGACCGCCGCCATGGAGGAGATAAAAAACATGACCCGCGAATTCGCCGTAGGCGACATAGTGGAGGGGAACATTATAAAAATTCTGGACTTCGGCGCCATCGTGGACCTGGGCGGCGGCATGGACGGGATGATTCACGTATCCGAACTGAAGGAAGGCTTCGTCAAAAACGTGACGGACGTGGTGAAGCTCGGCGATTTCGTGCGGGCCAAAGTCATCCGGGCGGAGGATGGCCGCATCGGCTTGTCGCTCAAGG
>VFSW01003859.1_pt1 | contig 22444 bp, 12 predicted proteins | sample 5358111 | NCBI WGS metagenome assembly VFSW01 (sample SAMN11554181, study PRJNA540505) | mine drainage metagenome | isolation source: sediment from site ElyBrook_90M | place: USA: Ely Copper Mine, Vershire, VT | collected 2017 | reverse complement strand
CGCCCGCGATAGCTGAATTCAACGCGCCAGGGCCATAGTAATCGGGAGCGCGCCCGATCGTCACCGGCACGACCCCCGCGCGGTGCGCCGCCCACAGCTTGTCAGCCATCGCCGCGCGCACCGCTCCTTTGCGTGTCACCGGCGCGGCGGGCATATCCTCCGTCAGCGGCTCGGTTGTCGGCGCGAAGGAGTATAGATTATCAGCGACGACGAGCCGCGCCCCAGCCGCGCTCGCCGCCGCGATGGCATTGTCATACAGCGGCGGCAGCAACTCGCGCCAGCGATGATAAGGCGCATTGGCACAAAAATAGATGACCCCCGCGCCACGACATGATTCCACGGCGCGCTCGCGATCGGCGAGATCCGCAGCGACGGTCTCGACACCAGGAGCGACATTCACGCCTCCGCGCCGCACGGCGCGCACACGCGCTCCCCGCGCCGCGAGCTGTTTGGTGACCGCGCCACCGACGCCGCCCTGCGCGCCCAAGACCACGTGCACGCCATCAGACAATGCCAATGCTACGCCTCACTTTTCGTGATACTCGTGTTGTCTCAATATTGAGTGCGAAGAATGATCGCCGTTGATACCATAACAGGAGATTGCGACTGCGTCAAAAGGCGTGAGATTTGGCCTCACACCAGCTTGCCGCCGATGATGACGCGATCGACCAGGTTCGCGCCGAAATGATAGCCGATCGCCGTGTGGCTGGCGACGCGCCACAGTGCGAGATCCGCGCGCAGGCCGGGCGCGATCGCGCCGCGATCGGCGAGGCCCAGCGCGGCGGCGGCGTTGCGTGTCACCGCCGTCAGCGCCTCGGCGATCGTCATGCCCATATGCGCCAGCGCCAGCGTGACGATGAGCTGCAAGCTCTCGCAATAGCTCGTGCCCGGATTGCAATCCGTGGCGAGGGCGACGCGCACGCCGTGCTCGATGAAGCGCCGCGCGTGGGGATACGCCTCACCCAGGGTGAGAGAGCAGCCGGGCAAGAGCACGGCCACGACGCCAGCGGCGGCCAGAGAATCCAGATCGGCGTCGCTGGCGTGGTCCAGGTGATCGGCTGAGGTCGCTCCCAGCTCGGCGGCGATGCGCGCGCCACCTGACGCGCTGAGCTGGTCGGCGTGCAGCTTGAGGTCGTAGCCAAGCCGGCGCGCCACCGTGAGAATGGAGCGCGCCTCGTCGGCGCTGAAAGCGTTGCGCTCGCAAAAAACGTCGCAAAAGCGCGCCCGCCCCGCGAAGGCCGGCAGCCATTCGTCACGCACCAGCGCGACGTATCCGGCGCGGCGCTCGCGCCATTCCGGTGGCACGACGTGCGCGCCCAAAAACGTCGGGACGACCGACGGCAGCCCTCCCTCGCGCCCCAGCCGCGCCGCCACCGCGAGCAGCCGGCTCTCTGTCTGGCGGTCCAGCCCATAGCCGGATTTCGCCTCGACGGTGGTCGTGCCGTGTTCGCGCATCGTGACCAGCCGCTGGCGCGCCGCATCGAGCAATTCGGCGTCGCTGGCCGCGCGGGTGGCCCGCATGGTGCTGGCGATGCCGCCGCCTTGCGCCTGGATCTGCTCGTAGGTCGCGCCAGTGTGGCGCAGCTGAAACTCCTCGGCGCGGTCACCGCCAAAGACGACGTGCGTGTGGGGGTCGATCAGCCCCGGTGTGACCAGTTGCCCGCCCGCGTCGATGAGGATCGGCGGCGTGTCGCTCGCGGCGAAAGAGATCGTGTCAAGCCGCGCTTCGGGTCCGGCGAAAAGGAAGGTGTCGCCCCGCGCGGCGATAGCGGCGTCGCGCACGATGCCCAGCGGCCCGCTGGCGCCGGGGAGCGCGCCGTCAGGGGCAAGCGCGAGCAATTCGCCAATGTGGCGCACGATGAGTGTGGGCGACGGCATTTCCGGCATAGGCTCACTCGTGCCTCCCTCGCGCGATGACGCTCTGATTCACCCCTGTATCATAGCCATCACGCTCGCTTTTGGCAATGAGTGAAACCAAGTCATGTTATAGAATGTGGGAATGGGCAGGCAACTAAAAATCGAACCGCATCTGACGGTCGATGAGTTGGGGCAGAAGTATCGGCACGCCACAGATGCCATCGAGCGGAGTCATTGGCAAATCCTGTGGTTGTTGGTGCAAGGATCTCCGACGGGGGAAGTGGCCGAACTGACGATGGTGTATCAATACCTGGAAGTCCGCGCATGAAGCGAAGATCTTTTGCCGCCGCGCCATGGCCGCTATGGGATATGCCCCGTCCGATTGGCAAGTTGTCGAGGAAAGCTCTCCTATAAATTCCTCAAGAGAGTCTTTCGCCACCCGTCATTGATCGCGTCCGGCACTCCGCCTGCGTTCCCTTGCCAGGTGGTCACGGGCGCTAGCCAGCGGCCACTCGGGGGTGTTATACTGTCATTGCGATATGAAGCTAACCACACGCAAGAAGCGGAGGTGGTCGCAATGCGTCGCGAGGTGTTTCGTGATGTCTGGTGGGGGATGAGTGGGGTCAACACACTCCATGCTTGGAAGGCTGGGGGTATCCGCGCCGCGATTTCTGATGATTCGACCTTTGGCGCGTGTCTTGCCCCATGTCTTGATGAATCCTACCCCATGTGAGAGAGGCAGGTTGAGATCGGCATGAGTTCCGTGAGCCGCATGCGCCCCAATCGCAAGCATTCGCCAGCGCACCCTTCCCAGGCACGGCCGCTCGCCGAGATAAGCGCGTCTCGCCCTGGGGAGGATCTGCTGGCTCCCGCGTCGTCGCCCCTCTCGCACGTCCTGGAGGGACTGCGCGGCAAGGTCGAATTGCTCTGGGAAAACGGGCTGGCCCCGGTCCTGGGTTGGATTGTCAGCCTGCCCGTGCGCCTGCTCGGCGGTTGGGGAGGCCGCGCCCGTGTCGCCGCGCACACCAGACGGCGCCTACGCCAGGCGCCGATGTGGTCCTGGAATGAAGAAGGAGTACGGATGCTCAAACAGTCAACACGGATGGTGCTTCTCGCCGCCGCCGGCCTGGTCGTGCTGGCGCTGCTCGCCTTTGGCGCGGTGCGCGCCGGTAAAGCCTTCGCTGGCATTCGCCCGCCATCGCTGGGCGGCGGCGGTGGCGGCGCGGCTGCCACGCCGACCACCGTTCCCGCCATCACTATCCGCAACATCAGCGGCGACGGCACCATTCCCCCCGCGCCGCAATACACCATCGGCCTATGGGCGTCGAACAACACACCAGGTGAAGGCGGCTCGGTGACTATTTACGCCAAGGTCGAAAATAACACCCTGCCCGTGCCCGGCGTCAAAGTCTCGCTCGCTGTTGACGGCAACACGCTCACCGCCACCACGAATCGCGACGGCATCGCCAGTTTCAATGTCGTCGCTCGCGGCCCCATCGACCAGCCCGATTACGTCACCGGATCGGTCACGATCGGCGGCGGCACCATCTCGAATTCGACCTTCTTCTCCCCGATCTGATACGTGACCTGCTTTCTCTTGAGAAATGCGCGCGTGCCGCCGAGGGCGGCAAAAAAGGCCCTCTCCACCAAGTGGAGAGGGAGTGGGGTGAGGGATTCCGCTCTGGGTGAGGGATTATCCTTCGGTTTCTTCGTATTGGCGCTTGATTTCCGCCAGCACGGTCGGGTCAGCCAGCGTCGTCGTGTCGCCTATGACGCGCCCTTCGGCGACGTCGCGCAACAGGCGGCGCATGATCTTGGCGCTGCGCGTCTTAGGCAGCTCCGCCGTGAAATAGATCTTTTCAGGGCGGGCCAGCGCGCCGATCGTGCGCGCGACATGCTCGCGCAGCTCTTGCGCCTTGGCTTCGCTGGGCTGGTTGCCCGTTTTGAGCGTGACGAAGGCGACGATGGCCTGCCCCTTGATGTCGTGGGCGATGCCGATGACCGCCGCTTCGGCGACCGAGGGATCGCTCACCAGCGCCGACTCGACTTCCATCGTGCCGATGCGGTGGCCTGAGACGTTGAGCACGTCGTCGATGCGTCCCATCAGCCAGAAATAGCCGTCCTCGTCGATGCGCGCGCCGTCGCCGGTCAGATAGACGCCGGGGAAGGTGCCCCAATAGGTGCGCACGTAGCGCTCGTGGTCGCCCCAGATGGTGCGCGACATCGCTGGCCAGGGGTGCTTGATGACGAGATAGCCGCCGGTGTTGGGCGGCACGGGATTGCCGGCGCCGTCCACTACATCAGCCACGATCCCGGGGAAAGCCTTCGTCGCCGAGCCGGGCTTGGTCGTGGTCATCCCCGGCAGCGGCGTGATCAAGATGGTGCCCGTCTCGGTCTGCCACCAGGTATCGACGATGGGGCAGCGATTGTTGCCGATCACGCGGTTATACCAGATCCACGCCTCGGGGTTGATCGGCTCGCCGACCGTGCCGAGCAAGCGGAGCGACGAGAGATCGTGCTTCGCCGGATATTCCTCGCCCCAGCGCATGAACGTGCGGATGGATGTCGGCGCGGTGTAGAGGATCGACACGCCGTACTTCTCGATGATCGCCCAAAAGCGATCTTTGTCGGGAAAGCCGGGACCGCCCTCGTACATGACGCAGGTGGCGCCGTTGGTCAACGGGCCATAGACGATGTAGCTGTGCCCCGTCACCCAGCCAATGTCGGCGGTGCACCAATACACGTCGCCGTCTTTGAGGTCGAAGATCCAATCGTGGGTCAGCGAGACCCCAGTCAGATAGCCGCCAGTGGTGTGCATCTGCCCCTTGGGCTTGCCGGTCGTGCCCGACGTATACAAAATGTAGAGCGGATGCTCGCTGTCGAGATGCTCCGGAGGCACGATTTTTTCAGGGGTGGCGGCGATGGCGTCGTGCCACCATACATCGCGGCCCGGCGTCATATTCACCGCGTGCGTGCCTGCCCCCAGGCGCTGAAAGACGACGACGTTGGCGATGCTGGGGCTTTGCGCCACAGCGTCATCGGCGATGCCCTTGAGGTCGATGATCTTGCCCGCGCGCCAGCTGCCGTCCGCCGTCAACAGCACTTTGGACTGCGAATCGATGATGCGATCGCGCAGCGATTCGGCGCTAAAGCCGCCAAAGACGACGTTATGCGGCGCGCCGATGCGAGAGCAGGCCAACATCGCGATGGTCAGCTCAGGCACCATCGGCATATAGATGGCGACGCGATCGCCCTTTTGCACGCCCAGCCGCTTAAGCATGGCGGCGGCGGCGTTCACCTCGCGATAGAGGTCGCGATAGGTCAGCACGCGCGACTCGCCTGGCTCGCCTTCCCAGATGATGGCGGCCTTGTTTTTGCGCCAGGTGCCCAGGTGCCGATCGACGCAATTGTACGAGACGTTGAGCTGGCCGCCCACGAACCAGCGCGCGTGCGCGCCGACGGGATCCCATTCGAGGGCTGTGTCCCAGTGCTTGAACCACGTGAGGCGCTCGGCGGCGCTTTCCCAAAAAGCGGGGATGTCAGCCAGCGCGCGCGCGTAAATATTCGGATCGCGAATGTTGGCGGCGGCGGCGAACCCCTGGGGCGGATCGAAGCGCCGCGTCTCGGTCATCACGACATCGATGGTGGTGAAGGTGGTTGGGTCGCTCATTACTACTCACTTCTCCTGAGCGGCGTGGGGGCCGAGTGGGGCCGGCGCCAAACATCGTATTCCCCATCGCTGGCGCGGATGTGACCAACCGCCCCGCGTCGCGCGTGAGGAGCGGCACGCTGCCGCAACAGGGCGCGGTGGGGACGGGAGTGTTACGCTCCGGCCCACCGCGCTCCAAAGGTCGAAAGAGGATTGAAGCTCCCACGCCACGCTATTTCTTGGGCGCGAAAACAGGCAAGATGGTCCTGCCGGCCAGCTCGTTCAGGATGTCCGCCGCCGCGATGTAGAAGGCGTTGAGCGCCGTCAGAACGCCGAGATAGCCACCGGCCTGGCCCAGCGTCTTCGAGGTCGTCCCGAGGATGGCATAGTCCTGCAGGGCCAGCGCCAGGAAGGTGAGGGTCAGCAGGGTAAACAGCAGTCCAAGAGCGCCGTTGACGCGGATCGCGCCAAGGGTCATGATGGCGGTGAAGATCGTCCACCCCAGCAAATAGGTGGCGACATCGTTGGTCGCCAGCGTGCCGAGATAGCGGCCATCGCCCAGGACGAGAAAGACGAAGGACATCCAGAACGTGCCATAAGCGGTGAAAGCTGTCGCCGCGAACGTGTTGCCAGCCTTAAACGCCCACATGCCGGCGAGCAATTGGCCGAAGCCGCCAAACGCGATGGCCAGCGGCAGAGCCGCATCAGCGGAAATACTGGTGCCAAAAAGGGTCGTGTTCCCCAGGCTGAGGACGAGAGTCGTGATGCCAAATCCCATCAGACCGAGTGGGGCGGCGTTCGCGTTAACGGCGGTGGCGGGCTTTGTCGCGGTATCAACTTGTGCCATGTGTGTGCGTCTCCTGTTCGACATCGAATGTGCGCCGCTGCAAAGTGCGGCATTGCCAGGAACACAGGACAAGAATGCGCGATGAGAAGCGTGGCGACGTAAGGGTCAGACCCGTGCGAGCAGCATGCTCGCAGCGCCTGCGATGGAAGACGATAGCGATGGTGTTGGTCTGGTCGCGGTCACCTGCGCTCTCGACTGGTGGCGCGTCATGAGGAATCCGCCAGGGGAAAGCGGATCGCGCATCGCGCCAGGGGCGATATTCGTCGGGTGAAGCAGCATATCAAGCTGCCACACCATACTTATAGTCTACTATAACATAGAAATCGCATTGATCAACGGTAAAGCATGCCAACTTTGCGATTTTTTACAAAAATAACCAAAAAATAACCAAAAGGCGCGGATCATCGAGCAAACGACGCGATGAGCACCACAAAGTATGGCGGCTACTCTCTGGCAAAAATGAGACACTCACCCGACGCGACACTATGCTATAGTGAGCACAACATCCTTCGCGCTGAAGCATCTTATCCAACAGAAAAGAGGTGGCTTGTATGAAAGTCTATCGCCCTGAGTGCATTCGCAACGTCGCGCTCATCGCACATGGCGGCGCTGGAAAGACCTCACTGGCGGATGTCGCCCTCTTCGATACGGGGGCCGCTTCCCGCATCGGACGGGTAGACGACGGCTCTTCCCAGGTCGATTATGAGCCCGATGAGCTAAAACGGCGCATGTCGCTTGGGCTCAAAGTCGTTCCGCTCGAATGGCAAGACACCAAGATCAACCTGCTCGACACCCCCGGCTACGCGGATTTCTACGGTGAGGTCAAGGCGGCGCTGCGCGTGGCCGACGCGGCGCTGGTGCTGGTGACGGCGGAAAAGGGCGTCGAGGTCGGCACCGAGCTGACATGGCGCGCCGCCGACGAGCGTAAGCTGCCGCGCATGGTCTATGTGACCAAGCTCGATCGCGAGAACACCAGCTTCGATCGCGCCCTCGAATCGCTGCAAGCCCATTTTGGCAAGCGCGTCGCGCCGTTGCACGCCCCCATCGGCGCGCAAGCCGAGTTTCGCGGCGTGGTCGATGTCGCCACGCGCACCGCATACCTCTTTGACAACGGCACGATGACCACGGGTGACATTCCCACCGACATGACCGATCAGGTCAACGCCTATCGCGATCAGCTCGTTGAGGCGGCGGTCGAGAGCGACGACGAGCTGATGATGCGCTATCTCGAAGGTGAGACGATCGCTGACGACGAATTGCTGCGCGCCATCAAGGTGGGCGTGGCCCAGGGCGCGGTCGTGCCGGTGCTGGCCGGATCGCCCACCAAAAATGTCGGCGTGCAGTCGCTGCTCGACGCCATCGTGACCTACCTGCCCCCCGTTTCCGAGGCGGCGACCGACGCGAGCGATCTCAACAGCAATCTGGCGGCTCTCGTCTTCAAGACGGTGGTTGACCCGCAGCGCGGCCAGATCTCCCTTTTTCGCGTGTTTGGCGGCACGCTCAAGCCCGACTCGCACGTCTGGAATCCGCGCACGCGCACCGACGAGCGCATCGGCCAGGTGCTGATGATGCGAGGCAAGCAGCAAGATCTGGTGACGGAGGTGCCCACCGGCGACATCGCCAGCACAGTGCGGCTCAACAACACGCACACCAACGATACACTGTGCTCGAAGGACCATCAAGTCGAGCTGCCGGGCGTCGATTTTCCACAGGCGGTGTTCACGACGGCGATCGCGCCCAAGAGCAAGAGCGATCTCGACAAGATGAGCAGCGCACTCGCCCGCGTCAGCGAAGAAGACCCGACGATTCACGTGACGCGCGACAGCGAGACCGCCGAGACGCTGATCTCAGGCATCGGCGAGGCGCACGTGGATATCACGATCGAGCGCATGCAGCGCAAGTTTGGCGTCGAGGTCGAAAAGCACGAGAGGCACGTGCCCTATCGCGAGGCGATTCGCAAGCCTGCCCGCGCCAACGGTCGCTTCAAGCGGCAAAGCGGCGGCCACGGCCAATTCGGCGATTGCTGGCTCGAGATTGAGCCGCTGCCTTTTGACAGCCCTGAGGACTTCATCTTTGAGAATAAGATCGTCGGTGGCGTGGTGCCCAAGGAATACGTGCCCGGCGTCGAAAAAGGCGTGCGTGACTCGCTCAAGCGCGGCTTCGTCGCGGGCTATCCGATGATCCACATCAAAGTGGCGCTGGTTGACGGCAAATATCATCCTGTCGATTCGTCTGCCCAGGCCTTCGAGATCGCGGCGTCCTACGCCATGCAAGAGGCGGTGCCGCAAGCCAGCCCGGTGCTGCTCGAGCCGATCATGAGCGTGTCGATCACCATTCCCGACGCCTTCATGGGCGACATCGGCAGCGATCTGACGACCAAGCGCGGCAGAATCCAGGGCATGGAGCCGCTGGGCGACGGCTTTCAGCGCATCACCGCGACCGTGCCGATGGCTGAGATGCTGCACTACGCCACCGACCTGCGCTCGATCACGCAGGGGCGTGGCACCTATTCGATGGCGATCGATCACTATGAGGAAGTGCCAGCCAACGTGCAGCAGCAGATCGTCGAGGCGCGCAAGAAAGAGATGGGCGACACAGGCGAGCATCACACCAGCCATTGAGATCCTCGCCCGTGTCTCACGACAAAGGTGGGGTGAGGATTGCCTGGGCCTGGCCCCACACGCTCAACGCACGGGGACTTCGGCGGGGGCGCCGATCGCGCGCAGCCGCTCATAGCGCCGGCTGAGCACCGTGTCGAGCGGGATGGTCGCCAGCGCCGCAAGCTCCTCGATGAGGGTGGCCTTAAGCGTGTGCGCGGTGGCGCGATGATCGTGGTGCGCGCCGCCCAGCGGCTCAGGCACCACGCGATCGGCCAGCCCCAGGCCGAGCAGATCGGCGGCGGTGATCTTCATGGCCTCGGCGGCGCGGTCGGCAAAGGATTTGTCTTTCCACAAGATCGACGCCGCCGCTTCAGGCGACGCGACGGTGTAAATGCTGTTTTCGAGCATGATGAGGCGATCGGCCACGCCGATGCCCAGCGCGCCGCCGCTGCCGCCTTCGCCAATAACGGTGGCGATGACCGGCGCGCGCAGTGTCGTCATCTGGAGGATGCTCTCGGCGATCGCCTGGCCGATGCCGCGCTCCTCAGCGGCCAGACCCAAGAAAGCGCCTGGCGTGTCGATAAAGGTCAGCACGGGTATGCCAAAGCGCTCGGCATGCGCCATCAGGCGTTGCGCTTTGCGATAGCCCTCCGGGTGCGGCATGCCGAAATTGCTCTCGACGCGCTCGTGGGTGTCGCGGCCTTTCTGATGACCGATGACCATCACCGTCTGGCCGTCGAGCGACGCCAGGCCGCCGAGAATGGAGTGGTCGTCGCCAAAGCGCCGGTCCCCGCGCAGCTCGAAAAAATCAGTAAAAATCAGGCGGATGTAGTCCGCGGTATAAGGGCGATCTTTGTGGCGCGACACCTGCACGCGCTGCCAGGCGGAAAGGTTGCCGTACACCTCGGCGGTCATTCTGGCCAGCTCGCGCTCGAGATCCTGGATTTCACTTTGTCGGGCGCGCTCGCCTTTTTTGCGCAACGCCTGCAACCGCTCGTCGATCTTGGCGAGGGGTTTTTCGAATTCCAGATCATAGGCCATAATCAATCACCTCTGGTCTCGGGGTCAGGCCTGGATGCCGGCGTAGAGCCGCAACAGGCGCGCCAGTGTCGGGCGCAGCGATCGGCGATCCACAATGCCGTCGATCATGCCGTGCGCCAGGGCGAATTCCGATGTGTCGGTGCCCGGCGGCAGCTTTTGATGCATCGACTGCTCGATGACGATCGGGCCGGCAAACCCGATCAGCGCCCCCGGCTCGGCCAGGATGACGTCGCCCAGCGAGGCGAAGCTGGCGGTGACGCCGCCGGTGGTGGGGTCGGTCAGCACCGAGATGAAGGGTTGGCGCGCCGCCGCGACTCGTGCCAGGCCCGCTGAGGTCTTGGCCATTTGAAAGAGCGAGAAGAGGCTCTCTTGCATGCGTGCGCCGCCCGAAGCCGAAACGATGATGATCGCGCACTGCTCGTCGACGGCGCGCTCCATCGCGCGCATCAGCCGCTCGCCCGCGACAGTGCCCATCGACCCGCCGATGAAGCGAAAATCCATCACGGCCAGCGACACCGGCAGCCCGTCGATCGTGCCCATGCCAGCGACGACTGATTCGGTGAGGCCGGTTTTGCGCTCGGTCTCGATCAACTTGTCGGCATACGGCTGCGACTGGCTGACGAAATGCAGCGGATCGCTCGATCGCAAATGGTCGTCGCATTCCTGAAAAGCATCGAAGTCATCGACGATGGACTCGATGCGCTCATAGGCCGTCAAGCGAAAGTGATAGCCGCAGCGCGGGCATACTTTCAAGCTCAGGTCGCGCGCCAGCAACAACTCGCGGCAGCGCTCGCATTTGACGGCCAGATCGGGGGGCGCGGCACGACGTTTCGTGGAGGGAGATGCGGGCGTCGCGCCTTTGCGTCCCGCACCGTTCAGGCTGGAAGGTGGCTCTTGCACGGTGCATGGCTCCTGCGGGTGAAACAGACTCAACGCTCATTCGCCAGCGGCCCAGGCGGCTCGCCGTGAGCGGTACGTACCCCTTATACTGGACTATCCAAGCGGAATAGTCAAGAGTTTCGCGATCGTCTTTCGCGCCGGGGACTTGCGCGACCGCGGCGCATATGGTATAGTAGTTGAGACAGAACGCTGCGGGCGCTGAGCACTTTTTCTCCTATTCAGCGCCAAATGCATAGGCGTTTCTCTTGACATGCCCCTCATTGCCGTGATATACTTGTAATCTCTGAACTGATCCCCCACAGGCAATGACGCCCTGTGCCAACGTTCAGCCTCGCGTCGTCATTTCGGCTTTCTTTAGTGGGAAGAAATGGATACGAGTCAGGTACCCCACGCCTGGAAGGCGGGGGCTTGTGCGAGCAAGCCCGGACCTGACCAGCCTCAGGAGGAAGCGATCTGTCAGGAGCGAATCCTGGTAATCCCAAAGGTCGTGGCAATCCTACGTTAGGAGTGAATGCATAGGCACCTACGGATGGCGTCCCAGTCTGTAGCTCTGCGAGCAGCGGTTAAACAGCCGGACGGGGTTCGAGGCAGTGCTGTTGCCACCTGAAACCACTCCATAACCTTGGCGAGGGAGACGTTACTGCACGGGCAACCGTGCAGGGGTTGGCTGGCTCCCATTAAAAAAAGCCAGCCCCCACAAGGGGCAGCACACAGAAAAGGATGGTCCGCCTGCGGGCGGGCGGCGCTTCCTCCCCATGCCGGCAAGGCAGGGGTCTCCGCGCCACGACTTCTGATGAACGCTAGACAACGGTTGTGCATGCCTCTGGCGCACACCCGCCGTTGCGTCGTGCCGTGCGATCCGCCGGGCGTCGTGCGCCTGGCATGCCGCGTGCGATAAACGGGAGCGTCGGTCCCGCCAGCATTTGACGCTCGCTCGCCATGCGCGTTGCCCCGCCCGGCGCGCAGTTGGCCTCGCACCGCCTCACCGACCCCTTTTGGTCACCCGACCTACGGCGAGAGGAGTTACGTAACGAATGGCAGTCACCACGGCCGTCTCGTTGTCCCCGCGCGAGAGTTATTCGCGCATTCCCAACATCTTGCCGATTCCCAACCTGATCCAGGTGCAGATCGACTCCTTCGCGTGGTTCAAGCGCGAAGGCCTGCGCGAATTGTTTGCCGAGATCTCGCCGATTGAGGATTTTACCAACAAGAACCTGCGGCTGGAATTCATCGTGCCCGACGAGCCTTTCGGCGAGCCGAAGTACTCTGAGGAAGAATGCCGCGACCGCGACGCGACCTATTCCGCGCCGCTCACCATGAAGGCCCGTCTCATCTTCAAAGAGACGAACCAGATCATCGAAAAAGACATTTTCATGGGTGACTTTCCGCTCATGACACGCGACGGCACGTTTATCATCAACGGCGCCGAGCGTGTGGTCGTCAGCCAGCTCGTGCGCTCGCCCGGCGTCTATTTCACCGCCGAGGACGACGCCACCACCGGCCGCAAGCTTTTCGCCGCTAAGCTCATCCCCAATCGCGGCGCCTGGCTCGAATTCGAGACCAGCAACAAAAACCTCATCTACGTCAAGATCGACCGCAAGCGCAAGCTGCCCATCACGACGCTGCTGCGCGCGATGGCGGCCATTGGCGATCGCGACCTGGGGCGCACCGACGCCACCCCCGACCTGCGCACCGACGAGGCCATTCTGGCCGCCTTCGCCGCTGTGGATACCGGCCCGCACGCCTACATTCAAACGACGCTCGACAAAGACGCGATCAAAACGCCCGAAGACGCGCTGATCGAAGTCTATAAAAAGCTGCGCCCCGGCGACCCTGCCACGCAAGAGAACGCCAAGCAGCTCGTCTATCAGCTCTTTTATCATCCGCGCCGCTATGATCTGGGCCGCGTCGGTCGCCACAAGCTGAACCGTAAGCTCAGCCTGAGCGCCCCTCAGACGATCAAAACGCTGACGCAAGACGACATGATCGCCATTGTCCGGCGCCTCGTCGAGCTGAATAACGGCCATGGCAAGGCCGATGACATCGACCACCTGGGCAATCGCCGCGTCCGCAGCGTCGGCGAGCTGATCCAGCAGCAGTTCCGTGTGGGACTGGTGCGCATGGAGCGCGTCGTGCGCGAGCGCATCAGCGTCGTGCAAGATCCTACCACGGTCACGCCCAACCAGCTCATCAACATCCGCCCGGTCGTCGCCGCCATGAAAGAATTCTTCGGCGGCAGCCAGCTCTCGCAATTCATGGACCAGACGAATCCGCTGGCGGAGATCGGCCACAAGCGCCGCCTGTCGGCGCTCGGCCCCGGCGGCCTGTCGCGCGACCGCGCCGGCTTCGAGGTGCGCGACGTGCACAGCTCGCACTATGGCCGCATCTGCCCTATCGAGACGCCCGAGGGACCCAACATCGGCCTCATCGGCAATATGGCGACGTTTGCCACCATCAACGATTACGGCTTCATCGAGACGCCCTATCGCCGCGTCTATCGCGAGCTTATGAGCGACAACCCCGCGCTGCTCAACCGTTTCGCCCGCGCCGACGTGCTGGAAAAGAAAGAAACGATCCTCCGCGCCGGCGAGGTGATCGACGAGGCCGTGCGCGCCCGGCTCGCCAAGCTCTCGCCGCGCAAGATTCCCATCCGACCGTGGGTGTCGCGAGATGTTGAATACCTGACCGCCGACGACGAAGAGCTGTACACCGTGGCTCAGGCCAACGCTCCGATCGACGAATTCGGCCACTTCAAGGAGCACATCGCCACCTGCCGTCACTACGGCGAATTCATCGAAGCCAACGTCGAGCTGGTGGATTATATGGACATCTCGCCGTCACAGATGGTGAGCGTCGCCGCCGCGCTCATCCCCTTCTTGGAGCACGACGACGTGAACCGCGCGCTGATGGGCGCCAACATGCAGCGCCAGGCGGTGCCACTGCTGCGCCCGCAGTCGCCGATCGTCGGCACCGGCGTCGAGGCCCAGGTGGCGAGGGATTCGGGACAGGTGATCACGGCGCGGGCTACCGGCGAGGTGGTTAGCTGCACGGCGCGCGAGATCGTCATTCTGGATGACGAAGGCGTCACCCACGCGCATCGCATGCGCAAATTCATCCGCTCGAACCAGGGCACGTGCATCAACCAGCGGCCCATCGTCAGCAAAGGCCAGCGCGTCACCGCCGGCCAGCCCATCGCCGACAGCTCCTCCACCGAAAATGGAGAGCTGGCGCTCGGCCAGAACATCCTGGTGGCCTTCATGACCTGGGAAGGCGGCAACTTTGAGGACGCCATTCTCATTAGCGAATCGATCGTGCGCGAGGATCTGTTTACCAGCATCCACATCGAAAAGCACGAGACCGACGCCCGCGAGACCAAGCTTGGCCAGGAAGAAATCACACGCGACATCCCGAATGTCGGCGAGGACGGCCTGCGCAATCTGGACGAGCACGGCATCGTCTATATCGGCGCTCAGGTTGGTCCCGGCGACATTCTGGTCGGCAAAATCACCCCCAAGGGCGAGACCGAGCTGACCGCCGAGGAAAAGCTCTTGCGCGCCATCTTTGGCGAAAAAGCACGCGAGGTCAAAGATACGTCGCTGCGCGTGCCGCACGGCGAGCACGGCAAAGTGGTCGAGGTCAAGGTCTTTTCGCGCGACAACAACGACGAGCTGCCGCCGGGCGTCAACCAGATCGTCCGTGTCAGCATCGCCCAAAAGCGCAAGATCGGCGCCGGCGACAAGATGGCCGGCCGCCACGGCAACAAAGGCGTCATCAGCCGCGTGTTGCCCATCGAAGACATGCCCTTCTTGCCCGACGGCACTCCGGTTGACATCATTCTCAACCCCCTGGGCGTGCCGCACCGCATGAATATCGGCCAGATCATGGAAACGCACCTGGGTTGGGCCGCGCAGGCGATGGGCCTCAAGACCGCGACACCCGTTTTCGACGGCGCGTCAGAGGAACAGATCGAAGATCTGTTGGAGAGAGCCGGCCTGCCGCGCGACGGCAAGATTCAGCTCTTCGACGGGCGCACGGGGGATCCCTTCGACAACAAAGTGACCGTCGGCTACATCTATATGCTCAAGCTGGCCCACCTGGTTGAGGATAAAGTTCACGCGCGCTCGACCGGGCCGTACAGCCTCATCACCCAGCAGCCGCTGGGCGGCAAGGCGCAGTTTGGCGGCCAGCGCTTCGGCGAGATGGAAGTCTGGGCGCTGGAAGCGTATGGCGCCGCCAACATCTTGCAAGAGATTTTGACTGTCAAATCCGATGACGTGGTGGGCCGCGTCAAGACCTACGAGGCCATCGTCAAGGGCGAGCCGATCATGGAACCCGGCGTGCCGGAGTCCTTCAAAGTGCTCGTCAAAGAGCTGCAAAGCCTGGGCATCAACGTCGAGGTGCTCAACGAAGACGAGCAACAGATCAAGTTCGTCGAGGATATTTCGAGCGATACCATGCCTGAGCTGGGCATCAACCTCTCAGGCTTCGAAGGTGAGGGCTAACGTCAACCATGCTCGAAGTCAACGATTTCAACGCCATTCGCATCAGCCTGGCCAGCCCCGATCAAATCATGAGCTGGAGCTATGGCGAGGTGACGAAGCCTGAGACCATCAACTATCGCACGCTGCGCCCTGAGAAAGATGGCCTGTTTTGCGAGCGCATCTTTGGTCCCACCAAGGACTGGGAGTGCTTTTGCGGCAAATATAAGCGCGTGCGCTTCAAGGGCATCGTCTGCGACAAGTGCGGCGTCGAGGTGACGCGCAGCAAAGTGCGCCGCGAGCGCATGGGGCACATCGAGCTGGCGTCGCCCGTCAGCCACATCTGGTACTTCAAGGGCACGCCCAGCCGCATCGGCCTATTGCTCGACATCTCGCCGCGCAATCTGGAGCGCATTCTCTATTTCGCGCTCTATGTCGTGACCGAGGTCAATGAAGAAGCGCGCCTCAACGCGCTCGAGCACCTGGGCGAAAACATCGAAGCCGAAGTGCAAGAGCTGGAAGAGGTCGTCGGCGAGCAGATTCGCGCCATGCAAGCCAAGCGCGATCAGCAGATCGCCGAGTGGGAGAGCAAGGTCGTCACCGCCCGTGAGGAAGCGGAGACGCAGCGCAACGAGGCGTTGCAGCAGCTGCGCGCCATCGAGGCGGCTCTGCGCCAGAACGTCAAAGACAACATGGGACAGGTCCTCACCGAGGATCTCGTCTTTACGCCGACGGGTGACATCTTCGCGCGCCAGGGCGAGATCGTCACGCCCAATCACATCAAGGCGATCGACAGCGCCGTCGATGCCTATCGCGATTTCGTCGCCACCGAGATGCGCGAAAAGACCGAGGCGGCGCGACATGAGGCCGAGAGCGAGAGCAATCGCGCCGCGATCAAGACCGAGAGCGAGATCGAGGCGCTCAACGACAAGCTGAAGCGCGAGATGGATGAGAAGCGCAACAGCGCTGACGCCCGCCGCCGCGACATCGAATCGCTCAAAAAGCTCGATTTGCTCGATGAGCGGCGCTATCGGGATCTCAGAGACATCGCTGGCGACATCTTCGAGGCCGGCATGGGCGCCGAGGCGGTCAAAAAGCTGCTCGAGGCCATCATTCTCGATGACGAGGCGCAGCGCATGCGACCCGGGATCGTCAGCACCCCCAGCAGCCAGCGCAAAAAAAAGGCTATGAAGCGTCTCAACGTCATCGAGGCGTTCCGCAAGTCGGGCAACCGACCTGAGTGGATGATCATGACCGTGCTGCCCGTGCTGCCCCCAGAGCTGCGGCCCATGGTGCAGCTCGACGGCGGCCGCTTCGCCACGTCGGATCTCAACGATCTCTATCGCCGCGTCATCAACCGCAACAACCGCCTCAAGCGGCTGCTCGAGCTGAACGCGCCTGAGATCATCATCCGCAACGAAAAGCGCATGTTGCAAGAGGCTTGCGACGCGCTCATCGACAACGGGCGGCGCGGGCGCGCGGTGTCTGGCTCGGCCAACCACAAGCTCAAGAGCCTGTCTGACATGCTCAAAGGCAAGCAGGGCCGCTTCCGCCAGAATCTGCTCGGCAAGCGCGTCGATTATTCTGGACGCTCGGTCATCGTGGTCGGCCCCAATCTCAAGCTGCACCAGTGCGGCCTGCCCAAAAAGATGGCGCTCGAGCTCTTCAAGCCGTTCGTCATGCGCAAGCTGGTCGAGCGCCATGACGCTCACAACATCAAGAGCGCCAAGCGCTTCGTCGAGCGCGTGCGCCCCGAAGTGTGGGACGTGCTTGAAGATGTCATTCGCGACCACCCAGTGCTGCTCAACCGCGCGCCGACGCTCCATCGCCTGGGCATTCAGGCGTTCGAGGCGGTGCTGGTTGAAGGCAGCGCCATTCAGCTGCACCCGCTGGTGTGCTCGGCCTTCAATGCCGACTTTGACGGCGACCAGATGGCCGTGCACGTGCCGCTCTCAGAACGCGCTCAAGAGGAAGCGCGCACACTCATGCTCTCGTCGCGCAACATCTTGCAGCCGGCGCACGGCGAGCCGTCGATCGGCGCGTCGCAAGAGATGGTGCTCGGCTGCTATTACCTGACGATGGAGCGGCCCGAACAAAAAGGCGAGGGGCGCATTTACTCGAGCGAAGACGAAGCGCTGCTCGCTTATCACAACGAGATCATTCACTTGCAAGCGAAAATCAAGGTTCGCTTGCGCTCGAGCAAAGTCATCGCGATAGATTCCACCGGCACCACGAGCGAGCTGCCCACCGAGGGGCGGGTGATTGAGACGACGGTGGGGCGCATCATCTTCAACGAGAGCCTGCCCGAAGAGCTGCGCTACAAGAATTACCCGACGAAAAAGGAGCATTTGCGCGCCATCATCGCCGAGTGCTTCCGCAAATATGGGCGCGAGCGCACGGCTGAGCTGGCCGACGCCATCAAGCAGATGGGCTTCACCTATTCCACGCGCGGCGCCGCCAGCATCGCCATCAGCGACGTGCACGTGCCGCCCGAGCGCGAAGAGATCATGCGCGAGACAACCCAACAAGTCGCCGATATGGAAGAAGAGTTCCGCGACGGCCTGATCACCGAGAACGAGCGCTATCGCCAAAAGATCTCGATGTGGACCGACGCGACTAAAAAGGTCGAAGCCGCCGTCAAGCGCGTGCTCGATCCCTATGGCTCGATCGCCATCATCGCCGATTCGGGCGCGACGAAGGCCAAGCTGCAACAGATTCGCCAGCTGTCGGGCATGCGTGGGTTGATGGCCGACCCGTCGGGCAAAATCATCGACGTGCCCATTCGCGGCAATTTCCGCGAAGGCTTGACGGTGATCGAATATTTCATCAGCAGTCACGGCGCTCGCAAAGGCCTGGCCGACACTGCCCTGCGCACGGCGGAATCAGGCTATCTGACGCGCCGCCTGATCGACGTGGCGCAAGATGTCATCATTAACATCGACGACTGCGGCACCACCGAGGGCTTGTGGATCACGAAAACCGACAGCGACGAGATGAATCAGACGCCCATGCGTAACCGCCTGGTCGGTCGCGTGCTGGCGGGGCCGATCGATCTGCCGTCGGGCCGTCACCTCGAAATCGGCGATGAGCTGGACGAAGATAGCATTGAGGCCATCACGGCGGCTGGCGTTGACGCGGTCTATGTGCGCTCGGTGCTGCAATGCCTGGCGCCACATGGGGTGTGTCGCATGTGTTATGGCCGCAATCTGGGGTCAGGCAAGCTGACTGAGATTGGCGACGCGGTGGGCATCATCGCGGCGCAGTCCATCGGTGAGCCGGGCACGCAGTTGACGATGCGCACCTTCCACACTGGTGGCATCGCTGGCGCGCAAGAAGACATCACACAGGGCCTTCCCCGCGTCGAGGAGCTTTTCGAGGCGCGCGTGCCCAAAGACAAGGCGATCATGAGCGAGATCGACGGTGTGATCAGCCAGATCGAGCACGACGACAACGGCACGCGCCATATCTCGGTCAAGGCGGTCGAGACAATCCTCGACGAATATCCCCTGCCCAAGGGCAGCAAAGTGCAGGTAGCGAACGGCGATCAGGTGACACGCGATCAGCCGATCGCCACCATGCCCGACGGCGGCGTCGTGCTGGCGCGCGTCGACGGCGAAGTGCTGCTGACCGGCAAAAATAAGATCGCGATCCGCTTCGAGGAACGCGAGGAGCGCAAATATACCATCACCGCCGCGCAGTCCATCGCGACGGATCCTGAAACCAAGCAAGAGATCAGAGAAGGCTCGCGCGTGCGCGCCGGCCAGCCCTTGATCAAGGGCTTGATCGATCCGCAAGATGTCTTGCGCGTGTCGGGGCGTGACGCCGTGCAGCTCTATCTGGTCAAAGAGGTGCAAAAAGTCTATCGCTCGACCGGTGTGTACATCAACGATAAGCACATCGAGGTTATCGTGCGCCAGATGCTGCGCCGCGTGCGCATCGACGATCCGGGCGACACGGAGCTGCTGCCGGGCGAGCTTGAAGATCGCTTCAAATTCGAGGAGATGAACGCGCGCGTCATCGCCGAGGGCGGCGAGCCGGCCACAGCTCAGACGGTGCTGCTGGGCGTGACCAAGGCATCCCTCAACACCGAGAGCTTCCTGGCGGCGGCGTCCTTCCAGGAAACGACGCGCGTGCTCACCGAAGCGGCGATCTCTGGCCAGACCGATCACTTGCTCGGCCTGAAAGAGAACGTCATCATCGGCAAGCTCATTCCGGCGGGCACCGGTTTCGCCCAGCGGATCGAGCTGGCCGCCAAGCGCGCCCAAGAGCGACTTGAGGCGCACGAACAACCCTCGTTTGACACGCTGTCTTTCGGCATCGTTGACGCGCTGAACGAAGAATAGCCCGCGAGCGTCACTCGCGACAGCCGGCCCCGCATCACTTTGAAGTGATGCGGGGCCGTGTCGTGCCAACCGGTAAATCTGTTGTGTGGGGAGAAGGCCGGCGGCAAAATTGCCTATAGGACGAGATCCCGTCCCAGTCGGCGCAGGCCGACTTCGCGGCAACCGTCAGGTTGCCCACAGGGGCGATTTCAATCGCCGGCTTGCCTCATCCTCACTCTTGCGCCTCTCCTCCACTTCGGCTACAATGCTGGCAGCTTGAGCGTGCGGCGCACAGCCGCCAAGGAGCGCGTGCATGCCTGACAAATCACCGGCGCAGATGGCGCTGCTGCCCGACGACGAATACGCCACGGACTTGCCCCAATCCCCGGTCGCGCCGCCCGCCGTGCCCTGTCCCGCGCCACCCGGAGCGCCACTCATGAATCTAACGCTCGATGACGACGAGCGCGCGTATTGGGTGGCGTGGAACCGCGTGCGCGGCATCGGACCCGCGCGCTTCACCCGCCTGCTGGCCTTCTTTCCCGACGCCGCCACCGCCTGGGTCGCATCGATCGCCGAGCTGCGCGCCGCCGGTCTCGACGAGCACAGCGTGACGGAGGTTGACCGCCAGCGACGCGCGATCGAGCCTTTGGCTGAGATGGCGCTGCTCGAAAAGTTGGCGGTCGTCGCGCTCACGCTGCGCGATGAGGGGTATCCACGCCTGTTGCGCGAGATCGCGCAGCCGCCGGCCGTCCTCTATGTGCGCGGCAGCCTGACCGCCGATGACGACGTCTCGCTCGCCATCGTGGGCACGCGCCATGCCACCGCCTATGGCCGGCACGTGACAGCAACGCTGGCGCGCGATCTGAGCGAGCAGGGGCTGACCATCGTCAGCGGCCTGGCGCGCGGTGTGGATCAGGCGGCGCACGTGGCCGCGCTCGAAGCCGGTGGCCGCACGATCGCCGTGCAGGGCTGCGGGCCAGACCTGGTGTATCCACCCAGTCACGCGCAGCTGGCGGCACGCATCGCCGAATCCGGCGCCGTCGTCTCGGAATTCGCCCCGGGCACGCCGCCAGAGGCGGGAAATTTCCCCGCGCGCAACCGTGTCATCAGCGGCCTCTCGCTCGCCGTGCTCATTACCGAGGCTCCGGAAAAAAGCGGCGCGCTGATTACCGCCCAATTCGCCGGCGAGCAGGGGCGCGACGTGATGGCGGTGCCCGGCAACATCGTCAACCGGAGCAGCGTCGGCTGCAATCGCCTGATTCAGGATGGCGCGATCTGCGTGATCGTCGCCGCCGACGTAGTGAGCGCGCTCAATCTGCACCTGGTGCCCCAGCAGTTCGCCATGCGCGAGCTGTTGCCCGCTGACGACACCGAGGCCCTGATCTTGCGGCTGCTCGACGACGGCGATCGCCATGTGGACGACCTGTGCCGCGCGGCGGGGCTGCCGGCGGCCACTGTCTCGGGCGCGCTGGTGATGATGGAGCTGAAAGGGCTGGTGCGCGGATTGGGTGGCATGCTCTATGCCCGCGCCTGATGCCCTGTCTCTCGCTTGATGAGGAAATAGTGCGTCTCATGACACCACACCTGCCCGCGCGGCTCACACTGGCCCTGGCCGCCGCGCTCAATCTCGCGCCGCTGGCCGTCACCGGCCTCTGGCTCGCGCCGGGGCCCGTGGCGGGCGGCGCCACCTGGGCGCGCATGCGCTTCGTCGCCCGCCACATGGCGCGGTGGCGATTTGGCTGGACGCTGTGGATGGCGGGATCACTGGGACTCGTGCTGAGCATCTGGGTCGTGGCGCGGGCGATGTCGCACCGGGTGCGCGGTCTCAGCCGCGATCTCTTGCGGCTGGCGATCGTCGCCGCCACTATCGGCGGCGCGGCTGACGTCGCCGGCGACAGCGTGCAGGTGGTCGCCCTGCCCGATCTCGCCAGCCACGCGGTCAGCGCCGCCGGGGACGGCACGCTCGCGATCCTCTTCGCCCTGAGCGATCACCTGGCGGCGGTGCTCTCTGGCGGCGTGGCCAATACGCTGTATGCCGTGGCAGGCATCCTCGTCACGATCGCGCTCGCCCGCGCGACAGCCTTTCCGGGGTGGATCACCGCGCTGGGCGGAGTGACGTGGCTGGTGACGCTGGCCGCGACACCGGCAGTCTTTTTCCCCGCGCTCGCGCCCGTCGCGGTGGGCGTCGCCATCGCGCTCTACGCCGGTTGGCTGGGAGCGATCGCCCTGTGGGGCATCGGCGGCACGGGGGCGCGCCCGCCGTTTCACCTATGGCATCGCGTGTGACGCGACACCGCGCAATCACGCCCACACCTGCTAGCAGGGGGCGAGAACAGCGTTTGTATGAGAAATGCCTTGCCACGCAGGAGATGGCGTTGAACGCGCCGATCTTTCACGTTCAGATTGCGCAGCGGGATGTCCCATTCGGAGGATCTGGGGTGTTGATCAGGGTAGGAGTAAGAAACAGGCACACCTCAAAAGCTGTGTGAATGTCTGGTTCCTCGCAAAGCGCTAGTAGCTTGTGTCACTCACAGAGATGAACCTTGGCGATGAAGCGCATCCCTGATGCGCCGGTTGTGCGACTTAGAAAGGACCCTTCCGATGCATCCCACACACGCGGGCACTGGCAAACTCGCCGCTTTGGCGGCGGCGCTCATCGTACTTCTGGCCGGCTGCGGCAATAGCTCGCTCGCTACCCATCCGACGCCTACAGCGACTGCGACAGCTCTGCCTTCGCCCATCGCCACCCC
>VFSW01003858.1_pt1 | contig 22451 bp, 17 predicted proteins | sample 5358111 | NCBI WGS metagenome assembly VFSW01 (sample SAMN11554181, study PRJNA540505) | mine drainage metagenome | isolation source: sediment from site ElyBrook_90M | place: USA: Ely Copper Mine, Vershire, VT | collected 2017 | reverse complement strand
CGCGTCCATCCGGCTATATTGCGCAGCCAGGGCGCGAGGTCGCGGATGTAGTTCACGCGGCTGCCGTTCTCGTCGAATTTCAAAAATTCCTTGGCCCGGGCGTTGATCAGAATGATTCGCCCGTCGAGCTGGCCGGCGCGGCCCCTTCCCACCGGAACAGCGACGATCGTGCCGGTGGACGAGCGGTCGAGGACCATTTGCAACACGTCGGTTTTATTGTCGATCGGCGCCGCGTAGCTGGCCAGAAACCGGGTCGGGCCGCCGTCCTCGCCCTTGAGCGGCAAGAACAGCCCTTCCCAGTAGATACTGTCGGACGCAAGATCGGTCACGAAGCGCGCGTAGATCGCTGTCTGCTGGGCGAGGCAGGTGTCATATAGCTCCTTGAGCATCACGCCGACCGATTGAGTAAATTCCGACATCGTGCGACCACGCAGGTCCCGGCCGATATGACGCATGCGGTCGGAGCCCTGCGCGACGACGAGATAATCATCGTCGAGCTTGAGATAGAGCAAAATATCTGCGTCGGCCTCGCGTGCGTCGGATTCCAGCAGATCGCACAAACGCGGCAGGCCGCGCTCGGCCAGGCTGCGCCAGACCGAATGGGCTGCGAGCAGGCGCTCGGCGCCGATCTCCACAGCAACATCGCCCCCCATCCAGTATTGGATATGCGCCCGCGTGCTGCGGTAGGTAACGCCGCTCTCGCCGCCGCGGGCGGTGACGACCGGCGCCTGAAAACCAGGAGCACGGGCAACAGGCTGCGGAATGGGCGTGCTCATCAGGTCCTTTCCGCCGTACCGGGCGTGGTCGGTGCGGGGCTGTCTTTGGCGGCCCCCCAAAGAGTAACGACAGAAACGTAAATCGACGATGCTTAACAATTTCAAATGATACGATTTATTCAAACCACATATTATCGGGCGGCCGCGCCGGCAGCCGCGCCGGTACAATCTTGAGCCGACAATCCGCCTGAAGAATGAGCTGCCCGCACGGGCGCGCGGCTAAAATGCCGATCGCTGGCGGAGTCCCGGATGTGCACGACCCCGCGCGTGCCGATGAGAAAGAAAGTGCCCGCTTTACCGCAAGCTCGCGTTGAATTTGTCGAGCACCGCCGAGCCGGGGCACAGTTCCTTCTCGCCAAGCGCATTGAGCGGCGTCTCGACGGTATTGAGGTGACCGTGCAAATCGGCGGCCTCCGGCGCGACGTAGAGAAGCCCCGTCACCACTTGGCCCTTGGCGGCATGGTGCTGCAGGAAACTCACGGCTGCCGGCCGGTCGTGCACGTCGTACTCGGCGTCGAGCTTGCGCAGCGCGATGGTCGAGCCGTCATGTTGCTGCACCAGTTCGACGGTGCCGGGGGCGTAATCGACCTTGATCGCGGCGCGGCCGGTGATGAAGTCGAGTTTGTTGACGGCCTCGTTGTGTTCGCGGACGTAGTCGAAGCTCTTGGTCGAGCCGACATGATTGTTGAACGCGACGCAGGGCGAGATCACGTCGATGAAGGCTGCGCCGCGGTGCTCGATGGCCGCCTTGATCAGCGGCGTAAGCTGCCTTTTGTCGCCGGAGAACGAGCGGGCGACGAAGCTGGCGCCGACGGCCAATGCGATGCACACAAGATCGACGGCGCTGTCGGTGTTGACGAGGCCGCGCTTCGATTTTGAGCCGGGATCGGCAGTGGCGGAGAACTGGCCTTTGGTCAGGCCGTAGACGCCATTGTTCTCTACGATGTAGACCATGTCGACGCCGCGGCGCAGTGCGTGGGCAAATTGGCCGAAGCCGATCGAGGCGGAGTCGCCGTCGCCGGAAACCCCGAGATAGATCAGGTCACGGTTGGCGAGATTGGCGCCGGTCAGCACCGATGGCATGCGGCCGTGCACGGAATTAAAGCCATGCGAATTGCCGAGGAAATAAGTCGGCGTCTTCGACGAGCAGCCGATGCCGGAAAGCTTCGCCACCCGGTGCGGCGCGATCGACAACTCGAAGCAGGCTTCGATGATCGAGGATGAGATCGAGTCGTGGCCGCAGCCGGCGCACAATGTCGATACCGCACCTTCGTAATCGCGGTGGGTGTAGCCGAGCTCGTTCTTCGGCAGATCGGGGTGGTGGAATTTCGGCTTGACGACGTAAGTCATGATACGACTTTCCGTAGCGGCGTGACTTTCAGCGCATCGAGGCGGTCGGCGACGGCGCTGGCGATGAAGCGGGCGGTGATCGGGGTGCCGTCGTAATGCAGGATCGGCACCAGCCGTACCGGATCGACGTTGCATTCATTGACGATCAGCGAGCGAAGCTGGGCGTCGCGGTTCTGCTCGACCACGAACACGAAATCGTGCTCGGCCAGGAAGCTCGTCACGCTGGAATGGAACGGGAAGGCACGCACCCGCAGCCGGTCAAGGGCATGGCCGCCTGCTTCGAGCAGCTCGATCGCCTCGTCCATCGGCGGCGAGGTCGAGCCGAAATAGATGACGCCGTATTTGGTCGGCTTTCCGGCATTCGCCTGCAGTGGCCGCGGCACCAGGTCCTTCGCGGTCTCGAACTTGCGCAACAGCCGCTGCATGTTGTCGGCGTAAGCCGGCCCTTCCTCGGTGTAGCGCGCGTAACGGTCGCGCGAGGTGCCGCGGGTGAAGAACGAACCTTTGGTCGGATGCGTACCCGGAAGCGTGCGATAGGGAATGCCGTCGCCGTCGACATCGAGGTAGCGGCCGAAATAGGCGCCGGCTTCGAGCGCCGTCTCGGTCATGATCTTGCCGCGGTCAAACTTGCGGGTGTCGTCCCAGGTGAGCGGGCGCGCGAGGCGGTGGTTCATGCCGATGTCGAGATCGAGCATCACGAAGATCGGCGTCTGCAGCCGATCGGCGAGGTCGAAGGCCGTGGCGCCGAATTCGAAGGCTTCCGTGGGATCCTCGGGGAACAGCAGCACGTGCTTGGTGTCGCCGTGCGAGGCGTATGCGCAGGAGATGATGTCGGTCTGCTGCGTGCGCGTCGGCATGCCGGTCGACGGGCCCGCGCGCTGGACGTCGAAGATCACCGCCGGGATTTCGGCAAAGTAGGCAAGGCCGAGAAATTCCTGCATGAGTGAAATTCCCGGTCCGGAGGTCGCGGTAAAGGCGCGGGCGCCGTTCCAGCCGGCGCCGATTACGACGCCGATTGACGCAAGCTCGTCCTCGGCCTGGACGATGGCGAATTTGTGCTTTTTCGTCGCCGGATCGACCCGCATACGCTGGCAATGCCGCGTGAATGCTTCGGCGAGCGACGAAGATGGCGTGATCGGATACCAGGCGCAGACGGTAGCGCCGCCGTAGACGGCGCCGAGGGCGGCCGCCGAATTGCCTTCGATGAAGATGCGGTCGCCGACTGCGTCGGCCCGCTTTAGCCGCAAGCCGAGCGGATGTTCCAAGTTCATCATCACCCAGTCGCGGCCAAGGTGCAGCGCACGTTTGTTGGCGGCGAACAGCTTCTCCTTGCCTTTGTATTGTTCGCCGATCAGCTTTTCCATTTCGCCGACATCCATGTCGAGCAACGCCGACAGCGCGCCGATATAGACAATGTTCTTGAACAACTGGCGTTCGCGTGGATCGGTATATTCGCGATTGCAGATCGCGGTGAGCGGGATGCCGATGACGGTGATGTCGTCGCGGAATTTCGACGTCGGCATCGGCTTGGTGGAATCGTAGAGGAGATAACCCCCGGACTCGATACCGGCGACGTCCTTGTCCCAGGTCTGCGGGTTCATCGCGATCATGAGGTCGGTGCCGCCGCGGGCGCCGAGATGGCCGCTCTCCGAAATGCGGACCTCGTACCAGGTCGGCAGGCCCTGAATGTTGGACGGGAAAATATTGCGCGGTGCGCATGGAATGCCCATGCGCAACACCGAGCGGGCGAACAGTTCGTTGGCGCTGGCGGAACCGGAGCCGTTGACGTTGGCAAATCGGACGACGAAGTCGTTTACGCTCTGGATTGGCATGCTTGTTCTGCGTGAGTCATTTCGACGAGGTATTTCTGCATGTCCCACGCGCCGGTGGGACACCGTTCGGCGCACAGCCCGCAGTGCAGGCAGACATCTTCGTCCTTGACCATGATGCGGCCGGTCTTGAGGCTATTGCCGATATAGAGGTCCTGCGTGAGGTTCTTTGCCGGGGCTTGCAGGCGAGAGCGCAAATCGGCCTCCTCGCCGTTTCCGGTGAAAGTGATGCAATCCATCGGACAGATATCAACGCAGGCGTCGCACTCGATGCAGAGCTGCCCGGTGAAGACGGTCTGCACGTCGCAATTCAGGCACCTTTCGGCTTCCTTGAGCGCCAGTTCGACGTCGTAACCGAGCTCGACCTCGGCCCTGATGTCGCGCAACGCGACGACCTTGTCGCGGTGCGGTACCCGGTAACGCTTATCGAGCGTGATCTCGTTGTCGTAGCTCCACTCGTGAATGCCCATCTTCTGGCTGGCGATCGCGACATGCGGCGCCGGCCGCACGTTAATGTTATCGCCGCGACAGAACTTGTCGATCGAAACGGCTGCGTCGTGCCCGTGCGCCACTGCCCAGATGATGTTCTTTGGACCGAACGCGGCATCGCCGCCGAAGAATACTTTGGGATTGGTGGAGGCCATGGTCACGGCATCGACCTTGGGCATGTTCCACCTGTCGAGCTCGACGCCGCAATCGCGCTCGATCCAGGGAAACGCATTCTCCTGGCCGACGGCGACCAGCACGTCGTCGCACGGGAAGTGCTGATCGGGCTCGCCGGTCGGAACGAGATCGCGGCGGCCTTTGGCGTCACGCACCGCCTTGACCTTCTCGAAGGTCACGCCGGTAAGCTTGCCGTTATCGTGGGTGAATGCCTTCGGCACCATATAATTGAAGATCGGAATGTCCTCGTGGATAGCGTCCTCTTTTTCCCACGGCGACGCCTTCATTTCCTCGAAGCCGGAGCGCACGACGACTTTCACATCCTCGCCGCCGAGCCGGCGCGACGAGCGGCAGCAATCCATGGCGGTGTTGCCGCCGCCGAGCACGATCACGCGCTTGCCGATCTTGTCGATGTGGCCGAAAGAAACGCTGGACAGCCAGTCGATGCCGATATGGATGTTCTTGGCTGCTTCCTTGCGGCCGGGAATATCGAGGTCGCGGCCGCGCGGCGCGCCACAGCCGACGAAGATGGCATCGAAATCTTCGGCCAGCAGCGCCTTCATGCTGTCGATGCGTTTGCCGCCGACGAAGGTCACGCCAAGATCGAGGATGTAACGACACTCCTCATCCAGCACCTTTTCCGGAAGGCGGAATTTCGGGATTTGCGTGCGCATCATGCCGCCGGAGAGCGGATCCTGGTCGAATACCACGCACTCGTATCCCATCGGCGTGAGATCGCGCGCGACGGTCAGCGAAGCGGGGCCGCCGCCCACAAGCGCAACGCGCTTGCCGTTCTTCTTCTCGGGTGGTTTGGGCAGCCGCGCACCAATGTCGTCCTTGAAGTCGGCGGCGACGCGCTTTAGCCGGCAGATCGCCACCGGCTCCTTCTCGACGCGGCCGCGGCGACAGGCAGGTTCGCAGGGCCGGTCGCAGGTCCGTCCGAGCACGCCCGGAAAGACGTTCGACTCCCAATTGATCATGTAGGCGTCGGTATATCGGCCTGCCGCGATCAGACGGATGTATTCGGGAACCGGCGTATGTGCCGGACAGGCCCACTGGCAATCCACGACCTTATGGAAGTAATCGGGGGCCGAAATGTCGGTAGGTTTCATTCCATTCCTCTTACACACGCAGCAATCCGCCGAATGCTCCGGCGGTTGTTAACGCTGCTGCGCGGATCGGCACTGCCCCGCGGCTAGATGCCGTTGCCGATTCCGGGCGGGGATAGTAGTCGAGCGACATGCGGATTTCTACCGCTTCTGTTTGTTATAACAAGGTTTTGTCGCGTGCCGTGCTTAACAAGCGCGCGATTGCGGGTGCGAATGGAGATTGCGACGAACGGCCCCAAAGGAGCGCACCTGAGTTAATTTAAATCACTGAATATGCAGGCGATTTTTGCAGAGGCGCCGCTGCGATGATGGAGCAGGGCAGGTATGCTGCCGCGCGGCATGTTCTGGTTTATTGTCCGAAGGTCTCATGCGCGATCTGTTCGAGAATGGTTCCCCCGAGAGCCCCGCGTAGGCGGCCCGCCGCGACCTGCGGGTGCGCCTGCGGCGCCGCATCGTCGACCGGGCCGCAGTGGCGGCTACCGCCGGCGGCTACGCCGTGCGGCTCGACGACAAGCCGGGAGGCACGCCGGCCGGCCGCGTGCTCGCCACGCCAACGTCCGCGTTGGCGGAGGCAATCGCCGCGGAATGGGAGGCGCAGCACGACGTGATCGATCCGGCGAAGATGCCGCTGACGCGGCTTGCCAATTCGATCATCGACGGGGTCAGCGATCGTCCGGATGCAGTCGCGACGGAGGTGCAAAAATATCTCGCCTCCGATCTTGTTTGTTATCGCGCCAGTTCACCGCCAGGCCTTGTCGATAAGCAAGCGCGGCTGTGGGATCCGATCCTCAACTGGGCGAGCGAGGCCCTTGGTGCGCGTTTCTCCCTGGGCGAGGGCGTCATCCACGTCGCGCAGCCTGCGGCGGCGCTGGCGGCCGCGCGCGCCGCGATGCCCAACGATCCGTGGCGGCTCGGCGCCGTGCATGCGGTGATGACGCTCACCGGCTCGGCGCTGATTGCGCTCGCGTTGTTACGGGCGCGGCTTACCGCCGAGGAAGCGTGGCAAGCCGCGCACGTCGACGAGGATTGGAACGCTGAGCAATGGGGCCGCGACCAACTCGCGCTCGAACGCCGCGCGTTCCGCTTTGCCGAACTGCAAGCGGCGGCGACGGTACTGTCGTCGCTGTAGTTCGCGTTGCGCCCACGGGTCCGCTCTGAAGTGGCCCGATGACAGGCTCAGCAAAACGCGAAAGCAGTGCGCGGTGTTGGAAGTCCGGCTTTGTGGGCAAAGTTGGGCGATGTTTGCACCTTCCCAATATGTCCGCTTCCCGGAGCCCAACCCAACGATCGGATGGAGCAACTAAAATTCGTTGGATTGCGGTTCTGCGATGTGCCAGAATTTCTGCAACTAAGCGGCATTAGCAACAAACGCAAGTTGGGAGGCTCTATATGCATAAGCGTATGATACTTGTCGTAGCGGCGGCGACCCTGCTCGCATCGACGGCGGCGTTTGCGCAGAATAATCCGGGCAATCTGGATAAGCTCGGACAGTTCAGGACGACTGGTGCGTCTCCGAACATCCCGACCATTCCGCAAGGCGGCGCCAAGAGCGCCGCACTGAAGAAGAATCTGGAAAAGATCAAGCTGCCGCGTGGCTTCCACATCGGCCTTTACGCGCTCGTTCCCGACGCGCGCCACATGGCGGTCGGACCGCAGGGCGTCGTGACCTTCGTCGGCACGCGCAAGGCCCAGGTTTACGCCGTGACCGACCGCGCGAAGTCGGGCGTCGCCGACGAAGTCAAGCCGTTCGCATCGACCATCGATCTCGTCCTCCCCAACGGTCCGTGTTTCTCCAAGGACGGGTTCCTTTTCATCGTGGAGCAAAACCGGGTGTTGATGTATCCGGCTGCGGAGTTCTTCTACGAAAGCCCGGACGTAGTAGCCGTGCCAATCGTGCCGCAGGGCGACCTTATTCCCAAGGAAGACGAGAGCTACAATCATACAGCGCGGACCTGCCGCGTCGGACCGGACAACAAGCTTTACATCACGCTTGGGCAGCCCTTTAACGTGCCGCCGCCGGAGAAGCTTGACGGATTCAGAAAATGGGGCCTCGGCGGCATTATCCGCATGGATCGCGACGGCAAGAACCGAGAGGTCTATGCCTGGGGCATTCGCAACTCGGTAGGCATGGACTTCAATCCAAAGGACAAGACCCTTTGGTTCACCGACAACCAGGTCGACGGCATGGGCGACGATATTCCGCCCGGTGAACTCAACCGCGCCACCAAGGCCGGACAGAATTTCGGCTTCCCGTATTACGGCGGTGGTCACGTCCGCACCGATGAGTATAAGAATGAGACGCCACCTGCAGATGTGGTGTTTCCGCAGGTGGAGATGGCGGCGCACGCCGCCGATCTCGGCATGACCTTCTACAGCGGAAAAATGTTCCCGAAGAAGTATCAGGGCGCCATCTTCTCGGCGGAGCATGGTTCGTGGAACCGCACCGTTCCGGTCGGCGCCCGCGTCATGGTGACCTACCTCAAGGAGGATGGCACGGCCGATAAAACCGAGCCGTTCGCAGAGGGTTGGCTCGATGAGAATGGCGAATATCTGGGCCGGCCGGTGGACGTCGCTCAATTGAGGGACGGTTCGATTCTCGTGTCTGACGATTTTGCCGGCGCGCTCTATCGGATTTGGTACGACGGCAAATAGCCGGGTATATAAATAGCTTCGATTGCGCGCTCGCGAGCGTGGCGAAGCTATTTGTAGCTCGGTGGTTGACATGGCGGTCCGGAAGTGGGTGGCGGCGTTTGTCGCCTGCGCCTGTGCACTTACGGCTTTCGGTGTCGGCGAGGGTTTTGCAGCCGGTGATGTGACCGCCGGACGGCACAAGGCCCTCATGTGTCAGACCTGCCACGGCTTGGACGGCAGGGCAAAGATTCCGGAAGCGCCAAATCTCGCCGGACAAGGCGATGTCTATCTCGTCAAGGCGCTCAAGGACTACCGCAGCGGGGCGCGCAAGAACGACATGATGTCTCTGGTGGCGCCGGCGCTCAAAGACCAGGACATCGATGATCTGGCCGCCTACTACTCGGCGATCGAGGTCAGCGTCGGAATGCCACCGAAATGATGTTTGCGACCCTGGCCGAGAGCCGGGTTGAGCGCAGCGAAACCCGGGGAGAGCGAACTCGGATCACCCGCCGGTGACGCTCATATGGCGCGCGAGCGCCGGGCGCTGATGCTGGCGATCGATGATAAAATCGTGGCCTTTGGGCTTGCGGGAAATCGCCTCATCGATGGCGGCGTGGAGGAGATCGTCGCCTTCGGAGGCGCGCAGCGGCTTGCGCAGATCGGCCGCGTCGGCCTGGCCGAGGCACATATAGAGCGTGCCGGTGCAGGTGACACGCACGCGGTTGCAGGATTCGCAGAAATTGTGGGTGAGTGGCGTGATGAAACCGAGCCGTCCGCCGGTTTCACCAACGCGGACGTAGCGCGCCGGTCCGCCGGTACGGTAGTCGAGGTCTTCAAGCGAGAAGCGCTCACTGAGGCGGGCGCGGACCATCGACAGCGGCAGGTATTGGTCGAGGCGGCCGATCTCGCCAAGCGGCATCACTTCGATCAGCGTCAGGTCCATGCCGCGGCCGTGTGCCCATTCGATCAGGCGCGGGAATTCGTCCTCGTTCACGCCCTTGAGCGCGACGGTGTTGATCTTGATCCTGAGGCCGGCCGATTGCGCGGCGTCGATTCCGGCGAGCACGTCGTGCAACGCGCCCCAGCGGGTGACGGCGCGGAATTTATCCGGGTCGAGCGTATCGAGCGAGACGTTGATGCGTTGGAAGCCCTGCGCCTTCAGGTCGGCGGCGAATTTGCCGAGTTGCGATCCGTTGGTCGTGAGCGTCAACTCATCGAGGCGGCCGGTTTCAAAATGGCGCGACAGCGAAGAGAACAGCGTCATGATCCCGCGCCGCACCAGCGGCTCGCCGCCGGTGAGACGGAGCTTGCGCACGCCGCGCGCAACGAACGCCGAGCAGAGCCGGTCGAGTTCTTCAAGCGTGAGCAGTTCGGCCTTCGGCAGGAAGGCCATGTGCTCGCTCATGCAATAGACGCAGCGGAAATCGCAGCGGTCGGTCACGGAGACGCGAAGATAGCTAATTTCGCGGCCAAACGGGTCGACCAGGAGCGGCCACTGCAGAGCGCCATCAAGGGCGTTATCAAAATCAAAAGTTTTCACGGGTTCCACCTCCACGCTGTCCGTCGGCAGGCGTTTCAGTGCCCAAAGCTCCATATGAGCTAAACAGGCAGACTTGAACTCTAGCACATATAATCAGGCTTTGTGCCCAATAAAGCCCTGATCGTCCATCGTATTTTTCGCAAGCGCGAGATCATCGATAATAGCCGGCAGTTGGGCGAAGGAACTAATGACGCGGTCTGGCCGCAACGATGCAACCGGAACGTCGGTATAGCCGAAATCGACCGCGACGACCGGCACGTTCGCGGCTCGGGCGGTCTGGACGTCGGTGACCGAGTCGCCGACCATGATGGCTCGCTCGGGATTGCCGCCCGCGCGAATGACCGTCGCACGGAAGACGTCCGGATCGGGTTTTTGCCTGCCGAATGTATCCTGGCCGCAAATCGCGGCGAACCGATCGGCGAGGTCGAGTGTCCGCAGCAGCTTTTTCGACAGCCATTCGAGTTTGTTGGTGCACACCGCCAGCCGATGGCCCGCTTTCGCCAGGCGATCGAGGGCCCCGTCCACATGCGGGAACGTACGCGAGCGATCGGCGATATGTTCCGCGTAGTGGGCGACAAAGCGGGTATAGAGCCGATCCACCGCGACGGGCGTGCAATCGCGCCCGTCTGCGGCCAGTGCCTGCTCGATCATACCCCTCGCGCCGCCCCCGATCATTGGACGAGCCTCATGGTAGGGCACTGCCGGTAGTTCGTGCCCGGTCAAGGTGAAGTTGAGCGTGTCGATCAGGTCTGGCGCGGTATCGACCAGCGTGCCGTCGAGATCGAAGACGATGGTGAGCATGATCTTGGCCTAGCGGGCGATCTTGGGCCACGCAAGCCCGGTTGGCGGGGAGTTGCGGGGAGGGTGTATTCGCTTTCCCGCTGATTTTGCCCTACACACCCGCCCATGGATGCCGAGGCACAAAAACGCGCCGCCGCCGGCCGGGCGCTGGAAATGGTGACCGCGGGCATGCGGCTTGGGCTCGGCACCGGCTCGACCGCTAGGCATTTCGTGGAATTGCTCGGCGAGCGCGTGCGTGCGGGTCTCGATATCGTGGCGGTCCCGACGTCGGAAATGACCCGCGCGCAGGCGGCTGCGGCCGGTATACCGCTTACCACCCTCGATGAGACACCTGACCTTGACTTGACGGTAGACGGCGCTGACGAAATCGCGCCCGATCTGACGCTTATCAAGGGCGGTGGCGGCGCCTTGTTGCGCGAGAAGATTGTCGCGGCGGCATCGGCGCGGATGATCGTGATTGCAGACGAGTCGAAATGGGTATCGATACTCGGCAGTTTCCCGTTGCCAATTGAGATCGCGCCCTTCGGCGCCAAAGCTATCTGCCGCGCGGTCGAAGCTGCGGCCGCAGAGGCCGGCTGTCCAGGGCCGGCGGTGCTGCGAAAGAGAACGGACGGTCCCGCTTTCGTCACCGACGGCGGTCACTGGCTGCTGGACGCGAAATTGCAGCGCGTTCCCGACCCGCCGGCGCTCGCAGCTCAGCTCTGCAAGGTTCCCGGCGTGATGGAGCACGGTCTGTTCATCGGTCTGGCGCAGACTGCTATTGTCGCCGGGTCTGACGGGGTGCGCGTCATCGAGCGCCCCTGATCTTTCGCGGAGCACCGTCTGATTATGTCCGACTACGACGTCGATCTTTTTGTCATCGGGGGCGGTTCGGGCGGCGTCCGCGCCGCCCGCATTGCCGCTCAGCACGGTGCGCGGGTGATGCTGGCGGAGGAGTATCGCGTTGGCGGCACCTGCGTCATCCGCGGCTGTGTGCCGAAAAAGCTTCTGGTGTACGCGTCGCGTTTTCGCGCCGAATTCGAGGATGCTGAAGGTTACGGCTGGACGGTGCCGCAAGCGGCCTTCAACTGGTCGACCCTCATCGCCAACAAAGACAAAGAAATTGCCCGTCTCGAAGGGGCCTATACTGCAACGCTGGAAAGGGCGCGCGTGACGATCGTCAAGACCCGCGCCGTCATCGTCGACGCTCATACTGTTCAGCTGGGTAGCGGCAAGCGGGTCCGGGCCGCCTATATCCTGATCGCCGCCGGCGGTGCGCCGAGCTATGGCGATCCGATTCCCGGCATCGAGCACGCTATTTCCTCAAATGAGGCGTTTCATTTGCCTAAGCTGCCGCCGCACGCGGTGATTCAGGGCGGCGGCTATGTCGCGCTCGAATTCGCCGGCATTTTCGCTGGTCTCGGATCGCGTGTGACCGTGGTCTATCGCGGCGAGAATATCTTGCGGGGCTTCGACGATGAGGTGCGCCAGCACGTGCGCACAGACATGGAGAAGCGCGGCATTCGCGTTTTCACCGGCTGCAAGATCGCCGCGATCGAGCGGGCCGGCAGTCGCTTGCAGGCTCGTCTTTCAAGCGGCACTCAGCTTCCCGCCGATTGCGTGATGTTCGCTACCGGGCGGACCCCTCACGTCGCCAAACTCGGATTGAGCGAAGTCGGAGTTGCCCTCGCAAAAAATGGCGGTGTCGCCGTTGACGAATATTCGCGCACCAGCGTCGCCAACATCTACGCCATCGGTGACGTGACCAACCGCATCAATCTCACGCCGGTCGCAATCCGCGAGGGGCACGCCTTTGCAGATACGGTATTCGGCGGCAAACCGACGCCGGTCGACCACTCCAACGTGCCGACGGCGGTGTTCTCCGATCCGGAAGTCGGAGCGGTCGGCCTGACCGAAACGGAGGCGCGCTCTCAGCTTCAGCGGACCGACATCTACCGCGCCATGTTCAAGCCCCTGAAGGCGACCTTGTCAGGCAGGGACGCCACAGTTCTGCTCAAGCTTGTTGTCGACGGCCAGACCGATCGCGTGGTCGGCTGCCATATTGTCGGTGAAGGGGCCGCCGAAATGGTCCAGGTCGCCGCCATCGCAGTAAAAATGCGGGCCACCAAAGCCGACTTCGATGCCACGATGGCGTTGCATCCGACGACGGCCGAGGAACTGGTTACGATGCGGCAGAAAAGCGCCAGTTACGCCCGCGAAGCTGCGGAATAACCTGAGGTTTTTCGGACTGTCACGGTGAGCGGCCTCCGTGTATAAGACGCGCGCGAGTGCCTGAACCGTCATCCTGAGTTGGTCGCGGAGCAGCCTTCCAAGGATGCGGCCGAGGTGTCGGGGCCGTCGCCCTTCGAGGCTCGCGTCACTCGCACCTCGGGGTGACGGAAATGGAGTTCACGGTTATGTCCAGTCGGACAAACGCGGCCAAATGGAGCCCGGATACCTGGCGCTCGAAGCCGATCGTGCAGGTGCCGGACTATCCCGACACGAACGCGCTCGCCGACGTCGAGGCGCAGCTGGCGAGCTTTCCGCCGCTGGTTTTCGCAGGCGAGGCACGCAACCTTAAGCGCGCTTTGGCGCAGGTTGCCGCCGGCCAGGCCTTCCTCCTTCAAGGCGGCGATTGCGCGGAAAGTTTCGCCGAGCATGGCGCCAACAATATCCGCGATTTCTTCCGGCTGTTTCTGCAAATGGCGGTGGTGCTGACTTACGCCGCGGCTTCGCCGGTCGTGAAAGTCGGGCGCATTGCCGGCCAATTCGCCAAGCCGCGCTCGTCGCCGACCGAAAAGCGCGACGGCGTCGAACTGCCGGCGTATCGCGGCGATATCATCAATGCGATCGAGTTCACGCGCGAGGCGCGCACACCGGATCCGCGCCGGCAGCTCGAAGCCTACCGGCAATCGGCGGCGACGCTCAACCTGCTGCGCGCGTTTGCCACCGGCGGCTACGCCAACCTGTCGAATGCGCACCAGTGGATGCTGTCGTTCGTCAAGGACAGTCCGCAATCGAAGCGCTACCAGGAGCTTGCCGGTCACCTCACCGAGGCGCTCAATTTCATGCGCGCCTGCGGCATTGATCCGGAAGTGCATCCGGAAATGCGCACGACCGATTTTTTCACCAGCCACGAAGCATTGCTGCTGGGCTACGAACAGGCCTTCACGCGCGTCGATTCGACGACCGGCGACTGGTACAGCACCAGCGGCCACATGCTGTGGATCGGTGACCGCACTCGGCAGCCGGATCATGCGCACGTCGAATACTGCCGCGGCGTCAAGAATCCGCTTGGATTGAAAACCGGTCCGACCCAAAAGCCGGACGAACTGCTAAAGCTGATCGATATACTCGACCCGGACAACGAGCCCGGCCGCCTCACCCTGATCTGCCGCATGGGTGCGGACAAGGCCGCCGAACATTTGCCGCGGCTGCTTCGCGCCGTGAAGCGTGAGGGCCGGCACGTCGTGTGGTCGTGCGATCCGATGCACGGCAACACCATCACATCGGTGACCGGCTACAAGACCCGGCCGTTCGATCAAATCCTCAAAGAAGTGCGGACATTTTTTCAGGTCCATGCGGCCGAGGGCACCTATGCCGGCGGCGTGCATCTGGAAATGACCGGACAGAACGTCACCGAATGCACCGGCGGTGCGCGCGCGATCAGCGAGCAAGACCTCAACGGTCGCTACCACACGGTGTGCGATCCGCGGCTCAACGCCGAGCAGTCGCTCGATCTCGCGTTTCTTGTCGCCGACCTCCTCAAAGCGGAGCGCCAGGGCAAGACGAAACCGGTGCCGGCGGTGGCGGCGTTATAGCGGACGCGGTCGCGTCTTTTGATCTCGTACACCATTTCGCTTTACGAACCGCTCAGGCTGATCGGCGATCGCGCGCGGCCATAAAGAAACGCGCAAACAATTTGATTCAAATCTTCCGCGTCAGAAAAAGACTTCAACGGGCGCGGGGCGTGCAGTGCCGGTACGGTTTCATTTACCGCTTTGGGTGGCGTTGGCGTGGCTGCTCGCAACGCCGGCTTACGCCGTCGAGTGGCCGGTGCTGCCGCCGCTCTGGCCATCATCGATGCCGTCGCCGGTCGTAACCAAAGCGGCGCCGATACCGGATGTTGACTATTTCGCTCCGCGTCCGGCGCCGGCATGGCAGGTCGAATTCGCGGCGCGTTATTGGTTCGGCAACGCCAACACCAGTAAGAGTTTGTACAACATACCGAGCCTGTCGAGCGCGATGGTCTCCCGGCTCACCTATAGCGACATGATGACGAATGCCGGCGAGCTTTACAGCCGGGTAGCTTTTACCAACGGATTCTTCGTCAAGGGTTACATCGGCACCGGAGCGATGTCGTTTGGAAAGCTTAAGGACGAGGATTTTCCGCCGGCCATCACGCCTTATTCGAGCACGAACAGCGACCAGAAGAACGGTTACCTAAGCTACGCCAGCGGCGATATCGGCTACGACGTCGTCCGCGGCGGCGATTTCCGCATCGGCGCGCTTGCCGGCTACCACTACTTCAATCAAGAGATGAACGCTTATGGCTGCACGCAGACCGCCACCAATCCTTTTGTTTGTCAGCCGCCGGTACCGACATCCATCGAGGTAATCTCGCAGAACAACCATTGGCAATCGGTGCGCGTGGGACTGGATGGCTCGGTCATTTTCGCCGAGCGTTTCAAGCTCAACGCCGACGCCGCGTATCTTCCGTTCGTGTTCCTCAACGGCGCCGACACCCACTGGCTGCGCATCGGCACGGCGGTCGGCGACTTCACCGGGCCAATACCGGAGAACGGCAAGGGCCAGGGGTATCAGTTCGAAGTGTCGCTATCATACCAGGTGACGGACTACGCCAGTGTCGGCATCGGTGGCCGTTACTGGCACATGCAGGCGAGCGGCAATTCAAACTTCCAGGGCAACATTGTCGGCGAAACTGCATTCCCACAGCCGGTCGACTGGAAGACCGATATTTTTGGCGTGTTCATCCAGGCGGGCCTGAAGTTCGGCCCTTATCCGGTCGGCTTGTTCAACTGAACAATCGGGACTGTTGAGTTCGTCCGTGCTCAAGCAGGCTAAAGCCAGCCGACATTGTCGCCGCGTGCGACTTCAAACCTAGCGCTGGACCGAGCACCCTTCTGCCCGGCCGGCCGATCGCTGAAAGTGGATCAGCCGCCGGATGTTTCTTTGGGCAAGTATTCCGAAAAGCGGGTTCCACTTCCCGGCATCATGCTCTAGATCATCGCTATGAACGAGCGTCCCGCCGATCGTCTGGCCATTGCTGTGGCGCAGCTTAACCCGATTGTCGGCGACGTCGCCGGCAATCTGGAGCGGGCTCGCGCGGCGCGCGCACAAGCCGCGCGCGCCCAGGCCGATGTGGTCGGGGTTTGCGAACTCTTCATAGCCCGGTATACGCCGGGAGATCTGGGGCTGAAGCCGGCGTTACAGTCCGCCTGCCGCGCCGCAATCGAGACGCTCGGGCGCGAAACCGGCGATGGCGGTCCTGCCGCGCTGATCGGCACGCCTTGGGTCGAGGATGGAAAACTCTACAACGCGTATGCGCTCCTCGCCGCGGGCCGTCTTGAAGCAATCCGCTTCAAGGTCAACCTGCCGAATTACGGCGTTTTCGATGAGAAGCGCGTGTTCGCGGTCGGGCCCGTTCCCGGGCCGGTCAATTTCCGCGGCGTGCGGCTTGGCCTGCCGATCTGCGAGGATACCTGGACCGACTGGGGCGATTACGAAAACGTTGTCGAATGCCTGGCCGAAACCGGCGCGGAGCTGATTATTGTGCCTAATGGTTCGCCGTATTGGCGCGACAAGGCGGAAGTGCGCCTGAATGTTTCGGTCGCGCGCGTCATAGAGGCTGGCCTGCCACTGCTTTATGTCAATCAGGTAGGCGGTCAGGATGAGTTGGTCTTCGACGGCGCGTCGTTTGCACTGAATGCGGACCGTTCGATCGCATTCCAGCTTCCGGCATTCCGCGAAGCGGTGGTAACGACCCGTTGGGCCCGCACTGCGGATGGTTGGCGATGCGGCTCCGGCCCGATGGCTGCGACGGAGGAGTTTGACCAAGCGGATTACACCGCGTGCACGCTCGGACTGCGCGACTACGTTGATAAGAACCGGTTCAAGGGCGTCGTCCTCGGGCTGTCCGGCGGCGTCGATTCAGCGTTGTGCGCGGCGATGGCAGTCGATGCGCTCGGAGTCGATCGCGTCCGCTGCATCATGCTGCCGTTTCGTTTCACCTCGCAGCAATCGCGTGACGATGCCGCGGCGGTCGCCAACGCGCTCGGCATCCAATATGAGATCGTTCCGATCGAGAGTGCCGTTGAGGGCCTCGAAACCGCGCTCGCCGGCATCTTTGCCGGCCAGCCGCGCGATGTGACCGAGGAGAACCTGCAGGCGCGTGCCCGCGGCGTCATCAGCATGGCAATTTCCAACAAATTCGGGCTGATGGTGGTGACGACCGGCAACAAATCCGAAATGTCGGTAGGCTATGCGACCCTCTACGGCGACATGAACGGCGGCTTCAATCCGATCAAGGACCTCTACAAAACCGAAGTCTACCGGCTGTCGCGGCTGCGCAATCGCTGGAAACCCGACGGCGCTCTTGGCCCGAGCGGCCCCGTCATCGCCGAGAACATACTCACGCGGGCGCCGAGTGCGGAACTGCGCGAAAACCAGACCGATCAGGATACGCTGCCGCCTTACGATACGCTTGATCAGATTCTCGAGCGGCTGGTCGAGCGTGAGGAGGCGGTCGCGACCATCGTCACGGCGGGTTTCGATCGTGAAACAGTGCTGAAAGTGGAGCGCATGCTCACGATCGCCGAATACAAACGCCGGCAGGCTGCGCCCGGCGTAAAGGTGACGCTGAAGAATTTCGGCCGCGATCGGCGCTATCCGATCACTAACCGGTTTCGCGATCCCGGCACACAGCCGCCGGCTTCAGACCGCACGCCGATTAGAGGCCCGGCCAACGCGCAATCCGGCGCGGCAGATTTTTAAAGCGCCCCGATTTAGTGCCCGGCGACGAACGGGGGCCCAACGGTGCGCACACCGCCGGAACTTGATGTGCTCGCATCGGCAGTTGCGGGCGGTGCGCTCGGCGTTGAAGGTATCGTGTTCGCGTCCTGCGGAGCGGCGCCACCTTTGGGCGGTTGCTTGCCCTTCGCCTGTGGTGCTTGCGACAGCGTTTTGGAGTTCTGGTCGGTCACGACGATGTCGCCAGCCTCAAGGGTGCTGGCGTCGTCGGCATTTTTCAGGGCATCGGCCCAGCTCTGGCCAGGCCGCCGGCATGAGCAGGCCGCGCTATACTCCTTCCGATAGCGGAAAGCGTTCGGCAGTTCCGTATAAGGCTGGCCGTTGAGCGACACCGCCTGGTTGATGTCCTCGCCGGGATTGCGATAGCTGTAAAGCTGGACATCGGCGGCCGGGCACTCGCGCTGACACGCCCTCTGGTCGTCGGCAAACCGGCTCGACACCGTCGAATACGAGATCGGAAAATAATAGCCGTCGCAGGTACGCACGCAGACCGTGCGATAGGTTCCTGCCGGCGCGCCGTCGCCGCCCTGGCTGATGATGGTGCCGCCGAACAGTGCACTCAGAAACCCGCCCGGGCCCGCGGCCGCTGCCGCCGCGCGATATTGCGGCCCGCAATTGTTTTGCGCCAACTGCCCGACCAGCGCGGCCCGTTGTCCGGCTTGATCATAGTTGCTGCCGCTCTTGAGACGCTCGAGATCGCTCATCATGCGGTCGAGATTGTCGCGCATCTGCTGAAGTTGCGCGTTCACCGGCTCGCACTGCGGCGCACGTCCCGTGAACAGAGCAAAAAATCCGCCGCCTTCACAGCCGAGTTTTCTCGATTGAGCCAGGATGCGATCGAGTTCCCCCTGCTGCTTGGCAATCGAGTCTTCATAGCGCCGGATCTGATCGGCACGGGCCGGATCGGCGGCGCCGCGGTTGAGCGCGGCGAGCTGTGCTTCGTATCGCACACAGACCGGGTTTGAGGCGGCTTGATCTGCAGAGGGCGGCGGAGGTGAGCCAGGCGAGGACGGGGCGGTCTGGGCCGAAACCGGCATGGAAACGGCGACGGTCCCGAGAACACCGAGGCCAAGGCCCAGCAAAAGCTTGATCAGGTTGAGCATCTTGGCTCCCGGCCCCAGCGCAGCCGCGTCACCGCGATCAAGCGATGCAATGGTGACCAAAGTGTGAATGCCGCTCGATCACTCCGCGTCCGGCTGGTTTTCCGGCCTGGCGCGGTCGAAGGCGGGAAGCTTGAGGCAGGTGGCTTCGATACCCAGGATCTTTGGGAACTTATCCAGCGGAACCTTCAGCCGCCGGGCATTATTGACCTGCGGCACGAGGCAGACGTCGGCCATCGTCACCTGAGCCCCGCAGGCGTAGGGCCCGGGCTGAACGAGCGTTTCAAGCGCTTCGAAGCCCTCGATTACCCAATGATGGTACCACGCGTCGATCGCACTTTGCTCCTGGTGCATTTCGCGCTTGAGGTAGCGCAGCGGTCCGACGTTGTTGAGCGGATGGATATCGCAAGCGATGATGTCGGCGAGCGCGCGAACCTTGGCCCGTGCGACGGGATCTTTCGGCAGCAGCGGCGGATCGGGCCGCGTCTCCTCAAGATATTCGATAATGGCGAGCGATTGGATCAGCACGTCGCCCGTCGGCGCGACCAAAGCCGGTATGCGCATCTGCGGATTGACCGCTCGGAATTCAGGCCGCCGGTTGTGACCGCCATCTTTGACAAGATGAATCGGCACGGTCTCGTAAGCGAGCTCTTTGAAATTGAGTGCGATTCGCACGCGATAGGCGGCTGACGAGCGGAAGTAGGAATAGAGTTTCATGCTGCGCTTAAAACCGTTGGGTGCCGGATTAGGTTAGCACGGAAGACGCGATCGTCGCCAACGCATGGTGACTGTTGCCGGTTAGGAATTTGCCTCAGTCTTCGTTTTCGTCGTCGCCCCCGGCCGCAACGACCAGTTCCGTGGATCGAGCGATCAGCAGCGTTACCGCGCGGTTGAAGGCTTCGCGATCAGAAGGCGTCAAAATCTCCATCAACCGTTTGGCGAAGTCGAGCGCATGTGGCGCCACGTCCTGATACATCGTCTGCCCGGTCGCGGTCAGCGACAGGAACGCCTCACGCTTGTCTTCCCGATTGGCGCGGCGCGTGAGCAAACGGCGCTTTTCCATAAGCGCCACCGCCCGCGACACTTTCGTCTTGTGCATATGTGTGTGTGCACCGATCGCCTTTGCGGTCATGGCCTCGTACTGGCCAAGCGTCACCAGAACACGCCATTCCGGTACGCTGATCCCGTAGCGCCGGGCGTATACGCGTGACAGCGCCTGGGAGACGAGATTGGCCACGACATTGAGCTGATAGGGCAGAAACTGCTCGAGTTTCAGCGGCGCCTGCTCGTCACTTTTCATTTTCTTCGCGGCCGAAGCATTCCTGACTTCAGCCTCGATCGCCCGCTGGCCGGCCATGATATTTATCCGCGCACCGCTTTTGGCATCGTTGGTAACTCGCCCGGCATGTTCGATTGCCTACCTGCCAGCCCATCCGTCGCGGCGCGGCGCTCCGAACATGACCGAAGATTCCGGGCTGCGCAACGGCGTAACGACTTGCTCGGATAGTGCCAATTCCTTAGTTGATACTCAGGTGCCCGGGAGGAAATCACGATGAACGCGGAGTTCGCCTCCACAGCGGATCTCGCCGACAAGGCAATTACGTTCGACGCCATTGGCCCCGACCTCTTCGCCTTTACCGCCGAGGGCGACCCCAATTCCGGGGTCGTTGTCGGCGATGACGGTGTCATGGTCATCGATGCGCAGGCCACGCCGGTGATGGCGCGCCAGGTCATCGATCGGGTCGCCAAAATCACCGACAAGCCGATCAAGTACGTCCTGCTCACCCATTACCACGCCGTGCGCGTACTTGGCGCTTCAGCTTATGGCGGCGCGGAGATCATTGCCTCCAACGCGACGCGCGAGCTGATTGCCGAACGCGGTAAGGCGGATATGGATTCCGAAATCGGCCGTTTCCCCCGGCTGTTTCGGGCGGTCGAGAGCATTCCCGGCCTCACCTGGCCTTCGCTCACCTTTCCGGATCAGATGTCGGTGTGGCTTGGCAAGCGCGAGGTGCGCATCATGCATATCGGACGCGGGCACACGGCGGGCGACGTCGTCGCTTTCGTGCCGGATGCCGATGTCGTGTTTTCCGGCGATCTCGTCGAATACCACTCGGCCTGCTATTGCGGCGACGCGCACTTCACCGACTGGCCGGCGACGCTCGACCGGCTCGCTGAATTCTCCGCCAAGGCGCTGGTGCCCGGCCGCGGCGCGGCTTTGAAATCGCCGAAACAGGTTGCCGACGGCATCGCCTTGACGGAAGACTTTCTCACGACCCTTTACAGCACCGTTGCCGACAGCGCGGCCAAGGGCCGTTCGCTCAAGGAAGCCTATGATGCGACGCGCACCGTTATGGATCCGAAGTTCGCGAGCTTTGCAATCTACGAGCACTGTATGCCGTTCAACGTTTCGCGCGCCTACGATGAGGCTAAAGGTATTGAGCACCCGGTGATCTGGACCGCGGAGCGCGACCGCGCCATGTGGGCGTCGTTGCGCGGGTGAAAAGCTCGCAGGCGAGATTTTGGGGGAAGGGCATGAGTGCGCTCGCAGCCGAGGGCGGCCGTAAATCGGTTTATGATTACGCCTTTCGGCACTCGCCCGATCAGGATTCGTGGGCCGTAGTACGTCATCCCGTCGTCGTGGTTGGCGCCGGACCGGTAGGGCTTGCTGCCGCGATCGATCTGGCCATGCGCGGCTTGCCGGTTGTCCTGCTCGACGATGCGGATCGCATCGGCGAAGGCTCGCGCGGGATCTGTTGGTCGAAGCGTACGCTTGAAATTCTGGATCGGCTCGGGGTCGGCGAACGCCTGGTCGCCCAGGGCGTCACCTGGCAGCTTGGCAAGGTGTTCTGCGGCGACGAACTGCTGTTCTCCTTCGACCTCCTGCCGGAGGCCGGGCACAAGATGCCGGCTTTCATCAATCTCCAGCAGTTCTATCTGGAAAAGGCGTTGGTCGACCGCGCGCTCGAACTCGAAAACCTTGAGCTTCGCTGGAAGAACCGCGTCGTCGGAGTTGATCGGCTTAACGACGGCGCGCGGCTCACGATCGAGACGCCGGACGGACCTTACCGGATCGACGCCGACTGGCTCATCGCCGCCGATGGCGCCCGCTCGACCATTCGCAGCCTGCTCGGTCTCGATTTTTCCGGCGTCAGCTTCGAAGACAAATTTCTGATCGCCGACGTGCGCATGGCGGCCGACTTCCCGACTGAACGCCGTTTTTGGTTCGCGCCTACCTTCCATTCCGGCCAGTCGGCGCTGATGCACCGCCAGCCCGATGATATCTGGCGCGTCGACCTTCAGCTTGGCCCCGACGCCGACCCGGCGGCGGAGCAGGAGCCGCAGCGGGTCCGCGCGCGCCTCGACAAGGTGCTGACTCCGCACCCTTACGAGCTGGAATGGGTCTCGATCTACACATTCAATTGCCGCCGCCTCGACCGTTTTGTGCACGATCGGCTGATCTTCGTCGGCGATGCGGCCCATCAAGTCTCGCCGTTCGGCGCCCGCGGCGCCAATTCCGGCATCCAGGATGCCGAAAATCTGGCGTGGAAGCTCGCCGCGGTAATCAACGGCGAAGGTGGGGAGGGGCTGATCGCGAGCTATGAAACTGAGCGCATCCAGGC
>VFSW01003857.1_pt1 | contig 22453 bp, 20 predicted proteins | sample 5358111 | NCBI WGS metagenome assembly VFSW01 (sample SAMN11554181, study PRJNA540505) | mine drainage metagenome | isolation source: sediment from site ElyBrook_90M | place: USA: Ely Copper Mine, Vershire, VT | collected 2017 | reverse complement strand
AAGGCAGGCTAAGCAAAAATGCAGTGCTCCGTATCGAAATGAAGAGAAAATGCTCCTGCCGCCGCGGCGCTCAGGAATCTTTGTGAGTCGTGGCTTCAGCCACGACAGTAACGCTACAAAAAGAGAGCGGCTTTAGCCGCTGGCGTTTTGGAATGACAGTCGCCGCGCCAGCTCTTCGGACTGTGAGCGTTTGTCCTTCTCCCATCTTTCCCTTGCACAATTTCCAATTCCGGGCATACGATCGTCTTTCCCAACCACGCGTCCATGCGAATCGCCGTTGTGTCCGACATTCACGGTAACCTGACCGCCCTGGAAGCGGTCGTCGCGGACATATGCAAATTTTCACCGGACATGGTTTTCCAGGGCGGCGACCTGGCCGCGTTTGGAGCGCATCCGGCCGAGGTCGTGGACCGGGTTCGCGAACTCGGATGGCCCGGCGTGTGCGGAAATACGGACGAGATGTTATGGCGCCCGGAAGCATTGACGCGGTTCGCCGAACGAGTTCCAAAACTCCAGAAGCTGATGGATGTTTTCGAGGAGATGGTTCCGTGGATCCGCGCGGCGCTCGGGGAAGACCGGATTCGCTGGCTGCAAACGCTTCCGGCTTCTCTGCGGCACGGCGACGTCGCCATCGTGCACGCCAGCCCGGATAATCTTTGGACAGCGCCATTCGATAATGCGAGCGATGAAGATTTGCGCAGCGCTTTTGGAAATTTGGGGGCGTCCGTCGCGGTCTACTCCCACATTCACCGGCCGTTTGTCCGCCAACTCGAAGGGTTGACCGTAGTAAACACGGGCAGCGCAGGGCTTCCCTATGACGGCGACCCCCGCGCGGCTTATTTTCTTCTCGACGGCGAGAATGCGATCATTCGCCGCGTGGAATATGACCGAGAAGCCGAGGCGAAGGCCCTGCTCCGCTCCGGCATGCCGCATGCCGAATGGGTCAGCCGGAATCTTCTGACCGCGAATTACCGCATGCCTGCGTGAGGTGCGGGAGTTTTTTGGGCGGATGAAACAGCGCTTGCTGCGCAGGGAATCAAAAAATAAGCGCCGTCATTCCGAGCGAAGCGAGGAATCCCTCTTTCTTTTTTACGCAACGCTACAGAACACGGAGAGATTCCTCTCTTCGCTCGGAATGACAAATCATTTGTTCATTGTCTGTAACCGGAAACTGCGCGGCTTCTTACAAATCTCTTTCGCGAAAGTGGTACATCGCAATCAGCAGCGCGACGATCAGGTAGATGCAAGCGTAGCCGATCATCGCTCCGCTCGGGATGGAAATATCGGCAAAGGGCGAGAACTGCAGCGATCCGGAAAGCGGCGATTCCATTTCAAACGCGGCGCGGCGCCACAGCGCTTCGCTGGGCATGATGAGGCTCGAGACAATTCCCACTATCGCGAGACGCGAACCCTCCGTGAATCCGCTCATCTGCTCGAGCCAGCCGCCCATGAACGCTACGCCGAGCAGGCCGAGGACCAGCACGCCGCTGGTCAGGGTGGAGAACCAGGTGCCGAAGAGGAACGTCACCGTCACCGCCAGCACGCATTCCAGAAAAATGAGCGCCAGTCCACTGAGCGGATGCTGCACCATCACGCCGCCGATCCAGTAACCCTCGGCTACCGTTCCCCAAAACATGAGCGTGACGTACACCGCCGTCATGGCCGCAAAGCCCAGCCATTTGCCGAAAAGGATTTGCCAGCGGTGGAGAGGCTTGGTCGCGATGGCGTGAATTGTTCCCGAAGAAATTTCTCCTGCGATGGTGTCCACGGACGTGAGCGTGGTCATCACCACGGCCAGAAGATCCACCGTATAGAGGCCGATCATCAGCATCGCGCTGATGACCTGATAGCGGAGGAATGGCGGGACGCTCGACCTGCGGAAATCGCTGACCTGAAACTGCAAGCCGATACCAAATACCAGAAGAAACGCGGCTCCGGCCAGCAGCGCGGTCCACAATATCTTCTTGCGCGCCGCCTCGCGAAACGTGATGCCCGCCATGATCCAGACGCCCATCAGAATCCCCGGTCCTCTCCCATGAGGCTCATGAACAGTTCTTCGAGCGACACGCGTTGCGGAGTGAATTCATAAACCTCGGCCCCGGACTCGACGAGATACCGCAAAATGTCGGAAAGCGAATCGCCGGACGGCACCGTGAACGTCAGCCGCTCTTCATCCCGCTGCGCGTCCGAACTCCATTTTTGAAGTCCCGCGACCGAAGCTTCGGATAACTTGCGCGCCCGCGCCACCACGCGCACGGTTTCTTTCTGATGCACGCGCATGTCGCGGCTGGTCACGACCTCGCCCTGGCGGATAAAGACGACCTGATCGCAAGTGATTTCGATTTCGCTGAGCAGATGCGAGTTGAGAAAAACTGTCGCTCCGCGTTCGCGTTGCGTGCGAATAATATCCCGCACGGTGCGTCGTCCCAGCGGATCGAGCCCCGAGGTGGGCTCATCGAGAAGAATCAGATCGGGCTCATGAATCAGCGCCTGGGCCAATCCGATGCGCTGCATCATGCCCTTGGAGAAATTTCCCACGCGTTTGTCGGCGTGCGGAGTGAGTCCCACCAGATCAATCCATTCGGGAATCCGCTTCTTGAGTGTGTCGTGAGAGACGCCGGAAAGGCGTCCGTGCAGGTGCAGAAGTTCCGCTGGCGTCAGCCATTCATAGAAACGGAAATTTTCCGGCAGGAAACCGATCCGTCGCCGGACCTCGACATTGCCTGCGGGCGCGCCCAGCACCCAGGCTTCGCCGGACGTGGGTTTCGCGAGGCCGAGCAGCATTTTGATGGACGTGCTTTTGCCCGCTCCGTTGGGGCCGAGGAATCCGAAAATCTCTCCGCGCCTGACGGAGAGCGTCAGGCCGCGCACGGCGACCTTCTCGCCGAAGACCTTGCGCAGATTGTCCGTGCGAACGGCGAATTCATCCTGAGATGGCAAAGTTAAAACCTCGTCATTGCAGTGAATTCGCCAGCTCGACGGCGCGGCTGGAATCTCCGAAACCCGTCAGCGTGTAGTTCAGGCCGTCCTTGGCCCAGATCAGCGCGTAACCCGGACCGCGCCGCCCAGCCATGACGAGAAGCGTGCCATTCGTGCCGTTGACGCTCACGGTTTCGTAAGAGCGCAACGAGCGTGGAACCGCCAGCGTCAAGGTCGCCTTCCAGTCCACCGTGTGAAGAAAATCGCTCGCCTGGTTGCTTGTCATGCCCGCTGTCTCGAGGCCGATTTGCGCGAGGCCGACGATGTCGAGGCCCGCCGGGAGATTGACGATGGGGGTCGGCCCTTCCCGCAGGCGCAGGCAGTCGCTGAATTCCGTCGTGGTCGGCGACGGCCCGGTAATGTTATTCGCGATCTCCTGGCCGGCGCTGGTGGGTCCGGGGCAGTTGCCGTATTGCACTTGCACCGAGCGGGGAACCTCGACTGCGACGGTCGCTCCATCGAGCGATTGCGGCAAAACCAGTTCCGGATGTCCCGCTTCGGTGGCGATGGCCTGCAGCCGCGCGCGATCCACGCTGACCGCAATCTTGTGTTTTCCTCCGACGGTGAGTTTCGGGGCGTCTTTCCGCGCGCCGATCAGGCGGACGCTAAATCCCGCCAACTGTTTGGCGCTCGCCGGGTCGGCGGCCGGCTGGTCCTCTTCATTTTGTTCGACCTGCACCTTGTCCGAAATCATTTGCGTTACCATCTGGTGCAGCGACGGATTCGAGTTGGCATCCATGAACTGGGAGAAATTGGCGTTGACGGATTGCACCTTCTGCATTCGCAGCGATCCGAGCGCTTTGACGGCGCCATTTCTTACAGCCGGAATGGAAAGGCCACCGATGCATATCACCAGCACAATGACCGGAACGAGCCAAGAGCGCCTTTTGGTTTGATTTTCCATTGTCATTGGATTTCCCTCCCGCGCGATCACACTCATACATCGCATACGATCACAGCGAGAAAAAATAACAGGGGAACCTGAAATTCACATGAAGGCGTGCCGTTCCCGGCCGCGAATGATTTGCCGGGGGTAAGCTGCGGGAAAAACGGCCCCAACACTTTTGTCATTCCGAACGCAGCGAGGAATCCCTCTGAGTTTTGTGGGAATGCGCTAAAAAGAAAGAGGGATACCTCGCTTCGCTCGGAATGACTAAATGTTTTTTTCGCAGCCCGGTCTTTGCGCATTCCCGCAGTGCGCGCCATCGGCCTGCGCTTATACCATGCCCTTGCGCAGGTCCTCAATCGGATAAAACGTCTCCCGCCAGACCACACCGCCGCGCCACAGCGTGGCCGCCGCCGAGCGCGCCAGCATCCAGCAGAAAATCAGTCCGCCGAGCGGATGCGTGAGCCCGTACAGCGGGGACGCGTTCGTTGACCGAACGATTCCGGCGTGAATGAATACTGCCGTCGCCGCCGCGATTCCCGCGAACAGACGAGCCCAGCCCGAGGCGAATGCGAGTCCGAAAAACGGCAGAATGCTCATGGCTATTGTCAGCAGGATCGCGCCCAGAGCGAAAGCTGCATTGTAGTGGCACGCGGCAAACAGATTTTTCGTCACGCCGCGCACGATATTGTGAATGCCCGCATGCCAGCGCACCTTGACGCTGCCGTGCCCGACGGCCACGCCGGACCGGAAGCCCGCCTGTTTCACAATCTTTCCGAGCTTCATGTCTTCAATCACATCCATGCGCAGGCGGCGATGGCCTCCGCACTGCTCATACACGTCGCGGCGCACGAGTTGAAATGCTCCGATTCCCACGTAGCGTCCCGATCGTGGATTATCGGCAAGCCACGGCTCGTTGCCGAAGACAAAGCCAAGGCCAAAATAGGAAATCGCCGTGATCTCCCAGAACCCGTGCATCTCGATGGAAGCAAGAAGGCTCAGGTGATCCCATCCTCGAGCCTGCGCCAGAGCGATGGCTCGCCGTAAAACGTCGGGCGCAAAGTGAACGTCAGCATCGGTGAAGACGAGCCACTCTCCGCGGGAGCGCTCGAAGCCTGCTGTTAAGGCGTGAGGTTTCCCCAGCCAACCCTTCGGCAAATGGTCCACGCTGATGACCTTAAGCCGGGGATTTTGGTTCTCAAGTTCCCGCAAGATATTCAGAGTTGCGTCAGCGGAACGGTCGTTGACGGCGATCACCTCAAAATTCGGATAATCCTCGGCGAGTAGCGTAGCGAGCGCTCCAGGGAGCTTTTCCGCTTCGTCCCGCGCCGCAAAGATAATAGAGATGGGGGGATTTGCGTGTGGGGCGGAAAGATCAGCGTCCCGAAGCCAGGGGAGATGTGACATGCCAATTCCTGCCCGGATGCCCTGAACCACCCAGAGGAGTGCGATCAATCCGAATCCCACTGTCCATAAAAGTGCCAAAGTAGAAATGTCCGAAACAGAGCAGTGCCAAAAGAGTTATGCTAGCACAGCAGATGCCCAACTCCGTATCCATCGTCGGTGGGGGACGCGTCGGGCGCGCTCTGGGACACCAATTGCACGCCTTGCGGTGGCGTATTCGCACCGTCACCGCGCTTACGATCACCTCGGCGCGCGAAGCGGTTCGCGCCATCGGCGCGGGGCATCCCTCCGACCATCTGAATCTCTCGATTCTGGAGGCAACCAATATCTTCATTACCACTCCGGACGATGCGATTCAATCCGTAGCGGAGGAACTGGCGCTGCTGGGCGGCAAGGATTGGAACGGCAAGATTGTGTTTCATATGAGCGGAGCAAAAGACTCCTCGATTCTCCAACCTCTCGCGGACCTGGGCGCGGCCACGGGCTCCATGCATCCCATGCAGACCTTCGGCGATCAGCGCACTACCGAAATGGCCGGCTGCATTTTTGGGATCGAGGGCAGTCCGGCGGCCATGAAGACGGCGCGGAAAATGATCCGGCAGATGGGCGGCTTGTCCGTCCGCTTGTCCGGAACGAACCGCGCGGCTTATCATGCGGCGGTGACGTTCGCGTGCGTTTCGGTCCTGGCACTCGTCGAATCCGCGACGCGCGTTCTAATGACGCAAGGGTTCACTCGCCGGCAGGCCACACGCGCGCTGCTTGCCCTGACTCGCCGGACATTGGACAATTTCGAGTGGTCCGGTCCCCGTGCCGCATGGACGGGAGCGCTGGCCCGCGGTGATTTTTCGACGATCGGGGCGCATCTGCGCGCGCTCGGCGAATTTCCCCCCGAGTATCTGGAGGCGTACAAGGTGGTTTCGCGCCTGGCTGCCAGCGTGCTTTCGAGCGAACCTGAAAAGCTTCTGAAGCGGCTGAATGGAGAAATTGCGCGGAGCGAAAAACAGCACCGGGAGGTGCGCGGCACGGACGCGCCGCCGGACGCGTGGAAACGTCAGGAGGAAAATTGGCAGATTTGAAAATTCCGGTGGAAAGCATGACGCTGGCGAACGGATTGCGCGTTGTCGTCTCGCCGGACCGCGTGGCGCCGGTCGCGACCGTCGGGGTCTATTACAACATCGGGTTTCGCATCGAGCCGCGCGGCCGCAGCGGCTTCGCCCATCTGTTCGAGCACATGATGTTTCAAGGCTCGGCCAACGCCGGCAAGATGATGCACATCAAGCTCGTGAATTCGTCGGGCGGCGTGCTGAACGGCTCGACGCACTATGATGTGACGAACTATTACGAATCGGTTCCGTCAAACGCGCTCGAGCGCGTCCTGTGGCTCGAAGCGGACCGCATGCGCGCCCTCCAGGTAGACGATGAGAATCTGAAAAATCAGCGCGATGTCGTCAAGGAAGAGGTTCGCGTCAACGTCCTCAATCAGCCCTACGGCGGATTTCCATGGCTCGACCTTCCCCCCGTGGCCTATCGCAACTGGGCCAATGCCCACAATTTCTACGGCGATTTTGAAGATCTCGACGCCGCCACGCTCGAGGACGTGCGGAAGTTTTTTGAGATGTATTATTCTCCCTCGAATGCGGTGCTTTTGATTGTCGGCGACACGGATGTGGGCGAAGCCTTTCATCTGGCCAAACGCCATTTCACCTCGATTCCCGCGGGGCCGCAGCCCGCGCCTGCGGATATTCAGGAGCCTCTGCAAATTGAAGAGCGGCGCGGCGAGGTCGAGGAAAAATTCGGCGCTCTGCCGGGCATCGCCATCGGTTATCCGGCGCCGCAGCGGCTCACGCCGGAATGGCATGCCGCGGCCATGCTTGATCGCGCGCTGCACGGCGGCCGCGCCGGGCACATCTACCGGCGGCTGGTGCTGGAACAGCAGATCGCGGTGGACACCGAAGGCGGAATCCATTACCCGATGGGGGACTTGTTCGATTACAACGGGCCGACGTTGATGGTGACGCGCCTGCTGCACAAGGCTGAATATTCTTCCGACGAAACGCTTGCCGCTTACGACCAGGTTCTCGAGGACTTCAAGCAGAACGGAATTTCCTCCGGCGAACTGGACTCCAACAAGGTGAAATTCCGTTCCAACTATTTTTCCATGCTCGAGGGCGGCCACGGCGCTTCCATCCCGCGCTATGGCCTGATGCATCTCCTTGCCTGCTTCACTTTGTTTGACAATAATCCGCACCTGGTGAATACCGTCCTCGATGGATTCATGCAGGTGACTCCGGACGCGGTTCGGGCCGTTGCGCAAAAACTTCTTGCGCGGCATCTTCGCTCGATCGTGATTCGCCGGCCCGCAAAGAAAGAGGCCGCCTGATGTCTTCCGCACATCGCGCGGGAAATGGCACGCAGGTTCCGGCGCTTTCTCCCGAGCGGCCCGTGGTCTGGCCGGCGCGCCTTCGCTCGACTCTTTCGAACGGCCTCGAGGTCGTCCTGGTCGAGTCGCACACGATTCCGAAATTCACCGGCCAGCTATTTTTCCGCAGCGGGAATGCCGTGGCGGCCGCGACGGCGCCGGGACTTGCCGACATGGCCGCTACAGTGGCCCGTACCGGCACTGCCAGGCGTTCCAGCCGCGAGATCGAGGAGAGTTTGCGCCGGATGGGCGCCGATCTCTCTTCGGGCGCGGGAGCGGACAACAGCGCGATTTCCTTTGCCGGGCTGGTCGAGTATTCGAATGATCTCTTGCGGCTTGTCGCCGAACTTGCGCACGAGGCCTCCTTTCCCGAGGAGGAATTCGAACGCGAGCGGCGGCAACTCCTCGAAGGTTTGAAGATCGAGCGCGCCACTCCGGGATTTCTCGCCAGCGAACGCTTTCGCCGCGTGCTCTTCGGCGCGCATCCCTACGGCACGATTTCGCCGTCGGAAGCGCAGGCGCGCGCCTATCGGCTCGACGATTTGAAGGAATTCTACCGGCGCAACTACTGCCCCGAAAATGCGCTGCTCGTCCTTGTCGGTGATTTTGCGCCTCAAGAAATGATGGCTCAGGTGGAACAGATTTTCGGGGCGTGGCCGGCGGGCCGCCCAGACGAGGCTCCCAATCCCGTGCTGCCGGAACTGGCGGGTCGAAAAGTGTATCTCGTACATTTGCCCGGCGCGGTGCAGACGCAAGTCGTCCTTGGCAACCGCGCCATCACGCGCAAGCATCCCGACTGGCCGCGGCTGACCCTCGCAAATTCAATCTACGGCGGCGCGTTTAATTCGCGCCTGGTGATGAATATCCGCGAAGACAAGGGCTACACCTACAGCCCGCGCAGCGGCGCGCATCCCCTGCGCCAGCACGGCTACTTCAGCACCAGCGCCGCGGTGCGCAATGACGTCGTTGCGGCGACGCTCACTGAGATTTTTTATGAGATTGACCGCATGCGCACGGCGCCTGTCCCTGAAAACGAACTCGCCGACGCGCAAAACTACATGGCCGGCGTGTTCTCGCTCGGCCTTGCGACACAGGACGGCCTTGCCGGTCAACTCGCCACGGCCACGCTCGAGCGCCTTCCCGACGATTACCTGGAAACCTATCGCGAACGCATCCGAAACCTGACGGCCGCGGATGTTCAGGGCGCCGCGCAAAAATATTTCGATTCCGCGCACGCGCAGATCGTCCTCGTCGGCGACCGCGCCCAGATCGAGAAGCAAGCCGAGCAGTTCGGTTCGCCCGAGGTTTTTGATGCCCAGGGAAATCGAATCTAGCCCGTCCTGGCGGGAGCGCGTTCCGAGCAGCGTTGGCATTGGATTGATTTTTGCGGGGTTACTTTTGCTCGGCGTTTTCCGAATGTCCGCGGTCAGCCGGTCGAGTCCGGGCATTACGATTTTTTCGGGCGTGAGCGGAGTCTTGATACTTTCCACCGGGATATTCCTGCGTTTCCCCGGAGGGCGGCGGCGATAATGTTCGCGCGGGCTTCACGATTCGCGAAATTTCCGTTTGGCCTGATTCTGCTTTTTCTGTTGCCTCTCGCCGCGCGGCCCAATAAGCAGCCTCCCGCAAAGCCGATTGATATCAACGTGGCGAACCTCAAGGAGTTGGAACAGTGGCCCGGCGTCGGCGCGGTCACGGCGCAGCGCATCCTGGACCTGCGCCAGAAATCGGGCCGCTTCAAGCGCGTGGAAGATCTGCTGGCCGTGCGCGGAATCAGCCAGAAAAAACTGGACGCGATGCGCCCGTACATTACTGTTTCGCAGACGCCTGCGCCCACCGGGCCGAAGAAGAATCCACCGACGAAGTGCTGCGGCCCTCCCGCGAAAAACAATCCTTCGTGATAGTGCACGGCAGCCAAGTCTTAACCCGCATTTCTCAAAAAATTGTATGTTTCCTGGGAACGCCAATCTCCTGTTTGGCGCGTGGCAAAACGCCAATCAGGAGATTGGCGTTCCCGGGTTTGCCCCAAGGCAATTCGTGCCCACTGTGCTTGGAGATAGGGAAGTCCTTCCGGTTGGGTCACCTTGCCAGGACGCACCGTTTGAGCATTGAGGCGGCGCGGTCCCGTTCCTGTGGTGAGAAGGTCAGGTTAATCGGTACTCCACACCCAAAGGGCGTCCGTCATTCCGAGTCCCGGAAGAGACCGGGATAAACTCCGCGAGGAATCCTTCCTTCTTTTTCGCCCGGCGCCGCGGAACACGGAGGGATTCCTCGCTTCGGTCGGAATGACTCGTGCAGGGGTGGCGCGAGAAGGGGTGGCGCGTGCGGGAGTGGCGCGAGAAGGGAGTGCCGCGGCGATTTAAATCTTCTGGTGCGTTGGCCGCTTCGACCGCGTGGGCAGGGGCACCTGCTCGGTGATCTTCAATCCGTAACCTTCGAGGGCGACGACCTTGCGCGGATGATTGGTCAGCACGCGCAGGCTCTTGAGGCCCAGGTCAATCAGGATCTGCGCGCCGATGCCGCTTTCGTGCTGGATCAATCGCTGGCGGGCGATGTCCTGATCAATCTGGTTGCGCGAGTGGTAGAGAATGTGCGGAAGCATCCCGGGCACGGGCGCCGAAGTATCAATGCTGAAGCCCCGCCCCGTGTGGTGCAGGTAGACGAACACACCGCGATCCTCGGCGATGATGGCTTCAAGCGAGCGCTCAACAAGTTCGCGGCAATCGCATTCGGTCGAAGCGAACACGTCTCCCGTGAGGCAGTGCGAATGCACGCGCACCAGCGGCGGCGCGCCGGAAAGGTCTCCGCGCACCAGTGCGATGTGCTGTTCGTGGTCCACGTCCGAGGCGTACACGATCATGCGAAATTCCCCGAAGCGGGTCGGCAGCGCGGCTTCGGCGACGCGGCGCACGTAGCGCTCATGCCGCATGCGGTAGCGGATGAGTTCGGCGACGGTCAGGAGTTTCAAACCGTGGGCCGCGCAAAATTCGATGAGCTGCGGAACGCGCGCCATCGTGCCGTCGTCGTTCATGATTTCGCAGATGACGCCGGCGGGAGTCATCCCGGCAATGCGAGCGAGGTCCACGGAGGCCTCGGTTTGTCCCGCCCGCACGAGCACGCCGCCGTTGCGCGCCCGCATGGGAAAAACGTGTCCCGGACGAGCGAGGTCCGCGGGGCGCGTGCCTTCGTCTATAGCGGCCAGGATGGTTGTGGCCCGGTCGGCAGCGCTGATTCCAGTCGTCGTGCCACGCCGCGCGTCAACGGATTCGGTGAATGCCGTGCCGTAATTTGAGGTATTGACGGGAGACATCAGGGGCAGGGAGAGTTCGTCGCAGCGGTCTTCAGTGAGCGCGAGACACACAAGTCCACGCCCGTGCTTGGCCATGAAGTTGATCGCTTCGGGAGTGATTTTTTCCGCCGCCATGGTGAGGTCGCCTTCGTTCTCGCGGTCCTCGTCATCCACCAGCACGATCTGGCGGCCCTGGCGAATCTCTTCGACTGCTTCTTCCACGGTTGCAAACGGATTTTTTTGCGCGCCGGACATGGGGCGTCACGGACTCCTTGGCCGAAATTGTATGGGGTTAGCGGCTCAATTGACTATACCGAATCGGCTAAAGTGCTGCAACGAGCAGCAGGCAGGACGGGCGGCATGACCAAAACATCTACACGCCGTCATTCCGGGCGGAGCGAGGAATCCCTCCTTCTTTTTCGCTCACTGCTACACAACATGGAGGGGTTCCTCGCGGAGTTTATCCCAGTCCCTACCGGGACTCGGAATGACTCAACGAAGCGTTTCTTCCGCAATCTGCGAATCCTGTTCCAACAAAACGCTACGCGCTTTGCGCGTGGAACGCCTTCATGTCATCCGCCGAGGGGCCATACATCCCGGGGAAGGCGACGTTGTTCAGCCGCAGGTAAACGCCAAGCTGGCCCCGGTGATGATAGAGATGGTTCATGCACATGCTGCGCAGGACCGCGGCGCGCGGCATGGAGAAGACCGTCTGTCCGTTGAAGGTGAGCGTCCAGGTTTTGGCAAGGTCTTCGTCGCTGGCTTTGGCCAGCATTTCTCGCGCCTGCGCGGAGGATTTGTCGAACGCATCGAGAATTTCCTTGCGCGTGGGCGGAGCAAAGGGCTGTTCCTTACCCGTGAAATTCATGCCCTCCGTGCTGAGGGTTCCAATGACGTAAGTGGGGATCTCCGCGACGTGTGCGGCCAGCCGGCCGAGCGCCATGGATCTCTCGTGCGGTTTGAAATCGAACTTACCGTCGGGCACGCATTCGAGCAGCTTGCGTGTGTTATGCATTTCCTGGTCGAATTCCGGCAAAAGGGTCTGAGCGATCGGCATATACCCTCCTTATGGATTAAGCGGTCAACTGCAGAGACGGTAAGCGTATCACAGATTGTGGCGAATAGAAAGCGAAACTTAATCCGCCCGAGCTTTTGGTGAATTGCCATCCCCGATTCACATCCGTGACGCACTTTCTTCCATCCGGTCGCCCTCCCGGTAGCCCTGTGCTCCTCTCTGGTGTATAACTTACCGCTTCATCTTTCGTCTTGAGGAAATGCTTCCGCGGCGGCCGTATCGCGGTTCGCGGACCCTTGGGCGCCCAACAAGGAATGACCACGGACCAAAGTACGACGCACAAGCCTGTCAATTCGCCGCGGCAGGTCCTGTTTGCCAGTCTCATCGGCACAACCATCGAATTTTTCGATTTCTACATTTACGCGACGGCGGCGGTGCTGGTGTTTCCGAAAATGTTTTTTCCGGCAACCGATCCAGCATCGGCCACGCTCGCTTCGCTGGCGACGTTCGGCATCGCTTTCTTCGCGCGACCCGTGGGATCGGCGCTGTTCGGCCACTTCGGCGACCGCATCGGACGCAAGACGACGCTCGTTGTCGCGCTTTCGACGATGGGCATTTCCACCGTAACGATCGGCGCGTTGCCCACGTACAGCTCAATCGGATTTGCCGCGCCGCTTCTGCTGGCGCTCTGCCGCTTTGGACAGGGACTGGGCCTTGGCGGCGAGTGGGGCGGCGCAGTTCTCTTGGCGATTGAAAACGCGCCGCCGGGCAAGCGCGCCTGGTACGGAATGTTTCCGCAGCTCGGAGCGCCGCTCGGATTTTTTCTCTCCGGCGGAACGTTTCTGGTGCTGTCGCGCGCTCTCTCCAACGCGCAATTTTTTGCCTACGGCTGGCGGCTGCCATTTCTGGCCAGCGCCGTGCTCGTCTTTCTCGGCCTCTATGTGCGGCTGACGATCACGGAAACTCCCGTATTTCAGGAAGCTCTCGAGCGGCGCCAGCAGGTGCGCGTGCCGATGGTCGCCGCGTTCCGGCGCCATTCGCGTTCCATTTTTGCCGGGACTCTTGTGTGCCTTGCGACGTTCGTTCTGTTTTACCTGATGACGGTCTTCGCTCTCTCCTGGGGCACGGGCGCGCTCGGATTCAGCCGCGAAAAATTTCTGCTGATGCAGATGGTGACGATGATTTTCTTTGCGGTCACGATCCCCATTTCCGCGGTGCTGGCCGAACGAGGCCGGCGCATCACGCTGATCTGGATCACGCTTTCGATTGGCGCCTTCGGTCTGGTGTTCGCGCCGATCTTCAAAGCGGGCACCGCAGGCGCTCTCGGCGCGATGGCCCTGGGCCTCGCGCTGATGGGATTGACGTACGGCCCGCTCGGCACGGTGCTCTCCGAACTTTTTCCCACGTCCGTGCGCTATACGGGCAGTTCGCTCTCGTTCAATTTTGCGGGGATTCTCGGAGCATCGCTCGCGCCGTACATCGCCACGTGGCTCGCGAAGAATTACGGCCTGCAATACGTCGGCTATTACCTCTCCGCATCGGCCGCGGTGACTTTGATTGGACTCCTGATGATCCACGAAACGAAGGATGAAGATCTGTCGGACCGAGCGTAGCACAGGCACTCTTTATCCCGAGCCCCTCGGAGGGACTGCCTGTGCGGGGTTTGAGAATGTGGAAAAATGGAGCTCGCCCGCGCAGCCTACAAAATCGCACAGGCAAGAGTGCCTGTGCTACTTTGACTTCAAAAACGTTCCTTTATCCAGCTCCAGAAACGCCTGCCGCAACTGTTCCTGCGTGTTCATGACGATGGGGCCGTACCACGCCACCGGCTCTTCGAGCGGCTTGCCGGAAACGAGCAGGAAGCGGATGCCTTCCTCGCCCGCCTGCACCGCCACTTCGTCGCCGCGATCAAACAGTACGAGCGAGCGATTCTCCGCCGCTGCCGGAGGGTGCGTATCCGCCCAGCCGACAGGTTCCGTCTCCACATCGAGCGGCTCGGAGGCGTTGCAGAATTTTCCCGATCCCGCGAACACGTACGCAAACGCGTGGCGCGTCGTTTCGACGGGCAGCGTTTTTCTTTCGCCCGGCGCAACCGACACATCGAGATATATCGGATCGGCGGCGATGCCGTCCACAGGGCCGCGCTTGCCCCAGAAATTTCCGCAGACGATGCGCACCTCTGTGCCGTCGTCATCCTTCACAACCGGAATTTCTCTGGATTTGACGTCCTGGTAGCGCGGCGGCGTCATCTTCAGATCCGCCGGGAGATTGGCCCAGAGCTGGAAGCCGTGCATGCGTCCGGCGTGGTCGCCTTTGGGCATCTCCTGATGAATGATCCCGCTGCCGGCGGTCATCCACTGCACGTCGCCGGAAGTGATCGTGCCTTTGTTGCCCATGCTGTCGCCATGGTCAACCGTGCCGGCGAGCACGTAGGTAATCGTCTCGATCCCGCGGTGCGGGTGCCAGGGAAATCCGGCGAGGTAATCCGCCGGGACATCGTTGCGGAAATCGTCGAGCAGGAGAAACGGGTCAAAATCCTTCGTGTTTCCAAAGCCGAATGCGCGGCGCAGATGCACTCCCGCGCCTTCCAGCGTCTGCTTGGACTGAATCATGCGGCGTACCGGGCGGATGGACATAAGAAAACCTCCCCAGAACGTAAGCTTACTCCAAAGTCTACGGGTGTGGGCTGTACTTGCAGCCCACGTTTATTATAGATGCGCGAACTCCGCCGGGGATTCAAGGTGCGGCCGGACCGGCAAACGGAAGGGAATCGCCGGCGGCCTCCCACGCGCAGCCGCCATTTGCCGCCAGTGCAGCGCTTTGCCAAAGCGTTCCCTCAATCCCGTCATTCCAAGCAAAGCGAGGAATCCCTCCGTGTTGCGTAGCGTTGCGCGAAAAAGAAAGAGCGATTCCTCGCTTCGCTCGGAGTGTGTGACTAAATTGCGATTTGGCGACTTTTGCGCTTATATGAGTATTGTTTTCAGCGTCGCTCTGCGCGAAAAATCAAAAAAGTCACAGGCTCTCGGAATGACGAAGTTAGCTATTTTCCCCGCAGCCTCTCAAGCCGTCGGCCCGGAACTTTGCGAAGGCCCCCCATGGGTGTAGAGTTCCCCCTGCCGGTAATTTCTAAAACGACATATTGTGCTTCAGTTAGGGGAGGGCGTTTCCGGAACGCGGGCGCGAGGCCTGCGGGCTTCGAGATTCCAAAACAGGAGAACGAGCGATGAAACCATCAGGGTTGGTTCGATCAGGGTTGGTTCGATCAGGGTTGGTTCGGACGGCGATGCTGATAGCAGCAGTGGCGGGAATGCTCGCATTCACGAGCGCGCGAGCGTGGGCGCAGGGCGCGACGCCCGCTCCCTTCAGCAAAGTGACGGTATCGGACGATGTCGCGAAGCGGACGCTGATGAAGGCGGTCATCAACGGCGAGACGGCGCGCGCACTCGTGGATGCGTGCGTCGAGTGGCAGAAGGCGCAGCCGGGCAACGTCACGGTTGCGGTATTCGTGCTTTCTCCGACAGGCCAGATCGTGGACTCGCACCAGATGGACGGCGTGCTGCCCATCGGCGCGGAAACGGGCCTGATGAAGGCCAAGACGGCGCTCTATGCGCGCGCTTCGTCGGGCGTCATCGCGCAGCGGTTCAACACCGTGGATTCCCGCGTGATTCGCCTCGACCTCGGCAAAGCGGAAGGCCTCTCCTACTACTTCGTTCCCGGCGGCCTTCCCATCATCGTGGATAATCAGCTGATCGGTGCGATCGGCGTCGGCGGCGGAAACGCGGATGAAGCCTGCGCGTACCAGGCGATGCAAAATGTCCTCGGCCCGCAGCCGCCGCTACCGGTGCCACCGCCTCCGGCTGCTGCTCCGGCAAGGCCATAGCAACTCCGAAACGAGAACCCTCTCCCGAGACATTCTCGGCGATCGGGACTCACCCTCAAGAAAAAAGGCGCCCCAACTGTGTCGGGGCGCCTTTTTGTAGTGCAATTGCTTGATCTTGATTCTAGTGACTCCTTACATCTCGCTACTTCAGAGCGTTCTGCAGCCGTTTCGTGCTCTTTTCCAATTGCTTCTTGAGAGCGTCCACCTGCTTCCCCACTGCGTTGAGTTCCTTTTTCGCTATGTGCGCCGCCGCCGCTGCTTTGTGAATTGCTCGGTGCGCCGTGCCGTCAATCGTGCCTGCCGCTGTGCCGATCCTTACCGCCGCATTTTTCAGTGTATTTTTCTTGGCCATAGAATCAATACCCCCAGTCAGATTAACGATGGCAGATTACTCGCACAATTAGCAAGGCCAATCCACAAGTAGCACAGCCACTCTTGGCTGTGTGAATTTGTAGACCCCACGTGCGTAGTCAACTCCATTACTATTGCAAACCCGCACAGCCAGCCCCTCGCAGGAGCTCGGGATAAAGAGTGGCTGTGCTCCTGAAGCCGTCCCAACCAATGCTTTCGGCAATCAATGCCCAAATCGCCGGCCGATTGAATCTCAAAAGCGCCCGCGCTAATGTCACGAATAGTGACACTTTATTTCTACCGGCGAAATCTCCCTCATTGGACGCCCGAAGGGAGCGCGATCTTTCTGACGTGGCGTTTGTTCGGCGCGCTGCCAAATGAATTCGCGCAGCGTCTGCGTAGATGGAGCAGCGAACCTCGTAAGCAATTTCTTAGTGTGGACAGAATGCTCGACTCCGCGTCGACTGGGCCGCTTTGGCTGAAGGATTCTGAAATTGCCGGGTCCGTCACGCGGACGATTCATCGCGGCGAGGAGCTTGGGCAATATGTTTTGCGGGCCTATGTGGTCATGCCCAACCATGTTCATATGCTGCTTGAGCCTCTCGTGCAATTAAGCAGGCTCACGAACGGAATTAAGGGAGTATCCGCCCGGGACGCAAATCTAAAACTGGGTCGCACCGGAAAACCATTCTGGCAGGACGAATCTTTCGATCACTGGATTCGCGATTCAGGTCAGTACGCCCGCACAAAGGCATACATTGAAAACAATCCCGTAAAAGCGCACCTCTGTGCCAAGCCGGAAGATTGGCCATGGTCGAGCGCGCACAAGTAGCACAGCGACTCTTCGCTGTGTGGGGTATGCGGTTGTAGTTGTGTGAGAGGCTGTAGATCGGGCGGCAAAAGCACACAGCCAGGAGTGGCTGTGCTACGCAAACGAATGCCCATCCGCCGGCGTCAATTCCGTGTGAGCAGGCAAGGCAAGAGGATTAAGTCAAAATACCCGCCCTTCACACGACGAAGGACGCGCCACCTGAAAATTCTAAATCAAAAGCTGGCCCACCCGACCAAATACGGCTACACCTTCCAATTCAAGGCGCCAATGATTGCAGATTGAAATTCCCCGACATTTATTGGTCTGCGCCCATAATTTAGTGTGTAAAGGCGAAGACCAAGCCGGCGACTATAGCAGGAAATACGAATAACCCCCACAGTCCAATCCCTGGAATGAGGCCTTTCCACCCGCGAGTCCGAATTAGATAGTAGGGAACATAAATCATCCAAGTTACATACACAAAGAGATTGAACTCGTACGGCGATTGGATGCCGCGTGCCCGACGATCAGCGCTGGCCCACCCTGTTATAAACACGGCGAACGCAAACGCGTAAAGCAAATTGGAGTTCCGTGAAGGCAAAATAGTATGAGCTGCAAGTAGCGAAGCCCCCGCTGAGTAAATTATGGCCAAGATGACCAATAGGATAAGGAATCTTCTCCCGCCCGCGACGGCCCGGCTGGATCCAGAGTTATCCAGTTGATTTGATCCATTCATATTACATGGATAAATATCTTGCGCCGATGAGCGTGTCAAGGAAGTAATATTTGACTGAAATATTCAGAGGGAATCCAAAACAAAAGAGCGCCCCGACAAGGCCGGGGCGCTCTTTGCGCTTCTCGCTTGAAGCTTTGTCTTAGTACATCCCGCCCATGCCGCCGCCCGGTCCGCCGCCGTGACCACCGGCTCCCGCTGCAGCTTGCTTGGTGTCTTCCTTGACGTCCGCGATCAGCGCTTCGGTGGTGAGCATCAGGCCGGCGATGGACGCGGCATTCTGCAAAGCCAGGCGCGTGACCTTGGCGGGATCAATGACGCCCGCCTTGATCATGTCGCCGAACTCGCCCGTTTCCGCGTTGTAGCCGAAGTTCTCGTCCTTGCTGTCACGCACACGATTCACGATCACGGCGCCTTCTTCGCCCGCGTTCAGGGCGATCTGCCGCAAGGGTTCCTCGAGCGCGCGCTTGACGATGTTTACGCCAATGGTTTCTTCATCATTCACCTTGAGTTTGTCGAGCACCGCGATGCAGCGAATCAGAGCCACGCCGCCGCCGGGAACGATGCCTTCCTCGACCGCCGCGCGTGTGGCGTGCATGGCGTCCTCGACGCGAGCCTTCTTTTCCTTCAGCTCGGTTTCGGTTGCCGCGCCCACCTTGATGACGGCCACGCCGCCCACGAGCTTGGCGAGGCGCTCTTGCAGCTTCTCGCGATCGTAGTCGGAAGTGGTGTCGTCAATCTGCGTGCGGATCTGCTTGACGCGGCCTTCGATTTCGGTGGACTTGCCCGCGCCTTCGACGATGGTGCAGTTGTCCTTGTCAATCGTGATCTTCTTGGCTTTGCCGAGGTCTTCCATCTTCACGTTCTCGAGCTTGATGCCGAGATCCTCGGTGACGGCCTTGCCGCCGGTCAGCGTCGCGATGTCTTCGAGCATGGCCTTGCGGCGATCTCCGAAGCCGGGCGCCTTGACGGCAGCGCACTGCAGCGTGCCGCGCAGCTTGTTCACGACGAGCGTGGCGAGGGCTTCGCCCTCAACGTCCTCGGCGATGATCAGGAGCGGCTTGCCGAGCTTGGCGATCTGCTCGAGCAGGGGAAGCAGGTCCTTCATCGAGCTGATCTTCTTTTCGTGGATGAGAATGCGCACGTCCTCAAGCGCGCATTCCATGCGCTCGGGATCGGTGACGAAATAGGGGGAGAGGTAGCCGCGGTCGAACTGCATGCCTTCGACCACTTCCAGCGTCGTCTCCATCGTTTTGGATTCCTCGACGGTGATGACGCCGTCCTTGCCGACCTTCTTCATCGCTTCGGCGATGATGTGGCCGATCTGTTTGTCGTTGTTGGCGCTGATGGTGCCGACCTGGGCGATCATGTCGCCCTTGACGTCTTTGTGGAGTTTCTTGATCTCTTCGACCGCGGCTTCGACAGCGCGCTCGATGCCGCGCTTCAGAGCCGTGGGGCTGGCGCCCGCCGCGACCGTCTTCACGCCTTCGCGGAAGATGGCCTGGGCCAGAACGGTGGCTGTCGTCGTGCCGTCACCGGCAACGTCGGAGGTCTTGGAAGCGACCTCGCGCACCATCTGCGCGCCCATGTTCTCGAGCGGATCCTGCAGCTCGATCTCTTTGGCTACCGTCACGCCGTCCTTGGTGATGATCGGTGCGCCGAACTTCTTTTCGATCACGGCATTGCGGCCCTTGGGGCCGAGCGTGATCTTTACGGCGTCGGCCAGTTGGTTGACGCCGCGAAGAATAGACTGACGGGAATTCTCGCCAGTCACGATTTGCTTTGCCATTTCGATTCTCCTCTTCCTTGATAAGTTCAGACTTCAGAATTTCGGAACTGGAACTCGGTGCCTGGAAAACAAATTTGAGATTTGAAATTCTCTTGTCCTGCGGCCTCTTGCCCTGTACGGGTCATGCAAACCGCAAGCCCTTCGCTTAAAACGCTCAGGGTAAAGGGAGAGTTACTTCTTGCCGCCCGCCGCCTTGGCCGCGCCGGAGAGCTTGGCGAGAATTTCGTCTTCCCGGAGAATCAGGTAATCCTCGTCGTCCACCTTAATTTCGCTGCCGCTGTACTTGCCGAACAGCACACGGTCGCCCGCCTTCACGTCGAGGGCAATGCGCACGCCCTTTTCGATCTTGCCGGCGCCGACAGCGATCACTTCGCCCTCTTGCGGCTTTTCCTTGGCTGTATCGGGAATGATGATGCCGCCCTTGATGCTTTCCTTTTCTTCAATCCGCTTGATCAGGACGCGATCATGAAGCGGAGTTACATTTACTGACATCGTTTCTTGCCTCCGTTCGAGTTTGGGCGGCCTCGCTGCGTCTGAAATTTCAAATTTGAAATCTCAAATTTGAAATTACAACCCAGGCTGCCGCCATGGTTTCGGAAAATGACGCCGGGAAAAGTGCCGAGCAGATGATTAGCACTCCCCACAGGCGAGTGCTAATATAGGCAAATCGCGGTTGGATGTCAAGTTGATGGGCGAACGCTCAAGCCCAGACTGGATTCAGGAAGTTCTTTCAAATAAAAGAAAACAAATGTCTTGCAGTTTTCTCGGACCCTATTTCCCCGCTCCGGAATATAACGTATGCAAAGCGAACAAAAAAATCGGCTGGAAAATTACATCGAACACTCGCCAGGCGATGAGGATTCCCAGCAGTGCGTACCCGCTTGATCGCCGCACCCAATCGAGGTAGTGATTGGCGGCGCCATCGGACATTAAGACCATAATCCCGGAGTGGCCGTCGAGCGGCGGCACGGGCAGCAGATTGAACACGCCGAGCAGCAGGTTCAGAATGAAGAGAATGCTGAGCGCCGTCGTGAGAAACGTCGGCTCGTTGGAATTTGCCGACGCGACGATGCCCGCGTAGCCCTGAATGTATGTCGGCACGCGGAAGTAGCCCGCGAGAATGCCGACGCGAATCGCGATCCCGGCCAGGATAATCAGCGAGAAATTCGCCGCCGGCCCAGCCAGCGCCATCCAAGCAGAGCGACGCGGGTAGCGCCGCTGCCAGTAGGGATCGAACGGCGCACTGGCCCAGCCGATCATCCATCCGCCGAAGACGTAAGAGAGAATCGGCATCACCACCATGCCGACGGGCGAGCGGACCATGTGCGGGATCGGATTGAGCGTGACCTGGCCACCCTCGGCAGCGGTCGTATCGCCCCCCAGCATGGCCACCAGCGAGTGCGCGGCCTCATGGCAGGTCGTGGAAAAAAGAAACACGAGATACCAGATGGCGCCGAGAGCGAGATCAGGAGTTTTCATGGAGCGGTTACCGAGTGCCGAGCGCCGTCAGAAACGGGCATGGGCTGCACTTGCAGCCCATCGTTAAAAAGTCTGATCTGTACTCGCAGCCCTGGCTGTACGGGTCTGGGCTGTACTTGCAGCCCAGCAAAATAAAGAAATGGTTCCGGGGTCTGGACTCGAACCAGAATTCTAGGCTTCAAAGGCCTGTGTGCTACCAATTGCACCACCCCGGAGGAGATGCGAGAGCGGAAACGCACAGCGCTCCGCGCCCGTCAGAGCCACAATAGAGTAGCGTAAGAGCCGGGAATCGTCCATTCGGGTCTGGGCTTTACTTGAAGCCCAGTTGATGCTGAGCCGCGGCAAGAATCGGTAGTGGGCCAGCTTCCGAGAGTACATACTAGGACTTACGAAAACGACCTAATAAAAATAGTGTTCCCCAAATGAAGTGAAAGTGGGATTCGAGTACAGGAACCGGTAGTCTATTTCGATTTCGGGGATTGGATGTGCGCCAGCGCCTTTCTACGAAATTGAATCTCCTTAATTGTTACTGGGGCCAACGCAAGCAAGCCGAAAAGAACGAATACTAGACCAGCTTGCTATTCCTCTGGCCACCACCGCCATAAGCCGACCCCTAGCGCGCAGACCGCCGCACCGAGAAGGCATACGATTGACAGGAGAAGGCGTTGCAACCATGAACTCAAAGGAGGTGTGACATCTGACGGAGCCTGTCCCGGAGCAATGAGCCAAACTGCAAATTGCTGTCCACACCAAAGAAATACACCTATAAAAACACAACCGAGAATAGTAAAGCCTGCGCGGAACAGCCAGATTTCGAAAACCACGCCGACGACTGACGTCACTATCAGGGCTATGATTTGCCATCGGCGTCTGGGGATCATTTAGCCTTCTGGATAAACCAAGTTCGCCATATCTTCAAGCATACGAACGCACCGATGACGAGCCCGAGAAGAAATCCGTACTCCAATCCGGCGATTGGCAGCCACGGTTGATATTCTCCGAGGTGAATCCATCCAGTTGATTGGGCAATCAACGAAATTGCAAGTCCGAGCACTAAAAACGCAGCAGATGTGCCCAGAGCCGTGCCCACACCAGCCGCCAGCCCGTAAATGACTATACCAATCTTCTCCAGAGCGCTTTGGGGTGAAGTCCACATCGGAACGGTTCCTCGGCGACCTGTTGCTACCTTCATCGTATGTCAGTCAAGTTAGCAAAGATTAATGTTGACATCAGATTTTGACCAAAAGCTAACCGGCTAGTGCCGGATTAACGCTGCGCTTCTCGGTAACTGGAAACTGGCCCGCCGACCAAGCATCGGAACTCTTGCCGGTCGAGCGAGGTCATGTTAGAGTCTGGATGTTTCGGGCGGCCGTAGTATAGGGGTAGTACGGGACCTTGCCAAGGTCCAGGCGTGGGTT